>Ga0172377_10008913_pt1 | contig 10294 bp, 11 predicted proteins | sample Pumphouse3metaG_FD_119749 | JGI IMG/M metagenome (GOLD analysis project Ga0172377, IMG submission 119749) | Leachate microbial communities from a municipal landfill in Southern Ontario, Canada - Pumphouse #3 metaG | ecosystem: Engineered > Solid waste > Landfill > Unclassified | place: Canada... | reverse complement strand
CGCATATTCATCAAGTCCCAGAACGCTTCCGGCCCCTGTGCCAATAAATATTTCATCAAATTTTTTGATGTCATAAGCTCTTTTCGCATAGGTCATGATATCACTGATATGGAGGAAAATTTCCCCGAACAGTTTTATCAAATTTTTCTGATAATCGGGATTGGATGTATTAAGCCCCTCTTCGGCCAACATCGTTTCAAAGGTTTGCAGCTCGATTTGCTCGCCGATAAGTTCACAAAAACGTTCATGCATTTGTTTTAGTGAGAATTTTAAGGATTTGGCATAAATAAATTCTTGTTCATTATAAATACAAAAAAACGCGTCATTCTCTTGAAAGTAGATAAAACAGTGAACGTCAGAAGAGTCGATCAGGTCTTTGACATAAAGAGATTTAAGGAGTAACGGTACAGGAATGATTTGATCGATGTACTTGAGTTGGTTGACAACTTTTGCAAACTCTTGTTCCAGTGTCAGTGGATCAACAACAAAAACATGGAAAAAGCGATCTCCTTCCGTTGTTTTGTGAATGGCTTCGATATATTTGATATGATATTCTATTGACATATCAAGAGCAAGCTCTTCGTACACTTTATTTTCCAAAGCGTCATAAACATCATCGTCGGGAATATTTTTGCTGATCCCGATAAGACTGGTAATAAACCCTTTTGTATTTAAAAAAGAAACGGCATACTGCTCTTTTGAAAAAGACGGAGAGCTAACACTTGATATTGAGTTGAACGTTCCACTGTAGTAATCCTCTTTGTAAGGATTAGCTGAGACAATGGTTGAATAGGCTTGCTGTTTGCTTTTACTCATCCTCTATCCTATTTGAAATGTACGAGAACCATTCCGCAAAAGCGGCTTTGTTGATAAAATTCAACTCGAAAACTCTTTTTCGACGTATCGATTGAGTATTTCGGATCAAAATCTTTTAATTCCACCCTTAGATTACTTTCATCTTTTACCCCTTCTTTGGTAAAACCGATGATATTAATCCTTGTGTTAGAATCGTTATTGATAATTTTAAAATCGGCAGTTACAAAAAAATCTGTAGCAAATGTGATATTTCTGTCTTTTCCATCAATCAAAAGAGAAATAGAATCGGAACAATTCCCTTTAAGATGATAACTTGGAATAACACTGCATATTTTTTCATTACCGATATAAAGATCAATGTTTGACTTGTTTTGCCGAACACTTCCCAATGGATGGGAAAATTGAAAATCGTTCTGATCCGATTGTAGCGGAATCAAACTTAAACTGTTTTTTAAGTTTTCCAAACTCAGGTACGTATTGTTGTTAATGGTTAAATAGCCGTAGTCTTTAAGCAAAATATTGATTGTCTCTGGATTAAAGGCAAAGGTGCGCTCGTATTCGATCCCCATTAATTTCATATAGCATTCAATCGCTCGGAGTTGGTAAAAAACTTTATCATGAAGCTGAGGTAAGTTTTTGCTTGTCTCTATCGCGAATGCCGGTTTATTATGGGTGACGGCGTAATAAGTTAAGGAGTGTTTCATTGCTTCATCATCAAAGCGGGTATTAGTATTACGGACATCGAAAAAATGGTGATTTTCGATTAAATTACCATTTAACTCCATGCTTACTTTCGCTGCGATTTCATTAAGATTTCCGTAAGGATGGTCGGTATTGAGATTGCCTTGATCTATAACGCATGTTTGCCCCCATGCGTTGGGATTAAAAATAGTATTTTGATATTCTTTGCGATAGAAACCGTGCCCGTCATGTAAATTCAAAATTAATCCGACTTGGGGTGATGTGATAATTTCTTGAATGGAACGGACACTTTCCAAATCGGGATCATTTAGATCTATTTGTGCAAACTTTCGATTCATATCGCCGTTGATTCCACGGCTATTTTGTTGGATACTCAGATGATTAAGATTAGGGACAATCCAAAGGTTCCCCTTTTTAATCGTATAGTATTGGGCTAATAAGGCTGCCGCAAAGTAGCTTCCGGGTTCATTACCGTGAATTCCGCCAATGACTAGCAACGTCGGCGTGTTTTGTGTATCTGTCTCTTTTTTAATAAGATGGAAAGGGAGGGCAAAAAGTGTTTCGAGTAACACGAAAAGTAAAATAAATGCAAGCCGCATCCATTACTCTTCGGTTAAAATAGCAATGGAGTGGTCCGGATTTAAACGCAATAAAATAGATTTTTCACCTTCGAAACGGTGGCTTTCACTCGTATAGACTTGATGAAAGGCCACCCAATATAAATTCTTTTTTTCTCCTGGATAAGGGATGATCGTAAAATTGCTAAATGTAATATTTTTTTCTTCATCTTTATTAAAGATTCGCTCTTTATAAGTTTTAAAACGTTCAAAGTTCATTCCGTCATAACGTTTAAATGTGGGATCATAGAAAGAGAGGTAATTATCGATATCATTGTAGGTCCATGCATATTTCCACTGAAAAAGAGCGGAAAGAATCGAGGAATAGGCGGATGGGCTGACTGATTGCTTGATAGAAGTATCGATAATCAGTACGGTGTTGTAAGGGTTAATGGTTTGATCTAATTGAATAAGATCATTGTTATTGATCGCGATACACCCTTTTGTAAATGGGTCTCGTGTACCGTTTGAAGGGACACCGTGTACCCATATTCCATCGCCGTCCTTTCCTCGAATACGGTCGTATAGATTGGGATATGAAGTTACAAATGCCATAGGCCCATAGAAAGGGTCGACATTCTTTTTCTTTTCGGTAAAAGTATAAACGCCTATCGGCGTTCTCAAATCTCCCCGTGTATTTTTATCGCCGGGATTTTTCCCGGTAAACGCACTGTAGCGCTTTTTAAGCGAGAATTGCTGTTGAGCATTCGGAGTATAAAGTTCCAACGCTCCTTTCTCTTTACTGCAAGCGAGGAGAGATACGGCTCGCTCAAAATATCCGAAACGGAGATCTTTGTTCATTATGTAACTTGCCCAATATGACGGCTTACCCATTTCACTGTCTATCAGCTTTTTGCCGCCGCTTTTATAGAAAGTTAAAACGTCCTCGGAAAAGAGGGCAGAAGTCAAGAACATAAAAACAAAGATGAATTTCACCAGTCGTATCCTAAATCACTTAAAAATTTTTTATCGGTCGTCCACCCTTTTTTGACAGAAACAAAGAGCTCGAGATAAACCGGTTTAGAAGTAAGTCGTTCAATTTTTTCACGGGCATTTTTTCCGATCCGCTTTATTGCGCTTCCACCTTTTCCTATGATAATCCCTTTTTGAGACTCTTTTTCGATAATGATGGTTGCACGGATATGTTCTACGGGGGCATCTTCATCGATTGAATCGATAATAACATCGGATTCATACGGAATTTCGTCACTAATATTTTCAAAAATAGCTTCCCGTATGAACTCTTTATAAATATCACGGATCATTTCGGTAGTGATATTTTCGGGATCATAAAGATAGGGAGATTCATCAAGGTACTTGACAATAGTATCAAGAAGATCCTTTTTCCCGACATTTTTTGTCACAGACATCGGAATGAGAGCGAGAAAATGATCGCTGAACCGATTGTAGTCACTTATTTTTTTAAGAAGTTCTCCCTGAGAAATTTGATCGATTTTACTCAAAACGATAATATGCTTTCGTTTATCTGCATTCATTTCTAAGAATTTTTCATAATGAACCGTAGCATCGGAAGCCGGTGCTAGATATACAACTATATCGCAATCGCCGATGGCTTTCAATGCTTCTTCGAGCATATATTGATTAAGAAGTTTTTCGGCTTTGTGCAGACCGGGAGTATCTACGAAGATAATTTGATCATCATCGTGCATCACGATGGCATTGGCACGTTTTCGCGTGGCGTTGGCTTTTTGGCTAACTAATGCAATTTTTTCACCTAACAGCCAATTCATCAACGTGCTTTTTCCGGCATTCGGACGCCCGATAAGGGCTACGAAACCGGCTTTACTCACCTTTGATCTCAAGGTGAAGTGTCGCATGAATCCCATGACCGAGTTTGAGATCTAAATCATGCAAACCGGTTGTTTTGATTCCGTGTTTGGCATCGAGCTCTTTTTTATCGATTTCAATTCCATGTTGTTCAAGTAAAGCATGCGCAATTTCATCTTTCGTAACGGAGCCGAAAAGGTGCCCGGTGTCTCCCAGCTTTTTTGTAATTACCACTTTGATATCAGCGAGTTTAGCTTTCAGCTCATTAAGACGTTCGATTTCAGCCGCTTCGTTTGCCGCTTTTTTTCGTTGGTCCGATTCGTATTTTTTCAATACTTCGTTTGTCGCGGCTAATGCCAGCCCCTTGCCGATTAAGAAGTTTTTGCCGTAACCGTCTGCAACGTCTTTGATTTCACCGGCTTTTCCGACGCCTTTGACATCTTTTGTTAATAAAACTTTCATAGAGTCCTTTCGTTATCCTCGAACGATTTCGCCGCTGTAAGAGACGATTCCGTGTGCAAGGTTAGAAACTTTAGAATATCCCATATCGTGTAAAATGCGTTGACAATGTGCACTTCGGCTTCCGACATGACAATATACGATTATGTGTTCGTCTTTATCCAATTTCGAGTCGGTAAGTGTTTGGAAGAAATTACTGGTAGGAACCAGGACATCCACACCCGCGATTCGTCCCATTTTCCACTCCATCCATTCACGTACGTCGACAACTTTAAAGTTAACCATACCGAGTTCGCGTGCTTCAAACAATGCCACGAGCTCATCACTGTCGATATCGCTTTTATGTAAGAGAACTTGGCACTCTTCTGCGGTCAAGCCGCGAGAATGTTGATGAACGATAGCCTCAATCTCTTCATTTTGCAGCTGAGACGCCGCATATTCCGGTGTACAAAAAATTTGACAATGGCATACACCGTCTTCCGGAATTTCATGTTCCAGTGCCGGTTTACATGGGCAGATGCGGTCTTCTTCTTTATTGCCTGTTATGAAGAAACAAGGACAATAACGTTTTCCATGCATGAGTTTATTACGTGTGAGCCCGTATTGGATTCCTTGATTGATTTCAGGATCCGGATTGTAAACAAAACCGAATTGGGCACAGACCTTATCTGTAAATTTAACGGTTTTTTCGAGTTCGAGTTTAAATTCTTCCGATTCCGGATCAATTTTTTTAATAGTATCGCTCATTAGGATTCCTTGTATTATTTTTTTCGCGCTTTACCGGCGATAATAAAGCGTAATGCATTCAGTTTAATGAATCCGGCGGCATCTTTTTGATCATAAACCGCATCTTCTTCAAACGTACAATAGTCGGCATTGAATAAAGAAACATCGGAACTGCGTCCTACAACCATTACGTTTCCTTTATAAAGTTTCAATCGGACGGTTCCCCGTACATTTTCTTGCGTTTTATCGATAGCGGCTTGAAGCATTTCGCGTTCCGGTGAGAACCAAAATCCGTTATAAATCAGTTTGGCATAGCGAGGCATCATTTCATCTTTAAGATGTGCGGCTTCACGGTCCAATGTGATAGACTCGATAGCACGATGCGCTCTTAGCATAATCGTTCCGCCCGGTGTTTCGTAACAACCGCGGCTTTTCATTCCGACAAAGCGGTTTTCGACGATATCGGCGCGGCCTATACCGTGGCGTCCTGCAATGTTGTTAAGCTGTTCAAGCATGACAGCAGGCGAAAGAGTTTTACCGTTTAGGCTGACAGGATCTCCGGCTTCGTACCCGATTTCGATATATTCGGGTTCATCCGGTGCGTTTTGCGGAGACACGGTCCAACGCCACATACTCTCCTCCGGTTCTGCGGCAGGATCTTCGAGGATTCCTCCCTCGTACGAGATATGGAGTAAATTTGCATCCATCGAATACGGCGATTTTTTGCCGCTCATTTCGATTTTAATGCCATGTTCGGCAGCATAGGCAAGAAGCTTTTCGCGAGAGTTCAAATCCCATTCACGCCATGGAGCAATAATGGTTAGAGCACTGTTTTGGCCTAAATATCCCATTTCAAACCGAACTTGGTCGTTTCCTTTTCCGGTAGCACCGTGACTGACGGCATCGGCTCCGGTAATACGCGCAATTTCAGCCTGACGTTTGGCGATCAAAGGACGTGCGATGGATGTTCCCAAAAGGTATTCGCCTTCATAAATCGCATTGGCACGAAACATAGGAAATACATAATCACGTACAAATTCTTCGCGCAAGTCTTCGATATAGATATTTTCCGGTTTGATTCCGAGGCTGACTGCTTTGGCACGTGCCGGTTCTACCTCTTCGCCTTGACCGATGTCGGCAGTGAACGTGACAACTTCACACTTGTATTCGTCTTGAAGCCATTTTAATATGACACTTGTATCAAGTCCGCCGGAATAGGCGAGCACAACTTTTTTAACTTCTTTTTTCATGTCCGTATCCTTGTCATAACTACCGTTACCCCATACGTATCGATGGAGTTAATATCGCGATGTTATCAAAAAAAGGGTGAAAATGACGTTAAAGTTTTAGATTTAATGAAGAGGCTTGGATATTTTGGGTAGATTTTAGAAAATCGATTGTATTTTTGAGCTGTTGCATGGCATGTGCGGTTTTACGTTTATTACGCTCAAGGAGCTTTTGCCCTTCGATGAGCAAATAAGCGGCTTCTTCGATTTCCTGTAAGGTATTAAATTGAGGCATTTCATCCAGTAAGGATGAAATTTGGCTAATTTCCTCAAGAATCAGCGCTTTTTTAAACTTTATCAGCCACATCAGTACTCTCTTTCCATGCTTCAAGTAGGCCTTTAACGACTTTATTGACTTCATCCAGTTTTGTACTGTCATTGGCAATATTCGCTTCAACAAGGAGTCGAAGCTGATAGGTATAAAGACCGGAAAGATAGTGAGCAATATTTCCGTGACGATAATCTAAGCTATTCAGTAATTCTGTAAATACGGCATTAGAACGATTAATCCAGTAAGTGCGTCGTTCAATATCATTTTCGGCAATGGAACGTTTTGCCTGCATATTGAAACGCAAAATCCCTTCATACATCATTTGGATTAATTTTTCAGGTGATTCTACCCCAATATTGTTTTGATTGTAAGTGTTGTAAGCGAGATTGTTATACATAGAAAAAACCTTAATTTATAATTGTGAAAAACTCGAAAAATGGGCACTACAACATGATGTCGTTCAATGGAGTCAGGCCAAATTTATCCTTTTTGATCGAATAACAATCCGTTAACTTCCTGAATTTTAGGCAAAAGCTGCTCTGCCTGTTCGACAGGGAAACGTCGAAGCATACGATTGCTTTTTGTATCGACAACAGAAACATAAAAATCCTCCGATTGATTGTCAAAACCGAATCGTAATGAGGTATTAAACGGATTAAGCGATTGGTTTAACTCGTCAATCAACTTGCTCATATCTTCTTGCGAACTTGTTTTCGATGTTTTTTGGTCGCTGTCAATTTGTGAAACTTTATCTTGATTGATCTGCGCTTTTTGAATCTCTTGGACACTTTGAGTGATCTGTACGTCAGAACCGCTTGTCTTAGGCATACTGGTTTGACTCTGCTGCATTTTTGCAGTCGTTTGCAAAATTTCCATCTTTTTATTCTCCTTCTTCGAGCGTATGAGACATTTTCTATCTTCTAAATCGTCAAACAAAATGAAAACTTTAATCTTCTATGATACTCTTGCGTTCATGAAACGTTATTGGACACTTTTACAAAACGAACCTTTATTGCGACGTCTGTCGCTAATCCAGTTAATTGCCTATTTCGGTGCATGGTTTAGCAACGTTGCTATCTATACGCTACTGATACAAATGGGTGTTGATGCTACGATTATAGCATTAGTAGCGGCATTGCATTTTTTACCCGGAGTTTTTCAAGCTCCTCTCAGTGGTGTGTTATTGGATCGGATTCATCCGAAGCGGTTAATGGTCATTTTGACTATAACTGAGATAACGTGTACCGTTTTATTGGTTAGTATCAACGATGTCGGGATGCTATGGCTTTTATATCTACTCGTTTTTATCCGGATGGGGGCTTCGAGTTTTCATTTCACGGTGGAGATGTCTTTATTGCCGCGTGTACTTGAAGGAAAGTCGTTACAGATCGCTAATGAAATACATTCGATAATCTGGTCGCTTTCCTACACACTCGGGATGGCATTAAGCGGGTTGGTTGTTTACTGGGTTGGGATTAAAATGGCTTTTTTACTGGACGCGTCGCTATTTGTTGTCGTATTAGTACTTGTGAGCGGTCTTACAATAGAGCTGGAGATGTTACCGAATGATTCACGGTTCGTCCGTATGATGTTTGATACGTTTGGATACATTCGCGCGAATCCGCTGGTCTTTCATCTGATGTTATTGCATGCCGCAGTAGGGTTTACCGCGTTTGATGCATTGATAGCACTTGCCGCAAAACATTTTTATGCCCATGTAGTAGCGGTATCATTGGGAATCGGACTATTGAATGCGGCGCGTGCAGTCGGTTTGGTGATAGGACCGATGGTATTAGGACACCGAATCAATAACAATAGATTGGCATTACTATTTTTAGCAGAAGCTTTGTCCATCTTGTTTTGGGCAATGGTAATTGAACATTTTTACTGGTCTCTAATCGCTTCGGTTACAGTCGGTTTTGTGACGACGACACTATGGTCGTATACCTATACATTGATTCAGCATCATACCGATAATGAATTTTACGGACGTGTTGTTGCCTATAACGATATGATTTTTCTAGGAGTCGGGGCGATCGTCTCTTTGTTCATAGGATATTTATATGAATACGGTATTTCTTTAGGAGTTATAACGGTGATTTTAGGAGTTTTTTTTGTCTTGGCCGGAGTATATTACGAGTGGGTACGACGACGTTATAGTTTAAAGGAAATCGGATGAATACTATGTATCAAAGCGGCGATCGGCAAATTGATTTGTCTAAGATAACCCGCATATATCCTGCGGTTTTGATTAGTGCCGGAGGAGAGTCCGCATCGGTATCATTGGAGTGGGCTGAGATGAAAGCCGATCTAATTCATATTGAAACTTATCTTCTGGTGTGCGATACGGACCCGATAGGCGAGGTTCCGCTAAATCGTATCGAATTACGATATGAGACAAAAGAAGCTTTATTTGAAGCGATACGGGAAATATCTGCAAGGTTTCACTCCTGAGCCGCTCAACCATGAATGAACGTGTTTTGCGTTTGGCAATCCCTGCCGCCCTTAAACATTTGCTCGACATTATCCAAATACTGATTGATATGCTTATGGTCGGGTCTCTAGGGGTTGCCGCGCTGGCGGCGGTAGGGTTGACGATGCAATTTATGATGGTTATTCAGGCTGTCATGACGGTGTATGCCGTCGGTTCGAGTGCATTGATATCCCGTTATATCGGAAGCGGACGAAAAAACCGTGCATCAGCCGTTGTGTTTGTTGGGGTTTGGATTGCTTTGATAGGTGGGATTTTTGCCGGAATTCTTGGATGGTGGTTCTCTGCGGACTTGTTCAAATGGATGGGATCGGGGCCGGATGTCATTATTCTCGGAAACGGATATTTTCAAATCCTTTCTATGGGAATGGTCCTGATTTTTCTGGATACCCTGGCGTATAATGCCTTGTCCGCTGCCGGAGATACACGCTCATCCCTCTTTATAAAAATCCTTTCTTCAATGTTGAATGCATCCCTGAATTATCTTTTTATTTTCGGTCACGGCGGATTCAGTGCGATGGGAGTCGAAGGGGCCGCATTGGCTACGGTCTGTGCGTACGGGTTTAATGTATTTATTTATGGATGGATATTGATCCGTAAAGGGGGCGTTTTGAATATTTATCCGATTGTAAGAATCGGCGAAGCGATCAAGATGCTCACGATCGGTTTTCCTGCCGCGGTTGAGCGGGTTGTGGGTGTCAGCTCCTTTTTGCTATTTGTCATGATGATCACCTCGTACGGAACCCATGCCTTAGCCGGATATCAGATCGGTTTACGGATAGAAGCTTTGGCCTTTATGCCGGGGTTCGGATTTTCGGTGGCGGCAATGGTATTGGCCGGACAGTATATCGGTTCGCGACAGTTGGATTATGCGTATGAATCAGTGATTCTAAGTGCAAAGATTGCCATGATGTTTATGGGAAGTGTCGGGATTGTTTTGTTATTGTTTCCTGAATATCTGATCCACTTTTTTACAGATGATACGGCGACGACGGAACAAGCTGCAATGTATTTGCGGCTGGTAGGGATCGCACAGGTTCCGTTGGCTTTGACATTTGTTTTAAGCGGTGCGTTCAGAGGGGCCGGAGCGACAAAACTCAGCATGCAGATTTCTATCGGTTCATTATGGCTGTTCCGG
>Ga0172377_10008909_pt1 | contig 10298 bp, 7 predicted proteins | sample Pumphouse3metaG_FD_119749 | JGI IMG/M metagenome (GOLD analysis project Ga0172377, IMG submission 119749) | Leachate microbial communities from a municipal landfill in Southern Ontario, Canada - Pumphouse #3 metaG | ecosystem: Engineered > Solid waste > Landfill > Unclassified | place: Canada... | reverse complement strand
GTGGCAATCTACGACTTGCCACAACGACCGAAGGGAGCTTTAGAATCATGCTCCTCATTCCCTTTGTTCGATCCAGTGTTGAAGCTGATATCAAGGTGTTATCATCCTGTGCTCACCCGATGATAACCCGATGATATCAGGTTCAAGTATCGATAACCCAAGGAGGAATGAAGCTTCTGAATCATCGGCAGAAGCATCAGGGAGATTGGAGTTTGGCAGCGCAATATCAAAAAACGACATTCATGCCTTGACGAGTCACTAGTTATCCTTCTTGACATTATTCTAGTGTATAAAAATCATGTGCAAATAGCTATATTCTGGAGTATGTGATGCATAAAAACATCAAAGACTTACTTGATTTCCTGACCAAAGGAAATTCCCGTTATCCTGCCAGCAGAGAGATATCCAAGCGCTTGGATGCGGCTGGTTTTATAGAACTAAACGAAGCGCATGGCTTCACGCTGAAGAAAGGTGAAAAGTACTATATTCGCCGCATGGACACAGCGATTATTGCCTTTGTGATGGGTTCAAAGAAGCTTGCGGACAGCGGTTTTTACATGGCATCCAGTCACATTGACAGCCCTGCTTTGAAGCTAAAACCAGAGAGCCTGAAGACCGATAATGATGTATGTCGAATAGGCGTGGAAGTGTATGGCGGGCCGATAGTTCACACCTGGCTAGACAGAGAGCTTGGCATCAGCGGGCGCGTAATTGTAAAGAATAAAAAGGCTTATGAAAGCCACACTATAGATCTGAAGCAGCCCCTGGCGATCATTCCCAATGCGGCTATCCACATAAACCGTGAGATCAATAAAGGCTTTGAATACAACAAACAAACTCATCTACAGGCAGTTCTCAGCGTGAATCCACATGAGAATAATCCTTTGAAGGCATTGATGGCGAAACACCTGAAGGTAAAAGAAGCCGATGTACTGGAGATGGATCTCTATCTCTATGACTACCAGGCTCCTTGCCTGATCGGCTTGGATGAAGAGATGATCGCAAGCGGCAGACTGGACAATCTGGCCATGACTCATGCGATTCTGACAGGCTTAATCGACTCTAGCAAACCTGCTCATACATCGGTGGGAGTGTTCTTTGATCATGAAGAGATCGGCAGCCAAAGTCCCCAAGGCGCTTTCTCATCCCTGCTTAGTGAGGTGTTGGAGCGGATCGCACTTAGCCAAAGCAATTCCCGGGAAGATTATTACCGCGCATTGCGCAATTCCTTCATGATCTCAGCGGATATGGCTCATGCTTACCACCCATCATACTCTGAAAAGTATGATGAGGATTACAGTCCGAAGATGAATCGGGGTCCGGTAATCAAGCGCAATGTCAATCTGCGTTATGCTTCCACTGCAGATAGCAGCCTGCGTTTCATGGACTTGTGTGCCAAGGCGAAAGTGCAGCATCAGGAGTTTCTGGTGCGTAGCGATATGCCTTGTGGCAGCACGGTCGGCCCGGTGGTCGCCGCCAATCTGGGAATATCCATTGTGGATATTGGCAATCCCATGTGGGCTATGCATTCCGTTCGCGAGACTGCTGGCGTGAAGGATCACATGGATCTCATCGCGGTTCTAAAGACATATTTTTCAGGGAACTAGGGCTTCATTATGAAATGCCCGTAACTCAGAGTAGATTAACACTAAAACATATAAATGAGGTAAAAAACATGGCAACCTTCAAACCCTTCAAAGCTGTGCGTCCGGTTCCGGAAAAAGCACAGGCAATAGCCTCTCTTCCTTACGATGTAATGGATTCCGACGAAGCGCGCGCGGAAGTGAAGAGACACCCGCTCAGTTTCATTCATGTGGAGAAACCGGAAGTGGATCTTCCCGAAGGCACCGACCTATATGATCCCAAAGTATATGCGAAAGCAAGAGAAAACCTGTATAAATACATCAGCGACGGGCATATGATTCAAGACAAAAAGCCGATGTTTTACATCTACCGTCAGACCATGGATGGCCGCTCCCAATACGGCTTGGTGGGTCTTAGTGCGGTGGACGAATATATGGATGGCACCATCAAGAAGCATGAACTCACCCGCGCCGAGAAAGAAGCGGATCGCATCAAACACGTAGATATCTGCGATGCGCATCCCTCCCCAGTGTTTTTTACTTATCCCCATCAGGACGATATCGACAGCGTGGTCACCAAAGTGAGCAGCAGCAAAAAGCCGGAATACGACTTTGTTTCAGATGACGGCATCGGTCACACCTTGTGGCTGATGGATGCTGATGATGATATCAAAGCCATCGAAAGCGCATTTTCCCGCTTGCCATATCTGTATGTGGCAGATGGTCATCACCGCACTGCCAGCGCTGCCAAGGTGGGCCTGCTGCGTCGTGAACAGAATCCGAACTATAACGGAGATGAGGAATTCAACTTTTTCATGACCGTGATCTTCCCGGATAATCACCTGAAGATCTTCGATTACAACCGTGTAGTGAAGGACCTCAATGGCAATAGCAGTGCGGAATTCTTTGGCAAAGTGAAAGAACTGTGGAATGTGGCAGAAGTACCTGCGGGCACAAATTTCCAGCCCAATCATCTGCATCAGGTTAGCATGTATATCGATGGCAAATGGTACTTTATCTCCCCCAAAGCCGGAACTTGGAACGAGCAGGATGTGGTGGAAAACCTGGATGTCTCCATTTTGCAAAAAAACCTCCTGCATCCCATTCTGGGCATCAATGATCCCCGCACCGACAAACGCATCGATTTCGTGGGCGGTATCCGCGGTTTGGGCGAACTGGTGAAGCGTGTGGACAGCGGCAGGGAGAAAGTGGCTTTTGCCATGTATCCTACCTCAATGAGCGAACTGATCGGGATAGCGGATGCCGGGCAGATTATGCCCCCCAAATCCACTTGGTTCGAGCCCAAATTGCGTAGCGGACTTTTTATCCATCTCCTGAAATAATGAAGTACTATATCGAAAGCCTTGGTTGTGCAAAGAATCTGGTGGATAGCGAACGTTTTGCCGCCATCATGAAGGCGTACGGCTTTCGCGAAGTGGCTTATGTGGAAGACGCAGATCTGATCCTGGTGAATAGCTGCGCCTTCCTCATGGCTTCGTATGGCGAGCTGGACGAGGTGCTAAGCCAGATTGATGAGATCAGGAACCACAAGAAAAGTAAGCTGGTGGTTAGCGGATGCGTGATGAACCGGGGTCTGAAGGAGTTTCAAGAGTTGTTTCCAGAAGTGAATAAATGGATTCCCCTAAAGGACTATGCCGCTTTTGAAAGATATCTTCTACGCTATGTATTACCCAAGAATATGCCAGCTAAAAAGCTTGATTTTAGCACTCGACAATCTCTGCAGGGAGGTCAGCACGTTTATCTGCGTATCGCTGATGGTTGCGAGAATTTTTGCTCCTATTGCATGATCCCTCACATCCGTGGCAAGCTGGTATCGGAACCCATTGAGGCCCTGGTGAAAGAAGCCAAAGCCCAAAGCTCCAGAGGCAGGGAATTGGTGTTGATCGCGCAGGACAGCTGTATGTATGGAACGGATATCTATGGCGAGAAAGCACTGCCCAAATTGATCGAGGCTTTACACGATATCCCCGGTTATGACTGGATTCGGATCATGTATATGCACCCCGATCACTTTGATCCGGAATGGACCGAACTGTGGAAGAAGTATCCCAAGCTCTTGCCCTATTTTGAAATTCCTATCCAACACAGTTGCGATCGCATCATCAAGCTGATGAATCGCCAAAAGGGTTATCAAGAATTGAAAGAAGTCTTTGGCCACATCAAGCAAAAACTGCCGGAGGCGGTTTTCAGAACCACTATCATGGTAAATTATCCTTCTGAAACCAAGCAGGAACGCTCTCTTATCGACAAATTTTTGCAGGAGGTGGACATTCTGCATGCGGGAGTCTTTGCATATTCTCCGGAAGTATTTGATAAACCTTATGAGGCTCCGGAAGGCTTTGACTGGGCAAGGAATCAAGAACTGGAAACAGAGTATGCCATCAAGCTGTCCAAAGCTAAAGAAGAAAAGATGCAAAGCTTTGTAGGCACGCGTCAGCAGATGCTGGTGGAAGGTTTTGACGAAGAACTAATGGTTTGGTATGGCAGATTGTGGTTCCAAGCTCCGGAAATCGACGGCATAGCCTATGTAGAAGGGCTTCCAGAAGATAGCCCGCTACTGGTGGAAGTGGAAGTAGTAGATGCCCTTACCGACGCATTGTGGTGTACTGCCACCAAAGATTGAGACAAGGATAACATAGAATGACAAAGATAGCTCTAACCGGGATCAAACCGACCGGAATACCCCATATCGGCAACTATTTAGGCGCCATCAGACCCGCAATCGAGCTTAGCAAGACCTGCGAAGCCCGGTATTTCATTGCAGATTATCATGCTTTGAACAGCACCAAAGACCCCAAAGCAATCCACGACATGACTGTGGAAATAGCCGCGGCATGGCTTGCGTGCGGATTGGATCCCGATAAAGCACTGTTCTATCGCCAGAGCGCCATCCCAGAGACCTTTGAACTATTAACCATCCTGTTGGCTTTTACTCCCAAAGGATTGATGAACCGTGCACATGCTTACAAAGCCATGGTTCAGGCTAACAACGAAGCGGGCAAGGATCCAGATGACGGGGTGAATATGGGGTTGTTTACCTATCCCGTTCTGATGGCAGCGGATATCCTGCTTTTTGATGCAGACTACGTGCCTGTGGGCAACGATCAGTTTCAACATGTGGAGATGGCGGTGGACATCGCTCAGAGCTTCAATTTCAACTATTCTACTGATGCCATCAAACTGCCCCAGGCTTTGGCTCATGAAGGTGCAAAGACCGTAGTAGGACTGGACGGACGTAAGATGAGCAAAAGCTATGGCAACATCATCCCCCTCTTTGCTTCGGAGAAACAACTGCGTAAACTGATCATGAAGATCGTAACCAATTCTCAAAGCGTGGAAGAGCCCAAAGATCCAGATAGCTGCAGCGTTTTTGCCCTCTATAAATGCGTTGCGGACGAGGCTCAGATTGAGGCCCTGAGACAGCGCTATCTGGCAGGAGGCATGGGGTGGGGACATGCCAAACAGGAGCTATTTGATCGTATGAATGAAGCCTTGAGCCCTTGCAGAAAGCGTTATGAAGAGCTGATGGCAAACCAGGACTACATCCATCAAGTGCTCAAAGAAGGCAGTGAAAAGGCTCGCCCTCTGGCAGCCGCCAAGATACGGCAATTGCGAAAGATCATAGGATTGGACTGCATCTAAGGGCATCGCCCCTTTTTTATCTCTGGGTTTGTCCATATCAACTGCTTGAGGATTTATATTGACAGCATCGGCTGGCTGCTGAAGATTTTACACAAAGAAAGAATTGCTCTCAAAATGAGGTATGGCTCATGAAAATGGAAGAATTGAACTACTATTACAACAAGTTTAAATTTGGCGAAGACATCTTCCATCAGTTGATGCAGAAACGAGTGCGGGAGATACTGCTGGTCTCCACCTTCTACGATGCTTTCATCTTTGAGCAGGATGGCAGGCTTTCGGAACAAATCTTTGGCGAATACAGAGAATTGAACCTCTCCACTGCCCCGCGCGTAACCTCGGTACCAACAGGTGAGGAAGCCCTTCAGAAGCTGAAGACACACTCCTACGACTTAGTTATCACCATGATGCGCATCGGCGAGATCGGACCCTTCGAGCTGGCTAGGCAGATCAAGGAACAGAAACCCGATCTGATGGTGCTGCTGCTTTTGAATGTGGCATCGGATTTTGTGATATGGGAAAATCATGTGGAAGAGCGCCGCTACATCGATGATGTGTTTCTCTGGAATGGCGATACCAAGCTGTTTCTGGCCATGATCAAGAGTGTGGAAGACAGCTTGAATGTAGAGTACGACACTGCTCACGGTTTGGTCCGCGTGATCCTTTTGGTGGAGGATGCGGTGCACTATTACTCGATGTTTTTGCCCTCGTTGTATTCAGTGATCATGAAACAGACCCAAAAATTGATTGAGGAAGAGGTGAGCGACATCAACAAGCATTTCCGCATGCGAGTTCGCCCCAAAGTACTTATCGCGCACAATTTTGAGGATGCATCGCGGCTTTATGAGAAGTATCAGGACTACATGCTCTGCGTGATATCGGATGTGCGCTACAAGGTTCAAGGTGAGGTGGATGCGCACGCGGGGTTCAAATTGATCCGGCAGATATTGGGGATAAACCGCGATCTGCCGATGATATTGCAATCTTCCGAGACAGAGAACCGCTCCTTGGCGCACGAGCTGGGAGTACACTACCTGAATAAAAACTCCAAGCATCTCTTCAAAGACTTGCGTGAGTACATGGTATATAATCTTGGTTTTGGCAATTTTATCTTTCGCAACCCTCAAGGCGAGATCCTCGATGAAGCGGCAAATATAGCAGAATTTGAGGACAAAATACTCAGAATACCGGTGGAATCCCTGGAGTTTCAAACTCGTTTCAATCATTTTTCAAACTGGCTGATTGCCCACGGCGAGATTCAGATCGCCAAAAAGATCCGTCCCATCAAAATAGAAGATTTCTCCTCGCGAGCCGAGCTGAGACAATTTATCTATCAGGTCTTCCGTAGCGTTCGAGTAGAGAAAAACCGTGGTAAGATTATAAATTTCGATGCGGTATCTCTCTCGGAGATGAACCAGATTATCCGGCTCACCGGAGGTTCGCTGGGTGGTAAGGGACGCGGCTTGGCATTTTTGAACGCGCTTCTGTGTACCATGGACTATGAAAACAAGTTTGATAACATTGCCATTTCGCTGCCTTCAACGGCGATTATCGGCACCAATGAGTTCGATCTCTTTGTGGAGAACAACAAGATCATGGAGCAGATCCATGCAAAAAGCGATGCCGAGATTGACGCTGTATTCATGAAGGGCGAGCTCTCCGATATCTTGGTGCAACGCTTGCAGATCTATTTGGAACACATTGATTACCCCATCGCGGTGCGTTCTTCCAGCTTGTTGGAGGATTCTCAAGCTCAGCCCTTGGCAGGAGTTTACCGTACCTTTATGCTACCAAACAATCATCCGGAGATCAGCCATCGTCTGCGGCAATTGACAGACGCCATCAAGCTGGTCTTTGCCTCGGTATTCCTCTGCGATGCACGAAACTTTTTGGACGCCATGAACTACAATGCGGAAGAGGAGAAGATGGCCGTGATCATCCAAGAAACCGTGGGCTGCTCGCAGGGAGAAAGCTATTACTATCCCCACATCTCCGGAGTGGCGCTATCCTACAACTTTTATCCCACTTCCCACATGCAACATGCGGATGGCATGGCAAGTATCGCCTTGGGATTGGGTAAGGCCGTGGTGGAGGACAAACAGAACTATCAGAACTATCGCTTTTGCCCAAAGTATCCAAAGCTGGACATCCTGCCCCCAGAAGAGATGATGCGCAATTCGCAGAAGGAGTTTTATGCGCTAGACCTCTCCAAAGTCGACTTTGACCTCACCCAGGGTGATGAGATTACTCTGGCCCACATGAAACTGAAAGAGGCGGAAAAGCATGGTTCTCTGCGCTATCTGGCCTCGGTTTGGGATTATGAAAACTACCGGCTGTCAGACAATATGTACGACAAGGGCTTGACAGTGCTTAGCTTTGCCGGTATCTTGAAATACGATTATATCCCTCTGGCAAAGATCGTGGAAGAGCTTTTGGAGATCGGAGAAATAGCCTTGGGTATTCCCGTGGAGATTGAATTTGCTGTAAATCTGGATTCTGCCAAGAGCAACGCAGACAAACCCACCTTTTACATCTTGCAGATCAGACCGCTGTCCGTAAGCGCAGAAGCTTACCATGTCGACGCCGTGAAGCTGGATAAAAGCAAACTGCTGATGTACACCGAAAACGGCATGGGCAATGGCGTAATTCAGGACTTGCGCGATGTACTATATCTGGATCCCCAGCGCTTTGACAAAACCCGCACTTTGCAGATGCAAACCGAAATTGAGTACTTCAACAACACGATGGCCCAGCAAGGCAAACACTATATCCTCATTGGTCCCGGCAGATGGGGCTCGCGGGATAGATTCCTGGGAATTCCGGTGCGCTGGCCGCAAATCAACCGGGCAAAAGTAATCTTGGAAACCGGTATGAAAGGCTTCATGGTAGAAGCCAGTCAGGGAACCCATTTCTTTCACAATTTGGTGGCTATGAATGTTGGCTATTTCAATATCCCGTTTCTTTCCCCCACAGATTTTGTGGACATGGATTGGCTGAAAGCACAAGAGGCTAAAGAGCGTGGGGAATTCTTTGTGCATGTGGAATTTGAGCATCCCCTAAAGGTTAAAATGGATGGCAAGACTGGGCTGGCAATAATTGAGAAATGATTGGCCTGCATGGCAGTTCCCGGCATGAGAAGTATGCCACATGATTGTTCATCCGGTTTGCGCTAAAACATTGCGAAAATTCGACGTTGATCCTATTTGTTCTGGGAAGAGGAACAAATATTGCTAGCTACTATGCTGGATAACCAAAAGATGTATCATAGGAGGTAATGGTGACCAGGTATCTTTTAATTGTCATTTTTATGATTGCGACAGCCCTCGTTGCGAATCCGCTTCCATCAATATTGGTTCAGCAGATTTACTTCGATGCCAATGAGGATTTGATCATGCAACTGGGTTATCTTTGTGCCAGTTTTGCCGGCGGAACCCTTACTGTAAGCGATGGTACCAATACCGCCTCCTACACGATATTGGAAGATGACTTTCAGAATTATCCCGTGGATGTAAACCTCAGCACACTGATGCCCGATTTGAATGTATGCTGTGAATCCGGATACCTTTCATTCGATAACATGAACCCTTATGACCTTGAGGAAGTGCGATGGGGATACAATGATGATTGCGATGTAACGCCGCTCACGGGCAGTCAATCAATCTATCAATACTATGATAGTCGTCATAACGGATGGGAATCCTACACGGTGAAAACATGGGCCAAGAGTGACAGCCCTGATAACGTCCAAGACTATTGCTGCAACACCCACGCGACGGTTCATGTTTACATCGAAAACAATCAGTCGGAGCCGGTGGAAGGTGCCAAAATCTTCTATATGGACGACTTGAATCTTTGCTGTCTCACCGATGCAGCCGGTAATGCCACTATTCAACTCGGAGCCAGGAACACTCTCTTGAGCGTAAAAGCGCCGGATGCTTCGGGGGATGCACTGTGTTGGGACAGATTCTTCCTAGAACCAAATCAAGTTCTGGAACTGAGTGCCACCATAGACTACAGTTCTGTGGACGATTCGGTGATACCGGAGGCCGGCGCTGCCTTGATGCTGAAACCATCGGTTCTGCGACCCGGAAACACAATGCTGGTGGAATACGGCAAAGCGCTCGAAAGCAAAGCAGACCTGAATCTCTATGACATCAAAGGCCGCTTTATCCGCACGGTGAACTACCGCGAAGCCCTTAGTTATGACACTCAGGGGCTTAGTTCCGGCATTTACTTCTTGCGTCTGATGCAAGGTACGCGTATATTGGCAACTAAGAAATTCATTCTGTTAAGATAGTTTACAGCCGGCTTGGATGACGGGAAATCGCTTTTATAGCCTGTTCTCAGCGAGATTCAATTGTCCGCAATAGTTGTGAAAGGATATCCGTGCGAAAACTGAGACTGATGCTGCTCATTCCCGCAATGCTATGCCTGCTTATCCAACCCATTCAGTTAAGCGGAGATACTCCTGTTGCAAGCTTTGAGACCGAGCAACTTACATTTTGCCTAAGCGATTCACTTTTGCGCTTTGACGGGTTTTTTATGTTTTCCAATCTCAGTCCGAAAGAGCTAAATCAATATATCTATTTCCCCATCATCTCAGATTCCGTGCAACTGCCATTTTCCCATGCCGACGTGGTTGATCTGGAAAGCGGGGAAAGCATCTTCGCGAATCAATACGAAGGCGGCATTGGCTTTCACCTATGGATGCCCCCACAGAGTAATCAAACCATAGGTATCCGCTATCAACAGAAACTGACTGACAAGAAGGCGAAATACATACTGCTGACCGCGAATGAGTGGAAGCGTGCACTACCTTACGCAGAGTATAAGGTTATTTTGCCCCGTGGCACTGACATCCTGCATTTTCCCTTTTCCGAACAAGAGCCGGAGCTGGTAGAAGACAAAGACCTTTATCGCTGGGAATTCTACGATTTCATCCCGCAAGAGGATTTTTACATAAGCTGGGAATAGCCCCGTTTCTCTATAGTGAATGAAGCTTCCCCAAAGGATTAAGCTATACCGTAGCAGATATCATCTCGTTATCATCGAGGC
>Ga0172377_10008908_pt1 | contig 10298 bp, 10 predicted proteins | sample Pumphouse3metaG_FD_119749 | JGI IMG/M metagenome (GOLD analysis project Ga0172377, IMG submission 119749) | Leachate microbial communities from a municipal landfill in Southern Ontario, Canada - Pumphouse #3 metaG | ecosystem: Engineered > Solid waste > Landfill > Unclassified | place: Canada... | reverse complement strand
CTATTGGAGGCAAGCCGGTATTGGGACGTAGCAGTTTTAAGAGAATATGGGCTAAGTAAAAGGTGGTGATAAATTGGCATTTTGGAACAAAATATTTCAACGTGGCAGAAGCAGGGCTGACCCCTTGCCTACCGGCAGAGTTACGGTAGCAGGTATAAACAAAAATTCTATATTGTCTCCTTATCGTTCGAGACAGAGCGATATTTTAAGTAATCTCCGCAATATTCGCGAAGAAGCAGAAGCAATAGATTTTCTCAAAAGAGTAAATCCAGATGTTTCTATGGCGCTTTGGAACTTTTTGAGGCTTTCCAACCAGGGGCATAAAATGCACTTTTACGAGTCAAAAAACAAAGAAAGACGGATGCCAGAAGTTGAATCCATGTGGCAGGAGTTTGCGTCCAGGGTCAATGAAGTCTCCAACGCAGGTTTGGATGGTTTGGTAGATATTTTACACCAGATGGCCTTCATGCGTGGGGCGCAGGCCGTTGAAGTGGAAATAAATAAAGCAAGGAACGATATTGTGGATGTACATCCCGTTGTTCCGCAAACAATCCAGTGGGAAATTGAAGAAAGGGACGGCAGGAGGGTCTGGATACCTTATCAGCAACAGATGATGAAAAAGGTCTCTCTGGAAAAGGGAAAGGCAAACTTTTTCTGGGTGCCGACTGACCCAGACCCCGACGACCCCAGGGGGAATTTGATTATGGTGCCGGTGCTGGATGCTATTGACTTCCAGATGCAGATATTGCAGGATTTGGCTGCGGTGCTCCACCACCAAGGATGGCCCCGTAACGATATAAAGTTGCTGATGGAGAGGATAATGCAGGAGATGCCGGCAGAAATACAAGCCAGCCCTACAAAACAAAGGGAGTGGCTTAATGAGCGTTGGCAGGAAATTAAAGATACCATGAACAACTTAGAGCCTGATGATGATTATATACACTGGGACGATGTGGAGATTAATTTGAACCAAGGGGGAAACACAAACAGGAGCCTTGATGTGAGAGCTATCGCCGAGCTTGTTGACACTCAAACATTTAGCGGTGCCAAGCAGATGGCGATTTTTATGAACAGAAATCAGGGGATCACGGAAACTTGGGGGACCGTCCAGTTTATGATCTTTTGCAGCGGGATCGCTTCCGTGCAGAGAGGATCGAAGCGGCTCATCGAGGAAGTTGGCAGGCTTTGGCTGAGGGTAAAAGGTATTCAGGGCGTGCCCTATTTTGAGTACAACAAGGTTGATTGGCAGAGCGAAGAGCAGAAGGTGACTGTCAAGTTAATGTGGCAGGAGTTTTGGGCCATTGCACAGCTTATGGGTTGGGTTGATGCTGATAAGGCTGCTTCCGAATCGGTAGACGTTGAGAAAGCAAAATCCGATACGCCTTCAGAGAATATCAGGGTTTCGTTTAGTGCTGGCGGAAAGCAGGGGGGTGAAGGTGATGGAGATAAAAACGATGGCAAGGGTGGAGTACGGAATGCCGGGAATATATTGCGGTTGTGGAAGTAAAATGGTTTTTGATAAGGCTTGCTTAATATCGGACTGCCAGAATTGCGGTAACAAAATTAGCGAGGAGATGAAAAGAGAGGGGGTGGAATGATGCCAGATTCATTGGCGAGGGAATACGGTGTTCCTACCCAGAGCCAGCTTGAGAAAATAAATGAGTTTGCCAGAAGGCCTCTTTCAAAAGAAGAGGTTTTTGTTTTTCCTGACAAACTCGTGGGTGACATGATTATACCGGACAGGTATATCCAGATTCACAAATCTTTGCTTAATGTTTTCAAAGAAGATGCTAAAAGAGGCGTGAGCGTTTTGATAGACCATCCCTGGGCAGGGTTTTTTGCCAGACCCAAGGCCGCTATTGGCTATGGTAGAACTTTTGACGCTACCCTGAAAAAGAGCTTGGCGGAAAACGAAGAGTGGGAGTTGCGTGCCGATCACTACATTGTAAGGGGCAAAGAGATAGACGGCATAAATACGGACTACATCATTGCCAGCATAGAGGACGGGACATTTTTCGATACAAGCATCGGTTGGGGTGCAAATACGTTCGAGTGCTCTATTTGCGGAAACGATTACAGGGATTACAGAAAGTGTGAGCATCTCGCCGGACGTGAGTATGACGGCAAGCTTTGTTATATGATAGCCAAGCCGCCGGGGTTTTTGATGGAAAACTCCATTGTGTTTGACGGTGCATATCCCGGGGCCGGCGTGCTTTCCAATGTGGATAATGTTGCTGAAAATGGTGAAATGGCGATTGTTGATAATTTAAAAGGTCTAGACGAGGGCGTAATGCTCTTTCACACTTATAGCGCTAGAAAAGGTAAGTTGCTTACTTTCGCAAGGAGGGGGGATTTGGAGAAGAAGTTGACTGTGCAGGGGATAAATTTTGGCAAAGGTGGTGAAAAAACGGTGTCTGAAAAATATCTCGTTGTTTTAGACGGTGTAGATGTTACTGCGTTTGTGAGCGAAGTACAAAAAGATGATGCTGGAGCAAAAATAACTTTGAGTGAATCTTTATTAAAAGAGTTGCCTACTGTTAAAAATATGTTGAAAGAAAAAGATGATGCTGCTGTATCCGATGTTGCAGTAGAACAGTTTATTTCCAAAGAACAAGTCAAGGAATCGCTTGGCAGGGAAGTTCCGGCAGACGAAGTTTTGAGATTTGCTAAGGAGGGTGATGGTTATCTCCAGGAGTTGCAGAAAGAGGCCAAGGAGTGGGGAGTAAGGGCGTATGGCGATGATTACGATGCCGACGCTTGGGAAACAAGGTTTGCCGTTTCCGGTTCTAGAGAACTTAAAAGATTTATCGAAACATTTAAGGTAGAAGCGGAGGCTAATCTTCCTCACGGCAGGCAGAGCGAACTCGGCGCAAATCAAAGTTCGCAAACTGATAGCGATATACCGGATGATGCTTTTAAGGCTTAATGCCCGCGTAGGCGGGTTTTTTAGTGCCCAAAAACATGAAAGGAGTGAAAGAACTTGTCAAGAGGCGGAATTGATTATGAAGGTATTGGTTTCCGTAGTGCAACTTACAAGGCCAGCGACGCTCTGGTGTCTGCGGTGTTGGCGGCCAAGGCGTGGGAAAACGACGGCCGTTCTGCTGTTTTAGATAAAGCAGTTACGATTACCGGTAACGATGAAGCTGGTTTCGGGAACGCCGGCGATCCGTTGCTCGGCAGGATACACCAGTACGAGTTCGACGGATATATGACCGTTCAGGAAGGCGGCTACACCGAGTTTGACGGTGTTTCCGGAAATCTTCCCGATGCAGGTGACTATGTGGTTGTTAACGGCAGCGGTGCTGTAATGCCCTCTGTTGGCGCAATCGGTCCCGCTAGAGCGGTGAGTGTGGATTCGGATAATATCAAAGTAATGGTTCTCATTGCTTAATTTCGTTAGAAAGGAGAGTGGAATAGGTGGGTAAAAATATAGCTGATATCAAGTTAGATCGCAGGTTATACGATCAGGCCCGGGGAGAAAAAGTTACTCTCACTCAGCTTTTAGAGAGAATGGACCCCTCGCCTGAAGGGTCGCCTTTAGATGCTTTTGAGCGTCAGTTGAAAAGATTAGGCATTAAAACGAAGACCATTTATAGACCAAACGGTGATGTTATTTATGCCGATGCTTTGGATGCTTTCTATCGTACCGAAGAAAGCGCGGTGCTGTTTCCCGAATTTATCTCCAGAACGGTAAGGGAAGCTATTGTCCAGGATACGATGTTGCCATATCTTATTGGTCAAAATACGGTTATTAATGGGGATAGCTACAGGTCATATTATGTTGATGATCAGCCATCGAAACAGAAGAAGAAAAGGGTGACCGAGGCTGCCGAGTTGCCGCGTGTATCGATCAAGGGTCGCGAACAGACTGTAAGGATTTACAAGTTTGGGCGTGCGATTGAATCGTCTTACGAGTCACTTCGCAGGATGCAGATCGATATGTTGGCAATTCACGTCAGGCGGATTGCAATGGAAGTAGCGAAGGATAAGGTCGAGGAGATTATTGATGTTATCAAAAACGGTGATGGTAATAATAACGCCGCTCCGGTGTTGAAGATGAAGGCTGATCTTGATGGTGATGCCACGGCCGGATCTCTTTCGACGAAAGGGTTTTTGCTGTACCTGATGGAATTTGAGGAGTTTCCCTGCAATACGTTGGTTGCGGCGAAAGATGCTTTTATTCAGTTAGTGCTGGCTAATATACCGAATTTGTCAACGACCGATTTGTTAAAGTTGCTTGCACAGGGAACAACTGTGGGTATTTCGCTTTCTGCACCGCAACTGCCGAGCGGCGATGTCAGGCTGTTCTGGCATAAGGATGTGCCTACCTTGCAGATTTACGGGGTTAATAGGCAGTATGCCATTGAGCAGGTTACCGAGGCGGGTAGCGATATCTCCGAGAGCGATAAATTCATTACCAGACAGACCAGCGTGCTGACAATATCCGAGAACAACGGCTACAGCAAAGTGTTTAACGAGGCAACCAAGATCCTCAATATTAACGCTTAAAGCGTGGTGGGGTAGATGACTAACCGTGTTTTGACCGAGGACGGATGGCAGAAGAGAGTAAGAAATATTCTCGGCGTTGACGAGGCTTATCTGCCGGACGCGGACATTGAACAGCCGGATATAATCAGTGTGGCAGAGGCTAATGTTATTGCCCTTGTACCGGGCTATGCCGACCTCGACGCGGATAAACGTTTATGGCTTGAATCGGCAACGGTGTGCGAGTGTGCGGCTCTTTTATGTTATTCTATGCCGGCGAGGGTGCCCGTGAGAGAGCAGGGGCCGCACTTTACTCGTGATGTAACCCAGGATTGGGGCATAAGACGCGAAGAGTTAGAAAAAGAACGAAATATTTTGATTGGCAAGATTACTGCAGCATTCGTCGATGTTCCTCATTTTGGCAGGACAAAAGGGTAGGTGACGCTATGGGCTATGCAGCAAGATATTTAAATGCCGTGGGCCAGGATTGTACTGTAGCAAGAAATCCCGATGAATGCTCAAAAGTGAGCATGAAACGGTCAACAAGTGCCATCAGGGACTTTGGTGCCAGGGAATCGCATTGGGAAGGGCTTATTCTTTCCAGTGCAGGGCTTATCAGTGGCGATATTATTACTGTTGATGGGATTAAATATCTTGTGCAGTCCGCTGTGGCAGATCCCGCCTCCGGCGAAACTTTTTGGCACGCAGTTAAAACTAACGCTACGTTGGTTCATAAAAGGCTGGAAGAAAAAGCTGACAAAGATTATAACCTCATTGGATCTTGGAAGACCATTAATACTGATGTTCCAGCCTTTGGGGAAATTATAACCGCCGAGCTTCGGCAACAAGACGCTGGGTTGTTGAAAGATACGAGGTATTACTTCCAAGTGCCGAAGTACGAAGGCGTCAGCATGATTTCGGAGATGGACTGCATAGTGTTTGTGGGTAACAATTACAGGGTTGATGCTGTAAACGATATAGGTATGCCTGGAGTAGTAAGAATCCAGCTTTCTCAGGATGTGAGAGCATAATGGGAATAAGGTTCGATTATGAAAGGTGTATTATAGCGCTTAGGCTGACAATTATGAAAGCATTGAAACAGATGCAGAGGGAATTTATGGATCAGGCGAGATCGGAAAACATGAGTTCCAAGGCTAGCGCTGAACTGAGCGAGGGGGATTTCGAGTTCCTTGCCGGAGAGATAGCCATATATGTTATCGGCGGCCCCTGGGTGGCGATGAATGAATGGGGAACTGGTAGTTTGTTAGATGTGTCGAACCCTGCTTTTGTTGATTACGTCAGGAGCGGAATGTTTTACCACGAAAGGCTAAAAGCAAACCCAATCTTTTCCAAATTGGGCAGGCCGGCTGGCTCGTACGTGAATATCTTTGGGGAAAGAGTGGTGTCCACGGGGAAGCTTAAAAACCTTAATTTGGAGAAAATGGCAAAAAAGGGTGATTTACCATCTTCGTTTCTGCCAACGCCTCCACGAAAATCCCTGGAAACGGCCGCCAGGTGGATGTCGCAAAAGCGTGCGGTCGAGATACTCCAAGAAGCGATAGATAACTTTCCTTGGGGTACATTTTTTGTTGCATACAGGTAGGTTGCAAGTGCGAAGTAAGGATGTGGTGCCATTGTTTTGATCCTGGAAAAGATATAAATAACATTCACAAAAGGGTTAGGGAAGATGCTACTATCCTTAGTTTGATGGAACTTGTCGGGGCGAGTTCGGATACTGTTGCCAGCCAGATTATCAAGAGAAGCAGATGGGACGATTTGGCGGGGAACGAGAAGCGGATCTGTATTTATTTCAAGCCTTCTATGCCTTCCAGGAACTCTATTATTACAGGAGAATTATTGCAGGTTGATTGCCATGTCCCGGCAAAGGACGACTATGTAGCTTATAAGATACAGGGCAGGATTAAACAAATTCTGCATGGGCATGAGGTGGGTAGCAGGAAGTATTATTTTTACGGTCAATTAGGGGAGTTGCTTACGATGGACGGCTTTTTTTGTGTAGGCAACAGATTTGTATTTTACGCAACGATTTAAGAAAGGAGTGTGGACTGAGTGCAATCTATTATTTACCCGAGGGCAGGTAGGATAGTTTTGAGAAAGTTTTCCGCAAGCGGTGCCCTTTCGGATAATTTTGTTGTTAATAACGGCACAGTTGAAAGCATAGGCGCAAACGTCAATATTGCGACCACCGAACTTGCTGACGGCAACAGTGATTTTCCGATGGGCGTTTATGATACCGGCAAGTCCGGTCAGTTAGTTGTAACGATGTCTAGTTTCCAGCCGGATCTTTACGCTGCCTTGATGGGTTCGGAGCTGGAGACCATAAATGAAGATACCTTGTGGGCGGCTGACCAAGAGATAAGCGTTCCAGAGTCTTCGCCTTTTGTAGTGAAATTAGACCATGCGGTTAAAAGCGGAGGCACGTTTATACTTGTTGGCAGGGAAAGCTCTCCCTTTGTGAAAGTTGAATCGTCACCGGCGGAAGGGCAGTTTGCTGTTAGCGGAAATGAAGCTGAGTTTAACAGTGCTAACGCCGGACAAATAGTTTTTGCAACTTATGAATGGACAGCCAACGATGTTAAAAAGTTGGCGCTTCCTACGATTGGCTCTAGGCCTGTAATGCAGGCAATCGTATCTACAGAGGCAACGGATGATGGCGAGGTCAATATTTATGATGCCAATGTTGTTGTTGATAAGTGTAAAGCGACGGGCGATATCAACCAACCTACGCAGAAGAGAGAACCCGAGGGCTGGAGCTTCACTTTGCAAGTGTTGAGACCGAGGCCCAGTTATAACCCCGTTTATTGGAAATATGCACTAAGAAGTCAATAGGAGGTATTTGTAATGGTCGATAAAAAGGAGGCAAAAACGAAGAAGGTCGATGCGCCGCTTCCGACATTGGCAACGATGCTTGGAAGCGGCGAAGATTTTTTTGCCCAAGGAAAGAAATATAGGGTGAATCCCCTCAAATTGAAAGATGTTGATGATTTCCAAAATGACAGTATCAATATTGGTCCACAGATGTTTAGCTTGGTTAATGAGGTTGAGAGGAAAAAGTTGGAGAAGTGGTTTTCTAAGCAAGTTTTCGATGGTAAGGAAGAACTGATGACGCTACAGAAAGCTATGGACGATGATTGGGATTTAAGCGATCTGAGAAGATGTATACAGAAAATGATTGATATATCGGGCTGAAGATAGCCTCTGCCGATGAGGACGAAGAAACGCTCAAACCTGATTGGGCAGAGGCGTTTACTACCTTATTATCGCATACTTCCATGCACTACGATGAGATTGCGGAAAGAACTATTCCGCAGGTAGAGGCGATTTTAGGCAAACTTGGCAAGCATATTGGCCTTAGGCTTGGGGTGCCGTTTGGTTCCGGCGAAGTTGTATCTTCTGAGCCGATAAACAAAAAGGGAAAGGCTCCGAAATTATCGGAGCTTGCTGCTTTTTGTGGTGAGTTCAAAGGTATAGGAAAATAAGGGCGGTGATTTGATGGCAGAAAATGCAGCGCCGAGAGTAATGTCAGTGCTGACAGTCAATTATCAACCTGCGGTTGAAGCTACAAAGCAGTTGATGGGCTTAACGGCGCAACTGGATAGCCAGCTACGTTCTTTGCGAATTACCGCCGCTAACGTCGGCAGAAATATGGAGGCCCAGTTCAACCGACCCATACAAAGCGGGCAGGTTATTCTTGACCGTCACGGTCAGGTGCTCATTGACGTGGGTAAGAAAACTGAAGCTCTTGCCGTGGGTACTCAAAAAGTTGACGATGTTGCCAAAAAACATACCAAAACTGTACAGCAAACCGCACAGGCTTATAACGTTCTCGGTTCTCAGTGGGAGCGCCGCATCTCTTGGTTTGTAGCTGGTGCCGGGTTTTATGGTCTCATTCGTGCTATGCGTCAAGCTATTGATACGTTTAAGCAGATTGAAATGGACATGGTAGTAATTGCCCGGACAATTAATGATGTTACGTTCAATCTCGAAGATATGAGAGATACGTTACAGGATGTTGGTATGCAATACGGTCATACCTGGGATACGGTTTCCGATATTGCTATCAGGTGGACGCAGGCCGGATATGATATGCAGGATACATTGGAGCAAACCAGGGTTGGATTGCTTGCTTTGAACGTAGCCGAAATGGACGTGAAGATGGCAAGCGAGGGTCTTATTGCTATTATGTCGCAATGGGGTTTTACGGCGGAAGATCTTGAAACTGTTATTGATAAGCTGAATATTACTTCCGATAACTTTGCCGTTACTACCGGCGATTTGGTAGAAGCGCTTGTAAGGTCTTCAGGGGCCGCCAGAGCAGTAAAAATGTCGTTTGATGAAACCCTAGGCATCATTACTGCTACCAGGGTTGCTACGGGAAGGTTGGGCAGAGAAGTCGGTAACGCGGTAAATACCATTTTGTCCTTTATTGTCCGCCAGAAAACAATTAACAAGCTCATGGAGTCCGGCATTGAGGTTTTTGCCGATGCAGCACAAACAAAATTGAGGCCAGCCATAGAATTAATCTCCGATATTGCCGAAAAGTGGGGCGATAAAGCGGAGGAAATGCCGGATCAACTGCTTGAGATAGCAGAGCAGATGGGTCTTATGTCCGAGGAAATGTCAGAAGTGGCAGGGTTGCAGGAAGAATGGACTGATTTGCAGAAGATTGATATTGAAACTTCCGCCGCCGGTGTCAGGCGGCGTTCGTATTTTATAGCCCTGTTGCGCAATTTTGCTCAGGTACAGGAAGTTGTTAATAACCTGCAAGACGTAGAGGGTTATTCCATGCGGCAGAACATTATGACGATGGAGACGCTGGAGAAAAAACAGGAACAGCTTAATATAGCAATGGAAAGATTTGCGGTAGTTCTTGGTGAATCCGGTCTGATGGAGCAGTTAAAAGGAGTAATTGAGGGAACAACGGAACTCGTTGAGTGGTTCAGCAATTTAGACGATACCGCCAAGACCCTGATTCTTACTTTTACAGAACTGGCTGTTGCTATGAGGCTATTGGCAACATTAAGCAAGCTAATGGGCGGAGTGGGCATTGCCACGCTTTTATCGGGGTGGGCAGTGCCGTTTACTGCAGGCCAATCGGCAGCCGCAAGGATAGGAATGTCTGCTTTAACCGCTTCGCTTACAACGGTCAGAGGATTGCTTTCCAAGGTTGTTTCGCTTCTTGGCGGGCCCTATGTGGCCGCGACGCTGGCGGCTACTACAGCTATTGTAACGTTTGTGACAATGGAAAGACGTGCGACAGAAGAGCAAAGGCGGTATTTGGAAACGATCAATGCTGTTGTCGAAGAACAGGAACGACTTAATAATATTATGAATAAATCGGTGGAAGGTTCGACTACCTACAATCTCGCTCTTGAACAAAAACGGGAGTTAATGAAAACCATTAGAGAACGTTATCCCGAGTTAATAGAGGATTATGATATAGAAAATAGGATGTGGGTGTTGAACAACGAGCTAATAAAAGAAAACATCGGACTGTACGAAGAAATGGTTGCAAGTAAGGAAACTAAAAAAACGTATTTAGAAGAAATGGAAGAGGAATTGTCGTTATTGGATCAAGAATCGGAACAGCTTGAAAATAATGCTACTACCGTAGAATCTTTGTTCAGGAAAAGAGAAAACCTTATCAAAAGCATTGAAGAAGAAGGAATCACCGCCGAGGAAGCGGCAAGAAAGAAGGACAATATCAGGAGAATAGATGAAGCTATTATCCGTATTATCGGAGATTTTGACGATTCTATCGAAACAAGCGCGGATATAACTGAAACTGCTAT
>Ga0172377_10008907_pt1 | contig 10299 bp, 6 predicted proteins | sample Pumphouse3metaG_FD_119749 | JGI IMG/M metagenome (GOLD analysis project Ga0172377, IMG submission 119749) | Leachate microbial communities from a municipal landfill in Southern Ontario, Canada - Pumphouse #3 metaG | ecosystem: Engineered > Solid waste > Landfill > Unclassified | place: Canada... | reverse complement strand
TGTGCTCTGCGACATTCTTGACAATATCCAGTGCTTTATATTTGTCCGTCTCGTCCAACGCCAAAACAATGCGTGTGTCCTTCTTCATGATACCACTGTCATGAACTTGCAAGGATTATTAAAACATCGCACCGATGGTACTTCAATGAGCATCAAACATTTCAAATGCGGATCCGCGAGCACCGGCCCATTAGCAACGGGATGCGAACATTGCATCAAAGGGTGCAAGATGGTCCTGTTTATCACAGGAAAATGTAATACTGGATGTTTTTATTGTCCGGTGTCTTTTGAAAAAAAGAATAAAGACGTGATCTACGCCAATGAAATGAAAATATCAAACAGAGAGGAGATCCTTGAAGAAGCCGATGCCATGGACGCCACTGGCACTGGAATTACTGGTGGAGATCCGCTTCTAAATGTCGAACGTACCGTAAATGCCATTATACTTTTGAAAGAACATTTTGGTAAAGAACATCATATCCATCTTTATACATCGACCCTTGACTTTGACAAGGTAAAAATGGCCAGAGATTCTGGACTGGACGAAATACGTTTTCACCCCCCGCTTAAAATGTGGAATGATCTTTCCCAGACATCACTTAAAGAGATCGCCTCAATGAATGGTATTGATGTCGGAATGGAAGTTCCAGCTCTTCCTGGCCATGACGAAGACCTTGATGCTTTGATCACGTATGCTTTTTCGGTAGGAGTCAAATTCATCAATCTTAACGAGCTAGAATTTTCCGAGAGCAATTGGGACATGATGAAATCCCAAGAATACGAAATATTAGGCGAAACTTCCTCTGCTGTACGTGGTTCCAAAGAACTCGCAATGAAGATGATAAAGAAACATCCAGAAATACCCATTCATTTCTGTGCTTCATCTTTCAAGGATGGCGTTCAACTTAGAAACAGATTCATAAGAAGAGCAAAACATGTCGCTAAAGAATATGATATCGTAACTGAAGATGGAACTATTCTTAAAGGAATAGTTTATGCTGACAATCTTGATACCGTCATATCTATCCTTAAAGAAAAATATGATGTGCCAGACAAACTTATTTTTAAAGATTCTGAAAAAAATCGTCTAGAAGTAGCTTCATGGGTTTTAGAAGAACTTGCAAACGAACTTCCATTCAAATGTTACATAACAGAGGAATATCCTACATCGGACCGCCTTGAAGTAGAACGCATGCCATTGAACTAAGAAAATTGAAAAATGTAAATGGTTTGGCATTCCCTTGAGAATGACCGATCGTCAGGGGGCGTTCGATCAGTCGACGCTGATGCTCTGAATCTCGTGATGCCTGTTGACAATGTCTCTTGCAATACGAAGATTCTTGCCAGATTTGCCGATCGCCCTGCCTTTCAGCTTAGGGTCTACGGTGATCGTGGCGTGTGTAATGTTACCGCGCTGTTCGATCTCGACCTTCTGGGGATTATAGATGTGGAACACATTCTTTACGAACTGTTCAGGGTCGTCAGAATATTCCACGACCTGGATGTTCTTGCCGGTCTTCTCTTTGAGCTTGATTACATGCTCACCTTTCTTACCGACTGCTGTATTCCCCTGCCCTTTCTCCACAACGAAAACGAGTTTCTCTTCTGTATCCATACAGTCGATGACGTTCGCTTTGGTTATCGCTTCGAACAGGGATATGTATCTGAGGGTATCCTCGGTTAGTACGATATCTGCGGACATGTTTCTCACAGCGTTAAGATGTTAGAGGTACCCTTATCGATCACCGCAAGCGCGGAAACCGAGAACGGCTTACCACAAAGGGCACCCAATTCCATATTGTTACCCTCAAAGACATGGACTTTCACGCCAATATCTTCTCCAGTAAGTTCCTGGCTTGGACAGTTCCTGGCCAAGATGACCATCTGTGCCTTTCCAGCCTTTACTGCTTTCTCAGTCTGATCTACTCCGAACTCCACATGACCAGTGGTGATCGCAGCTTTTAATGCTCTACTTATGTCTATCATTCTTTATCCCCCTTTTCTTTGGGTGTATAAATCAGGTTTACGGCTCCGGTTCCAAGGGTAACCGGCTGACCGACGATGATGTTTTCCGCCACTCCCTCAAGATGATCCACCTCTCCGTTCATGGCTGCATGCAACAAGTGCGGCGCTGTAATTTCAAACGCAGCCCTTGCAAGCACACTTGATTTCCTTCCGGAAATTCCGTGCCTTCCAATGGCCTTGACGTAACCGTCATTGGTCATCAGGTCGGCAACAAGCATGATGTGTCTGATATCCACGTTAAGACCTGCTTCGGAAAGTGTTCCGTAGGCCTCATGGATGATCGAATTCCTGGCAGCTTCGATACCTAAGACGTCAGCGACCTCCAGTATACTGTTGGTCATTGTTCTGCTAGCATCTACACCCGCAACCTTCAGAACTTCCTTCAGGTTGCTTCCTTCAGTAATGATCTTCCAGGATGAACCATCTTTGCTAAGAACTGCTCTCGTGATCCCATCAATTCCTTTGATCTTGGCGTTCTTCACTGCATCATAGATCTGCTGAAGCTTCTTGTAAGAAGGCTCATCAGATGTGACTAGGATGTCAAAGTCTCTGACCTCTACAAGACCGCGGAGGATCCTGACCTTATTGAGTCTTTCAACAATATCCTCTGTTTTAACACCACGATCATCCATCTTACGGGTATCGGGATTGATTATGAGTCTCATGTTCGTTATGTCCGTCTCGACCTCTGCAACATTCAGGAGGGTGGTCATCTCGATCTCATACGAAACACGGCGGGCAACATTCTCGTCCTCCGCCGCAATTCCTACAAGAGGGATATCCATTGACGGAGTACTAGGCACACGCCTAGCGTCCACGATCTCGATCAACCTGGGCAGACCTTGCGTAACGTTGATGTTCGCAACTCCTGCGTAGTGGAAGGTACGCATGTTCATCTGCGTACCTGGCTCTCCTATTGACTGAGCGGCCATGATACCGGCAGACTCATTGGAATCCATGCTATGACTGACAAACATACGATGCGCGACGACGATCAACTTGGTGCAGACCTCATCGCTCAGATTGTTGTTCTTGATACGGGCTGCGATGTCCATAACCACTTTGAGAGGAAGTTCTACTTTCTCCTTTTTCATAATCGCAAGCAATCTCTCCTCGTCATTTGTGAAGGCATGCGGATTGCTGATGAGCTCCATCGGAACGACCTGAACTTCCTCAACGACTGCTGCTTTGGTCTTGCTGGATGACGATTTTGAAGGGCTTTTGCCAATCTTAGCTATTATCGTAGCCGCTTCAGACTCCTCTATACCGAGCTGAACGAGTTCAGAGACACCTGCATCGCCGATCGACTTCAGCGTGTTATATTTAGTAAGAAGAAGCGCTGCTGACTTCTCGCTTATGTCCCTGCTGAGCAGGGCATTCATGGTATCTTTCTTAGCCATTTTACTCACTCTCGAATTCGGTCTCGGTCTCAAACTCAGGACTCTCTTCTTCAACGTATTCCATTTCGTCCTTTTCGCGTGAACCGTAGTCTTCTTCTAGGTCCTTGTTCTCAAGAGCAAGGAGTCTATCCGCTTCATCTCCAAGGACCTCAGTGAACAGATCATCGATATCGATGGCTTTACCCTGAACAGCCCTTGACGGATCGATTCCATCCTCACCGTACACGAACTGAATGATCGTGCCTGCGGTGTTCCTGATGGAACCGTCCTCGGTTAATTTCAAATCTTCCAATGCAGAGATCAATCTCCTCTGCATGTAACCAGACCTTGACGTCCTGACTGCAGTATCGACCAGTCCTTCTCTCCCTCCCATTGAATGGAAGAAGAATTCGGTGGGTGCGAGACCGGTCTTGTATGAGTTAGAAACGAATCCCCTTGCATATGCTCCGAGATCCCCTTTCTTGAAATGAGGCAGTGTCCTGTCCCAGTACCCTCTTGCCAACCTCTCACCACGAACTGCCTGCTGTCCGACACAACCTGCCATCTGTGACAGGTTAAGCATAGAACCTCTGGCTCCGGCTTTGGCCATGATGACTGCGGGGTTCTGCATACCTAGATGTTTACCTGCTATGCGTCCTGCCTCATCACGAGCCTCTCCGAGGACCTTCATGACATTCACCTCTAACGTTTCTCTTAGAGAACGTCCAGGCATCTGATCGAGTGTTCCGTCCTGATATGACTGAACAAGTTCGCTCACCTTACCGATACATTCCTGGTTGAAATTCAATATCTGGAGTGTTGCCTCCTCGGGAATATCTTCATCATCGATACCAGTACTGAATCCATGATCCATGATTGCACCCAATGCAACCTTGGTAACATCATTGATGAACAGACATGCTCTGTCTGATCCGTAGTCACGTGCGATACGATCAAGGATCTTTCCTTTGCTGTTCCCGATACCTTTCACATCGATTGTACCGCAAAGTAACTGACCGTCACGTATCTTGACGTAAGCATCATATTCGCACTTTTCTTTCTTACAGACGGTACATCCCTGGCAGATACTTGCTTTGAATGTTACCCTGAAATCTTCAGGAAGGACGATCGAGAACAATTGCCTTCCTGTCCAGTACTCGTCGCCTTTGTCATTGACCATGGGTTCTGGGATCTTGATATTGTCCAGTCTTGTCAGGATGTTCATTGCCCTGGCCTTACTGAACTTAGGATTGAAGTGTGTAAGGAAGTATGTACCTGTGATATGATCATGAATGGCCCCGATAATCGGGCCGCCATACCTGGGAGATAGGATGTTCTCCTGAACCTGCATGAGGATACGTGCCTCGGCACGGGCCTCCTCACTCTGCAAGACGTGCAGGTTCATCTCATCACCATCGAAATCTGCATTGTATGGAGGACAGTCACACAGATTGAATCTGAACGTACGTCCTTCCATGACCCTTACACGATGAGCCATCATGGACATCCTATGCAGTGATGGCTGCCTGTTGAAGAGAACCACATCTCCATCGACCAACTGTCTTTCTACTGCATAATCGATCTCGATGCTCCCAGCGACCTCTTCGGCATTACGGTCAGTGACCCTGATCCTTCTTCCGTCGGACCTGATGACATAATTGACACCTGCGACATATTTTCCATTGTCGTCTTTGGGTTCCGTACCCCCTGCAACCAACGTCCTCAATGCATCGATGTTGTGCTCATTCACGTGGACAGGAACAGTAAGCTCTCTGGCCGCCGGTATAGGCACCCCTACTTCGTTGATAGATAGCAGTGGATCTGGTGAAATAACAGTACGCGCCGAGAAATTTACACGCTTACCAGACAGATTGGATCTGAAACGACCTTCTTTTCCTTTAAGTCTCTGTGTAAGCGTTTTCAACGGACGTCCGGACCTGTGCCTTGCAGGCGGGATACCGGATGTCTGATTGTCGAAATATGTCGTGACATGGTACTGTAACAATTCCCATAGGTCCTCTACGATCAACTGTGGTGCACCTGCATCACGATTCTCTCGCAGCCTCTGATTGATCCTTAAAACATCAACGAGCTTGTGTGTAAGATCATCTTCCGATCTATCCCCGGAATCCAGAGTGATCGACGGTCTGACTGTGACCGGAGGTACTGCCAATGCTGTAAGCACCATCCATTCTGGTCTGCATGTACCTGGATCCATTCCTAATGTTACCAGATCCTGATCTGGAATACGTTCCAGTCTCTCACGAACCTCTTTAGGCGTTAATTTATGATTATCAACAACCTCACGGAATGTTGTCGGCTTATCCAATTTGATCTTTATCTGTTCTGTACCGCAATATGGACAGATGCCTTTCGTAGACGCATCTTTAGCGGTCTCTTTGGAGAACAGTTTTACATCTGCAGAATCTCCTCCAAGCTCTTCCATTGTCTCCATGCTATCTCTGCGGTTCGTTACCTGCTCAGGTGTGAGCATGAGCCTGCCACATTTGTGACAGGTCGACTCCAACAAGGATTTTATGTCCTTGATGAAACCAACGTGAATCACAGGCATTGCAAGATCGATGTGCCCAAAGTGTCCTGGACATTCATCCACCTTGCATCCGCATGTCTTACAGCGAAGACCTGGTTCAATGACTCCCATATGTGGGTCCATCAATCCCATCTCAATGGGATATCCCTCATCATCATAGGTATCTGCAGTGATGATCTTCGTTGCAGACATTTTCCTGATCTCCTCGGGGGAAACACAGGAGAATTTGATCGATCCGATCCTCTTCGAAATGCCTTTCATCATCTTAAGTCCTCCAGCTGAAGTCTCATGGCAACACCCAGGGACAGAAGTTCATCCATAAGCAGTTTGAAAGCATACGATGTCTGAACCAGATAGATGTTGGTGTTATTCTTGCACACAGGGCAATACAGTGCACCGCGCCTATCCATGATAGCTATGTGTCCGCAATTCGGGTTTCCGCAAACGTACTGTTGAGTTCCGTCGGATTCATCGAGCAGACGATCTTTGATGACCATTGCAGCGCCATGGCCGATAAGACAGTCACGCTCCATTTCTCCAAATCTGAGACCTCCCTGTCTGGAACGTCCCTCGGTAGGCTGACGTGTGAGTATCTGCACAGGTCCACGTGAACGGACATGCATCTTTCCACTAACCATGTGGTGCAATTTCTCATAGAATATCACACCGGTATAGACCTCTGTCTGAATCTGACGTCCGGTAGTACCGTCGTACATGATCTCTTTTCCAGTATTCTTGAACCCGTTCCTTACAAGACCGTCACGAATGGATTCTTCCCTCTCTCCTGAAAAGGCTGTTCCATCAATCATACGGCCTTCCATGGCACCGACTTTACCGCCGATCATCTCCAATACATGGGCAATGGTCATACGTGACGGGATACCATGGGGATTGACCACGAGATCAGGCGTTACACCGTCAGCAGTGAAAGGCATATCACATTGGTCGACCAAACGACCTATGACACCTTTCTGTCCGTGTCTTGAACAGAACTTGTCACCGAGCTCGGGTATTCTCTGATCTCTGACCTTGACCCTTACGAGCCTGGAACCATTCTCGGACTCCGTAACCATTACTGAATCCACGTATCCATACTCTCCAGGTCTGACAGTAATCGAGGTCTCTCTTCTCTTTTGAGGCGTAAGGAAATCAGTTTCCTCCTCAAGGAAACGCGGAGGCGATGTCTTTCCGATAAGAACGTTGCTTCCGGTGACCTCTGCCTCGGGCGAGATAAGCCCGTCCTCGCCAAGTGAGGCATATGCTAGGTCTGCACGGGCGCCCATTACGTCGGGGGCAGGGATCTCAAAATGATCTTCCTGTCCACCTGGATAACGGCGTTCCTCCGTACGATATGTTCTCATGAATGTAGAGCGACCAAGTCCACGCTGGACCGAACTCCTGTTCATTACCAGAGCATCTTCTATGTTGTATCCGTGATAAGACAGAACCGCAATACAGAAGTTCTGTCCTGCGGGTCTGTGGTTGTATCCCATGAATTCCATGGTCTGGGTCTGTACCATTGGCTTCTGCGGGTAATGCAAAAGATGCCCGCGGGTATCGGGTCTGATACGGTAATTGGAAGCTGGTATTCCCAATGCCTGTTTTGCCATTCCAGCACCCATCGTCACACGAGGTGATGAATTATGTTCAGGGTACGGAACTAATCCTGCTGCAACACCAAGAATACACATAGGATCGACCTCCATGTGCGTGTGCTCCTCAGTTATCTTTGATGGAACTGAGAATTCCTCTTCGCAGTGTTTGCATTTAAGGACGACATCGCCCTCTTTCCCAGGATTCATCCAATCGACTTCCGTGGGAGACAATGCATGGTGGCAATGCTCACACCTGTCAGGCGTGTCAAATGCATCGACAGCAATGTAGGTATCTTCTTCTTCCTCTGCATCCAACCATTCTAATATTCCCTCACGGAACAGATCATTCCATTTGACCTTGTGCTCGGACATTCCTTCCAGGTGTTTTCTTGTCAACATGGTCCTTCCGTCTTTGATGACCAAAAGCGGACGTCTGAGACGGCCTTCATCGCAGTTGATGATAACCTCGTTCATCTCTTCGTCAAAACGAACATTGATCTCATTCGAAAGAAGACCACATCTCCTTCTGTCACGGACCTCTGTGACCAGTCTCTTGGCATCATCGTGGCTTCCAACAAGGTCTCCGTTGACGTACACACGGACACTCTGTTGGTTTACCGGCGACAAACCTAAGTCTTTGAGCATCCACTTGACATCTGACTCGGGGAATCCCTCCGAGACGTCGATAATAAGCGCTGCGTTCTTGACCAGACCACAATTTTGACCTTCTGGTGTCTCTGACGGGCAGAGTCTACCCCATTGTGTAGGGTGAAGGTCACGAGCCTCGAAATGAGGCTGGCTTCTTGTAAGTGATGACGTTATTCTTCTAAGATGGGACATTGCAGACATGTTAGATGTCCTATCCAAAAGCTGTGATACACCTGCACGGCCTCCAACCCAGTTTCCTGTGGCGAGCGCATGCAAGAGTTTATGCGTTAAAAGATCTGGACGAATGGACGAGGAGATCCTGAGATCTTCTCTCTTTCTTCCCCAGTTCCTCTCCAACTGATATTTCAGATCCTTCATCAAACTGTTGAAGCTTGTCCTGAAGAGATCTTCCATGAGATCCCCTGAAAGTTTGAGTCTCTTGTTAGCGTAGTGGTCCTTGTCGTCTTCCTTTCTTTTGTTCAAGGAAAGCTCAAGAACGGCACGTGCGATACGACCGAGGAAGATCGCTTTTTTCATACGATCTGTTTCGGTATCTCCGAGGTGGGGCAACAACGAACGGTCCAAAATGCTTTCGACCTTCTTCGTCCTATACTCCTTGGCCTGACCGGCTGCAAAATTCCTCTCTAGGAATGCGATTGCATCATCCCTTGTATGGTATCCGTTAGGTGCATATGTTTTCTTATCGAAACAACTCTCAATATTGGAATAGACGATATTGGACATATCTTCGCTTGACACAATAGTATCGTAAATATCGGCATCAGATTCCATTCCGAGTGCTTTCATCAAAGCGACAAGCGGGATGGATCCAGAAGCAACAGGAACGGAAACCATTACCATTCCGTCCTTCTTTTTCTCGACAAGTGTTAGCGCACGGTACCCTTCTCTCTGAGAGAATACCTTTGCAACTTCTACACGTGAACCGTATTTTTCACTGTACTCGACCATGACCCTGTTAGGTGCCAGATCTTCCAATGTAATGAGGACCCTCTCAGTACCACCGATAATAAAGTATCCTCCTGGATCTCTTGGGTCTTCTTTGTTCGAGATAAGCTCTTTGTTGTATTCGTCACTAGTAAGCTCACGTCCCTTGCGAACTTCCATGACCTCTTTGTTAAGGTTGCATCCCTTGGACTTGACCATCATAGGGAGGTCTCCGACATGAACTGTCTCGGTCTCCTTCTCTATACCGTCCTCGATGACTGTGAAATCTACATAGACAGGAGCCAAATAATTTAAGTTCCTGAGTCTTGCCTCCATAGGCGTAAGTTCATGACTGTATCCGTTGGCCTCCATCACCTTTGGCTCATCGATGTGAATTGTGGGTCTGGCCTGCGGATCAACGTTACCATCCTCGTCTCTCTTTCTTCCGATACGTATTTCGATGTCTCTTCCGCCCGTGCGTTCTGAATCTAATTTTATGACACCACGGTCAGCGTCATCCGTCGGAACCCTCATATCATCAACAATCTTCTGCATCCTGCTGTTGACGTTATCATTAGTTGCCAGGAAATCATCGAAAGATGAGGTATGGTGATTAACGATGCTGCGCTCTTCAAAATATAATTTTACTAGATCTCTCATAGAACTCAGCTCCTCGTAACGAGTCTGTACCCGACGAATTCTTCCGCCGTGGCACTCTTTCTTACGATTTTTACGACACGGCCCTCATCTATAGGACCATAAATGTTCTCCAGCACCTTTATTCCTGCATCGCTCTTTCTGATTTTTGGAAGTTGGTCGCGCGTTACTTTCAATTTAGAAAGAATCGCATCGACCTCTTCTGGAGTCAGAAGGTAGTGCTCAGGCACAAGTTCATGCTTGAGAACGTTAAACGAGATATTCTCTGCTGCCAAGTGATTCACCTACATTATTGCCCCACTGCCGGTCAGTGGGTAACCCGTTTGTGAGAAAACTCTGTATTTTCATTCGATATTCCTCATACTTGATCCGCTTATCTTGATCGCTCATGAAGACCATCAGCGGGCCTGAAGGGATTCGAACCCTTGACCACCTGATTAAAAGTCAGATGCTCTACCTAGCTGAGCTACAGGCCCTTGGATAGCTTAAGCTTGTAATC
>Ga0172377_10008906_pt1 | contig 10299 bp, 5 predicted proteins | sample Pumphouse3metaG_FD_119749 | JGI IMG/M metagenome (GOLD analysis project Ga0172377, IMG submission 119749) | Leachate microbial communities from a municipal landfill in Southern Ontario, Canada - Pumphouse #3 metaG | ecosystem: Engineered > Solid waste > Landfill > Unclassified | place: Canada... | reverse complement strand
CCTGATTTATAGGCACCTGCAAGTCCATGCACCTTATAAGATGTACCACGGAACCAGTTACCAGTAGTGCCATTTGCCCAGCCAGCGGGTGGGAAGGTGGTGTCTTCAAAACTCTCGGCCAACTGAGTAGCGGAGGGGGTTTTGAAGCTCCAAGTGGCTGAAGCGGGGGATGTGCCGATTTCGTTATTTGCCACAACCTTCCAATAGTAGGTTGTTCCAGCAGCCAGGGTGGGCGTATAGGATGTGCTGGTTTGAGCGCTGCTCACCAGGGGAGGTGTGGCAGAGCTGCCAAAATATACATCGTAATCTGCGGCATCAGCTCCACCCAGTGTGGAGCTCCAGGATAACACGCCATCGGTAAATGACCAGCCACCATTGGCAGGGGCCATCAAAGTCGGCGCCAGAGGAGCGGTAGTATTTGGGAAGGCGAATTGTATTCTGTTAATTAATGCTACTCTGCTGCTTGCAGTGGGAGGTGAGGCGGGATTTGGATTCGTGCCATCACTGTAGTAATACATACCTGTATTAGTTCCGCTGGTAAATGCACCCCAGCTCATGGATGCATAGCTGGGAGTATTTTCATCGACAGCGACTATAAGGTTATCTGTATTGTTGTAGTTGAAGGGAGTTGTGAGCGTAATTTCCATCCAGTTATTGGCCAGGGGAACCATGCTGCTCACGTCACCGTTAAAAACCTCGGTAAGGTTTGCGAGTGGTTCCCAATCAGTTGTAGTAGCAAAGGTCGTCTTGGTGCTGTGACCCATATAGATGACCCAGTCTTTACTATTTGTAATCGTACCGGAAACATAATAGAAACGGATTTTTGTGATGTTTCCAGCTTTATTGATTTGGGCTTGCGTATAGATCTGCTGAGTGTAGTTGTACCCGTAAAGTCCGTATAATGGCATATAACTGCTAGTAGCAGTCCCCGTGCCAACCTGGACGGTATCAGCAAAAGCTATATTGAACATTGCCAGCATCATGACCAGCAAGGTCGCTATCATCAGTAACTTTTTCATATGAAAAGCTCCTTAAAATTTAATGGTTAGTTTAGGTAAGCTATGTTATTTCTATCGGCTTAGCTCCATTTTATTGCAAAACAAAGGTAAAGAAAAAGGGCTGAACCAGTTTTGATTTTGAAGGGTGAAGGGTGGGTCGAAGCCTTTCCGGAGGCATATTTCCCACTGTTTCGGTGATAATGTGCGACGATTATTACTCAGAGTGCGGGGAAGATGTGGCCGGTTTGTGCTTCGGGATGAGGTTGATATGTTTTGATTGTTTTTAAAGGCGAAAGTGAGCACAACTGGGCTGTATGAGTTTTCGGGCTGGTGGCAAATATGCCCGAAACATCCTTCAGGTAACGCTGTAGCAGCGTATAAAATGTGCTCGACATCAAGCATGGACTCTCCTTGAAACTGTCGTTAATTAAAATCCTGGTGCTTTGAAGACATGAACCTAAGTCACTATGTGCAGCTAAGTTCCTGATAAGCAGGAATACAAGGCTAAAAACTGATCTAATTCCAACTATAAATACATAATGAAAAAGGCTAATAAACTGTCAAGAACTATTTTCAATGCTTTACCACCGAGACACCGAGGACGGGGGAATTGCTGGACTGCAGTCGTCTCGCCTGCAGAGTCTGAAGTGGGCAGTACCGGATTGCAGTCGTCTCGTCTGCAGAGTCCGGGGCTTGTTCTCTTTTGCTACGGTATCGTTAAAACGCTAAAACCTTAAAACCCCTCTAAGACCTCCGGTCTTACTGGACACGAGACGTATCCAATCCAGCAAGTGCTCCTGCAGAGCTGCAGTGCTCTCTTTTTGTGGCGGTTTTCGGCAAACTGAGTTGGGAACTGCTTTGGAGCTTTGGAGTTACTTTTTGAGCTTTGGAAGCACTTTCTCTAAGACCTCCGGTCTTACTGGACACGAGACGTATCCAATCCAGCACTGGCAACTTCTAACTTCTAACTTGTAACTCGTAACTTCTAACTTGTAACTTGTAACTTGTAACTTCTAACTTCTAACTCGTAACTCGTAACTCGTAGGTTTCACTGGACACGAGACCTGTCCAATCCGGCAGCAGCTTCTGCCAGTGAGCTCTAAGCCCGGCAAACAAAAATGGCGGAACCGAAGTTCCGCCATAGCCAACCATCCCTTATCCTATTTGGATAAGGATGGTTTATTTATTTCTTGAAATCAGCAGGTTTTTTAAGAGCTTTATCTGCTCTGGGATCAGAGGGGACCTCTGTGCTGTTTTTCCGAATAGCGACGTTTTTGGTGGGAGCACCTGTAGATGCCTGTACCTGATAGAACATCTTATCTGCACCAAATGCAGGATCAAGCCAGGAGCTTTCCGTTCCAAGCAAAGCGGCAACATAGGTGAATGTTCCTTCAGGATCAGTGGACTTGCTAATGAGGTATGCAGCAGCACCGCTTATTGGAGCCCAGGAGAGGGTGCCATCTGCGGCAATGCTGACCACTGGAGCATCGAGCTCTGCAATTGGCATTCCCAAAAGCACATCATCCACCATGAAGATGAAGGCGTCATCGGATACACACTGAATAGCCATATACATGGTATGACCATCCAAAACTGATAGATCATAGCTATACTCTGTCCAATCCTGCGGTGCCGCAATGGGGGAAGTCCCACTGATCACGAAGAAGTCTTCAGGAGCCATTCCGCTAATGGAAACAGCAACATTGAATTCCTCTAAACCGTAATCCTGGTAGGTCTTGGCCCAGAAGCTGAAGTGCAATCCAGCTTGTGCTACGAAAGGAGGAGTGATCAACCAGTCGTTATTGACAGCATTTTCACTTGCAAAGCAAGCTGCAAATTTGTCGCCACTATGCGGGAGCGCATCACCTGAATCCACCGCAGGAGTAGTTGTTTCAGGATTGAAGACGATATAGGACATTGGAGTTCCCATTCCAGGGAAGGTAGTTCCATTAAATCCGTAGGTCGTACTACCATCAAGGTCCATAGTAGTCCAGGGTGTGAGCTTTGTGCTGAAATCAGCATAGCTTTCGAAGCCTTCAGACCAGGGGAAGGTAGTGATCGTGGGATCGGGCTGGATTTCAAACCAGCGGATTTCTGACAAGGTACTGCCATAGGCATTATGGGCTTCTACTTGCCAGTACCAGCGTTGACCCCAGGTATCGAAGCTGAATGTTCCTGCTCCGTAGGGTTTGCCGACTGGGTTGCAGGCTGCAGCGGTAAGCTCATCTACAGAGAATTCGCTTTGGATAGATGCTTCGCTGGTAGCGAGATAGAAGCTATAAGTGGTGGGAATACCATCAGTTTCGCCAGCAGTCCAGGCAAAGTTAAATCCAGCTCTGGGCTGCATAGTTGCGTTTACGGCGGGGTAATCCATAGTTACAGCAGAGGGCGGGAAGGGTGCAAAGTATATAGGAGGACCTACAAAGTCGTCCACATACAAAGACCAATCGTAGGTACCCAGATAGCGTACAGCCAGGTAAACTACGGCATCGCCATAGCTATCCAGATTGTAGCTCTTTTCTATGTAAGCGCCCAGTGCACCGGGTCCGCTATCGATCATGGTGAAAGAAGCGGGGTTGGTATTGGTAGTGGAGATCAAGACCTGCCAGGGATCATCATAAGAGGAAGAGTGACTTCTCATCCAGAAACTGATCTCATCAGTGGTGGCGGAAGTCACTTGCAGGGGAGGTGTGATCAACCAGTCATCGTTATTCAATGCGGGGGTTTCGAATCCTATACGGGCAGAATAGTTGCCGGTGTGGGGATTTGTGTCTGAGGCAACCCAGGAATTGGTGCCGCCATCGGCATTGATCACGGTCCAATTTGCGGGAATTACTCCAGCTTCAAAGCTTTCCACCAGGGAATTCTCAAGATAGGCATAACCGGCTAAGCTTACATCGTAATCTGTACCGGCATAGCTGATGCTAAACGTGGCAGTTTTTGCGCCATCAGATGTTGGGGCAAAACGCACTGGGATGCTTACCGATTCATATGCAGCTAAGGCAGCCGGGAAATCGGTGGCGGAGAACTCAAACTGAGTGGGGTCGGTTCCGCTTAAGCTGAGATCGGCGTTTGTAAGATTGAGTATTAGCGAGCCAGTATTGCTTACCGTTACGTTTTGGTATTCAGTTTGGACGTTTGCTGCGGTACTGCCAAATTCCATGGATTCGGGAGTATAAGCGAAGATGGGGGTAGCAGGGATTTCTTCTATACTAACATCGTCAATATACAACCTCCAGCCATCCGCAGGTTCATCTTTGCGGGTGAAGGAAATATAGCAAGTTCCGCTATATGCACTCAAATCCACTATGTATTCTCTGTAGGCGGTGAAGTTCACGCTGGTGGAAGGCAGTAAGACGTTTGTGAATGCTGCTGCTGTGGGAGTGGTGGTAGAAAGCAGCACGGATATTTCGTCTATATCGTTTGCGTTGATTGATTGAGAGCGAGTCCAGAATTTCAGTCTTTGATTTCCGGTTAAGGCCAAAGGCGGAGTAACCAGGTAATCATCGTTATTAGTATTGTGGTCTGTATAGAGCGTTACTGCATTTGGGCTCGATTTTGGATTTTCAACATAACTAATCCACATATCGCCATCTTCATTGTTATCAATAGAGAGCCATCCTGCTGGTAAGTTCGGAGCTGTAACAGCATCAAAGTTCTCAGCCCAGGGGAAGCTGGTGATGGTGGGATCTTCCTTGGTGGTAAGGCTCCACGCTGGACAGTCAGCTCCTGTGGCGATCACCACTTCCGCGGCAAACAAACCCAGAGCGAGCACCAGGACACTGATGAGTAGTATAAGTTTCTTCATATCAGAATACTCCTTTATTTAGATGTATTTCTTTTGAAGGATTATGGGTATTTATGAAGCGGCAGATAGCCCTCCATAGCGCAATGTAACGCATTGGGGCGATCTACCAGATCTGATCTTGATGGTTGCTTTGAGAGCCAGCTCAGGGCAGAACTGATCTATATAGGGATGGATTTGCCGGCCGGATAGCCCGCAATCCTCTCGGTTTTGAAGAGTGAAGCCTGGGGCAAAGCTTTTCCGGATACATATTTCTCGCAGATTCGGTGATAATGTGCGAAGATTATCACGCGAAGTGCGGGACTTAGATTGCCGGTTTGTGCTTCGGGATGAGCTTGATATATTTTGTTCGTATTTTTTGATGGGAAAAATGAGCGCAGCTTTCCTATATGTGTTTGCGGGCACTTGGCAGATATGCCCGGAACATCCTTCAGGAATCGTGTTAGCGGTATGTAGCATACGCTCTGGGAAAAGCATGGATTCTCCTTAGCCTTGCAGCTTTTCATGGTAAAACCCTCTTGCTCCGGAATTGAAAATCTTGAACTTGAACCATTATACATGGCTTAGCTCTTGATAGATTGTGGATTGAGCTACCAAATAGACAGATGATAGGCAGCTCCACTATCCAAAACAGAAACATAATCACAGTCTATTTAACAAATAGAGGGGGACCTGAGTCCCAATTGATGCCATATTTATTAAGATCAATAGTTTGTCAAGATGTATTTAATTAACCTGATGTTACTACAATGCAAATAGATGTATCCATTCGTATTAATGTATTATCAGGAGACAGATAAGCCTTGGATTCATAGGGGTTAGCGAGGGAGTGGTCACAGGGCTTCTTTTTTACCACCGAGGGCACCGAGAACACAGAAGGGGGAGGGTGTGAGAGGCTGTTTGTGGAAGCGGTGAAAGTGAGTGCACGCACCGTCTGAAGACAGTGCTACGGCCGGATGAATCCAGCGTTACGGGCTGAGGCAGGTCCCATGGTGGGCGGTTTTGATCAGGATGAAGACGTCATTTACGTTGCAGCCGGTGTAGTGGGCGGGGATGATGGCATCTATCAGTTTAAGGGGAGGGTAGGAATCGAAGGCTTTTAGCAGGGCGGGGATGTCGGCGTTTTCTTTGTGTAGATCGAGGTAGGACTGGCGATCCACGTAGGCTCCGGCGAGTTCTGGGAGGTGGTCATTGCCGTCGGTGGCGAAGGCGACGAAGCTGAGGCCGGCTTGGTCTTTGAGCTCATTCAGGAAGCTTAAGGCCAGGTGGGTGAGCCGGCCGCCGCGGCCTGTGCCTTTCACCTTCAGGGTGAGCTCTCCGCCCCAGAGATAGATTCCGGGAGGGGCTTTTGGGGCAAAGCGGGCCAGGGCTTTGGCAAAGCTGGTGAGTTCTTCGTCCACAAAGCGTTTGGCGAGCCTGAGAGGGAGATCTGGCAGGGCTTTGTGCAGCGGGGTAGCGAGTGATTTCAGGAAGGCGGAGTTGTCTGCTATAATGCTGTGATTATCGATCCCGGGGAGGAAAAAGGGGCCGCTGCCGATGAGGGCGGGGTCATTTGCCGGCACATCACTGAGCAGATATACGCGCAGCTTTTGGCCTTTATAGTGCTGTGTGGCCTGTCCGGCTTTCACCTGGGAGAGCTTTTGGCGGGCTTGATTGATCTGAGCGATATCCAGTCCGGAGCGCAGCAGCAGGTCGTTTTTGGCGATCAATTCCTGCAGGGAGATCTGGTCTCGCGGGGCTTCAAATAAGGCGGATGTTCCTCCGGAGAGTAGCACGATGAGCTGATCCTGGGGTGGAATCTGCTCCAGCCAATCCAGAATAAACCGGCTGTGTTTGAGGGAATTGGCATCGGGCAGGGGATGGCCAGCTTCTAATAAGATAGGGGAGAAGGTGCGATCTTGATGATCCTCTGGGTAAAATCCGTATTTGCTGAGGACGATGCAGGAGCGCAGTCTATCGGGAGGAATGGTCATCGCGGCAACTTCTGCCATGCGATAGGCGGCTTTGCCGATGGCCAGAACATGGGTGGGGGTCTGTTCATTGCTCAAGGCCTGGCGCAAAGCAGGATAGCCGGTGAAGGCGGTCAGGGCTTGCTGCAGAGCGGATAAGATGGCTGTTTTCATGGGCATAAAGGAATACCGGGTAGTCTCTTTGTTACTATTGTGCTGAGTAGGACACTCATAGCTTTTATCTGTCTTGAAACATATACGGCGGCGATTTTTACCGCAAAACTTATGATGGTGCTCATAGTTCAAATTCTCCTTAAAAGACTCCAGGTGGCGGTTTTAACCGCCACGCCCAGGTCAGGCATTTGGACAAGACTCCTTCCTGGCCTTTCAAGGCCAGGCACCCGCAGCGAGATGAAACCATCCCATCCGCCATTTTGCATATCCTCCCTCAACCCTGAACCCTTCCTTACAAGACTCCAGGTGGGGATTCTAATCGCAGCACAGAGCATGGTCCACATCGTTCATACCTTCCTTAAAAGGCTGAAACCCTTCCTTAAAAGACTCCAGGTGGCGGTTTTAACCGCCACGCCCAGGTCTGGCATCTGGACAAGACTCTTTCCTGGCCTTTGAAGGCCAGGCACACGCAGCGAGAAGAAACCATCCCATCCGCCATTTTGCAAATCCTCTCTCAAAATACCTTCATTAGATTATTCCCACAGCTATCAAGGTTCGGGCGTGGTTTCGGGATTATATTTAGTAGGGTCATGATGCTTTAACAGCTCTATATTAAAGGTCTCCAGCTCCTGATCCAGGGTGTTTTCCCTATGATGTTCTTCCTGGTTGTAAACATAGCTTTTCACCTTATTCAACAGAGAAGGACTCACACTGACGATACAGAAACCACTTTGCCAATACAAGCGAGGGAGATTGGCGGCAAATTCTTGATTATACCAATGTGAACTTGCACCTTTCACGGCCTTCAGGGATTCTGAAATAGACATGTGACGGGGCAAAAAGGCGAGGATGTGGACGTGATCCCGGGTGCCATTGATCAGAATGGGGCTTCCGCCTTTTTGTTTGATGATCGCGGCCATGTATGCGTAAAGGCGCGAGCGATGATCCGGGTGAATCAATTGCTGACGATTCTTTGTAGAAAAGACAACATGATACAGGAGAAAAGAAGATGAAATGGTAGTCATGTCTATACTCCATACTATTTTTATCAAAGATGCGGGGCGAGGGTTATTTGTAAAGGAAAATGTTTGAATTGGATGGGGATGGGTTTTGGATGGGGATGTTTGAGTTATAGGCGGTTTTGATATTGGCAGGTGATATTTAGCGGGAGGTGGATGGGTTTATCTCGCTGCGGGTGCCTGGCCTTCAAAGGCCAGGAAGGAGTCTTGTCTCGGATGGCAATTCAGGCGTGGCGGTTAAAACCGCCACCTGGAGTCTTTCAAGGAGGGAGTGAGCTAAGGGTGTAAATATGAGCGTTTTCAAGGATGTAGGTGGGTTTTGGGCAGGGGATGTTAGAGGCGGATGGGGTTGGGTTTGGTAGGAGTATTTGAGATCGAGGTGGATGGGCTCATTTCGCTGCGTGTGCCTGGCCTTGAAAGGCCAGGAAGGAGTCTTGTCCAGATGCCTGACCTGGACGTGGCGGTTAAAACCGCCACCTGGAGTCTTTCAAGGAGAGAGTGAGCTAAGGGTGTAAATGTGAGCGTTTTCAGGGATGTAGGTGGGTTTTGGCGGGGGATGTTTGAGTTTGGAGGTAGATGGGTTTTGGGCAGAGGATGTTAGAGGCGGATGGGGTTGGGTTTGGTAGGAGTATTTGAGATCGAGGTGGATGGGTTTATCTCGCTGCGTGTGCCTGGCCTTCAAAGGCCAGGAATGAGTCTTGTCTGGGTGGCAGCGTGGGGCGTGGCGGTTAAAACCGCCACCTGGAGTCTTTCAAGGAGGGAGTGAGATGACAAGGAATTTGCCATTCAGGATATGAATCTGTCAATAAGGATATAAATCTACCATTAAGGATACGAATCTGCCATTCAGGATACGAATCTACCAATAAGGATATGAATCTGCCATTCAGGATACGAATCTACCGTATAAATGTAAGCCGTTTTCAGGGAGGGTATGGGCTATGCAAAATTATGCCTGAACATAGCTAAACGATATGCTTACGAGCTCATTTAAAAGACAAAGTCCTGACGCACCGCGCGGCAATGGTAGAGAGTGGCTTTGTCCAGATCCAGGATAGCGGAGAGCAGGTCATACAGGGAGGGGCTTTCCAGCTTCTTATCGATGCTAAGCTGCTGATCCTGAAGCTGTAGCGAGATCACGATCTGTTTCAAATCGTAGCGTTTGCTGCGTTTTTCGGTTTGCTTGAGAAAGCTGAATTCTTCTACCAGAGCGAATTCCTCAAGGCGCTGAGCAGCATGGGAAAGCAACTCATCAGGCAGAAAAAGCAGTAGCTTTTCCTGGCTGGGCAGGGGAGCGTGTTTGTCTATTCTTTCGCAAGCTGTTAGCTTGAAATCAGGGATCTGGCTGTGGAGGAATTCTTGCAGGATATCCTGGGGTGTTAGCTCTTCATAAAAGGAGATGTCAAAATACTCGCAGAGGCTCTCCATGCCCACAGGCAGAGGAGGGGAAAGGCTCACTTTGGGATGGGGGGAAAAGCCCATGGTGAATACGGTGGGGAGCTGAAGCACAGCGACGCGGCGAAAGAGCATGCGCATCCAATCCAGATGTGAGATAAAGCGCAGGAGGCCAGTCTTTTGGTAAGTGATGCGATAGCGAAACTGGATTTGAGGATTGTATTGCCTGGTCTGGGGGCTGGCTGCGGCCTTTGCCATAGGCAGCTCTGCTACCGGTGCATTCACCGTCTGAGCCCGATCGTCACAGGCACCGCAGAGAGTGCAGATTTCGCGGCAATCTGCGGTGGTTTCTTCCGCCAGGGACTTCTGATATTCTTGGATTAGGAAGGTTTTGCAGACTCCGATATCGATAAAATCCCAGGGCAGAGCTTCAGCCAAGTCAAACTCAGAAAGATAGCGAGAGCTTTCTATTCCGGCATCGGCAAAAGCGGTTTCCCAGCGGCTATAATTCCAGTTCTCGCGCCAGGCATCAAAGAGAGCGCCATTTTGCCAGGCCTTATAGATCACTTTGGCCATGCCAGTGTCGCCTCTGGTGATGCAGGCTTCCAGCAGGGAATTCTCTATGGTATGATACTTTGCGCGGATATTCCTGGCTTTGAAGAGGGCACTCTTGATGGCTTGAGCGCGCTGTAGCAGCAGCTCCGGGGAGAGCATGGGAGCCCATTGGAAGGGCGTGAAAGGCTTTGGCGTGAAGGGGGAGAGGGTGATGCTGATCTGCATGCGCTTGTTAGTCAAGAGGTTGATGCGTTGCACCAGATCAATGATGGCCTGGATATCCTCATCGGTCTCGCTGGGGAGGCCGATCATGAAATAAAGCTTGATCTTTTGCCAACCGAGGCCCAGAGCGAGCTCTACCCCGCGCAGGATTTCCGCTTCGGAGAGGTTTTTGTTGATCACAT
>Ga0172377_10008904_pt1 | contig 10300 bp, 10 predicted proteins | sample Pumphouse3metaG_FD_119749 | JGI IMG/M metagenome (GOLD analysis project Ga0172377, IMG submission 119749) | Leachate microbial communities from a municipal landfill in Southern Ontario, Canada - Pumphouse #3 metaG | ecosystem: Engineered > Solid waste > Landfill > Unclassified | place: Canada... | reverse complement strand
AGGTTGTTTTAAGATTTCATTAATCATCACGTCAGTTTTATTAATAAGTTTTAGTCTAATTAAATCTTTAACAGTAACAAAACCAATAATATTATCGATAGTGTCTTCGTATACTGGAATACGTGAATGGATATAAACTCTTTCGTCTTCAAGAATAGTATTAAGCGAATCTTCAATATCAATTGCAAAAATATCTACACGTGGAGTCATAATCTCATATGCCTCAGTTGAAGCATAATCGATTGTGCCTCTTAAAATATCCGCATTATCTTTATCAACAACGCCTTCTTTTTCAATAACATCGACCATTTCTTCAAGTTCTTCATCGGTAACATCGGGTTTATTAATCTTCTTTTTGTGTATTGGAAGAAGGATTAATTTACCAATTGCATTCGCGACATAGGCCACAGGCATGAATGCATAATAGCAAACATTAATGATAGGCGCGTATGCTAAAGCACATTTAAATGAAATATTCTTTGTTAATGACTTTGGTAAAATTTCGCCAAAAATAATAACAATTAATAAAGTAATAACTGACCCTACAACTGAACCAGTTGTTGGATTTAATCCATTAATACTAAATAAAAGATAACCAAGTAAAGCACTTAAGGTTTCGCTAGCAACATTAACTAAGTCATTTAAGAATAAAATAACTGAGATTGTAAAATCATATTTGGTTACAAGTTTTAAAGTTGTTTTTGATCTATAGTTCTTTTTAGAATTATTGTATTTCTTTATTCTTAATAAACTAACACTTCCATAAGCCATATCAGCACTACTAAAGAAAGCGCTAAACACGATAAGGATAGCGATTGAAACTGAATAAATAATAATTAAGGTATCGTTATTCATTTTCGTTCTCCTTAATTATCTTTATTGATGTCGTGTTCTTTTCATTTATATCACCAACTAATTCTTCAAGAACGTCTTCCATCGTAATCATGCCTACTAGTTTATTCTTAGCATCATAAACAAGCGCGACATGGGTCTTTTCATCATTAAACTTTCTAAAAATATCATCAACTTTATCAGTTTCTTTAACTTTTAAAGGTGGAACAATAACGCTTCTTAAATCTAAATGATTATCATTTATATATTCTTTAAAGTAACTACGTATTGTTAATATTCCAATAATGTTATCTTTCTTTCCATCATAAATTGGAATACGTGAATAATTAACTTTTAAAAGAATTTTATTAAGTTTAGGAACAGTTAAAGTCTTAATATCCAGTGAAAAAATATTTTCTTTTAAAGTTAAAACTTGTTTAACACTAATTTTATCAAAAACAAATGCCCTATTTAAAATTCGCTTTTCATCATCTTCTAAGACTTTATCTTCTGCTTCATCAGCTTTATCGATAAATTCTTCTTGGGTAATAGCAATATCAGCTTTATTATGACTAATCTTTTTAATAAAACGTAAAAACATACGAAATATAAAGATTATTGGAAAGAAAATTATATAAAAGACAAAGATTGGATAAGAGATGAATTCCGCCATCTTGTCTGGATAATTCTTACTAATTATTTTTGGTAAGAAGTCACCAAATAGATAAAGAACTAAAGTAACAATAATTGTTGATACAATTGATTCTACTCCATCTCCCCAACTATATATTCCGGATAAATATAAAAAGAAGATAGCACTTACGTTACTTAAGATAGCTTGAGCTAAATTATTACCAACTAAAACTGTAACAAGAGAATCATCAAAGTTTTTAGCCATTTTATAAACAAGTTTAGCGGTAATTTTATTATCATCCGCTAAGACTTTATAGTGATATATATTACAATTGGAGTAGCTATTCTCTGCGCAAGTAAATATAAATGAAGCAACAAGACATAATATTGCTATAACTAATACTAGATACCACGGCATACTGTCCATAGAATAACGTTTTCCTCCATACGAATGATTATATATTATAAGAAAACTAGAAATTTTTCCATATTTATCTATATATACTTAAAAGAACCACAATTATTTTTCGTGGTTCTTATAAGTTATTTGTATTTTTAATTAATTATGCTTAATAGCGTGACAATGTCGGCAACGAGGTTCGTAAGATTCTTCGGCACCAACAAGAATTGTTGGATCACTTTCGCTAGCTGGTTCGCCATTAATTAATCTTTGCGTCATTGTGGCTTCGCGACCACAACAAGGACAAATTGCAGTTAACTTAGTTACTTGTTCAGCTTTACAAAGTAAAGTCCCCATCGAACCAAAAGGTTCGCCACGAAAATCTTGATCAAGACCAGCAACAATTACTCTTAACCCACGATTAGCTAAAACATCCACTACATCAACAATTGATTCATCAAAGAAATTTGCTTCATCAATACAAACAACGTCGAGATTTGGCGTAATGTATTTTAAAATATCGGTCCCCTTTTTAACGTTAATTGCTTTTTCACTATGTTTTTGATGACTAACAACTGCATCATTACTATATCGATTATCAATTTCTGGCTTAAAAACTAGATACTTCTTTTTTGCATATTTAAGTCGATTAATACGACGTAATAATTCTTCACTTTTTCCAGCAAACATTGGTCCTGTAATGACCTCTATCCAACCAACATTATCATGTCTTTCTTCCATAAAATTCTCCCAAATTATTCTTGCTAACTAAAACTAATGATTATTATATCATGATAAATTTAAAAAACACTAGTATTTATCGACTAAATTTTTACTATTTATATACTACGGAACAATAAGAAAACCCATGGATTTTTTATCCTGGGTTTCTGTGAGAAATAGGGATTTCTCGTAAGTTTTAGCAAATGATTTGCTAATATAAGTGTCCAATTCTGGACTGTGTAATTCTTGGTAGAATTACTATTACTTTTATTATTATAATTTAGACTTTGATTGTCAAGGAAAGATAAGTAAATGATACCGTTTCGAATTTGTGGGCAACATATAAAAAAGAGAAGCTTTATAATTAGTGTACTGAAAAAATTAAAGGAGCTTCCCTATGATTATTATAAACTATTACAAAACTGATTTTGAAAAAATTTTAGAAACTATAAAAACAAAATAAAAGAAAATGTTATAAAAGCGCTAGAAACCCTTGATCAATCGATGGGTGGATAAATTAATAAAAAGAGATTTAGAAACAAGGGATATAAACAAAGAACAACCGCTTTAATGAAATATTTTTTAAAAATTATTGAATAAAAATTATTTCGTTTTTTGATCAGCTTCATCATTTTCTGTGTCATAATCATTCAAATTAATCAATTTTAGATACTCTTCAAAGCTAGTAACACCCTCAAGAACAAGTTCTCTACATGACTTGTCAATTGTGACAAAGCCTTCCTTATTTACTAAATTATAAAGTTGTTCATTTGAAATATGTTTAATATCAATCTTTTCTTTAATGCTTTCACTTAAAGTTAAAATTTCAAATACTGCACGACGACCAAGGTAACCAGTATTGTTGCAATAGGCGCAACCACCAGGTTCATAAACTTTTGTTCCTTCCTTGACATTAAGCAAGTTAGCTTCAACTCTATTTAATAAATGCTCTTTTTTGCAATGTGGGCAAAGTTGTTTGACTAAACGTTGCGAAATAGAACCGATCATCGAATCAATAACAAGATAAGGTTCAACACCCATATCAATTAGACGGGTAATCGTAGTTATTGCATCATTAGTGTGAATAGTTGACAAAACAAGGTGACCCGTAATAGCGGCTTGAACCGCAATATGAGCCGTTTCTTCATCACGAATTTCACCAATCATAATAACGTTTGGATCTTGACGAAGAATGCTTCTTAAAGCTTTACTAAAAGTTAAACCTACTTTAGGGTTAACTTGCAATTGGTTAATTCCATTAATTTGATTTTCAACTGGATCTTCAACAGTTTGAATGTTAATTCCTTCTTTGTTTAATTCTTTTAAGAAAGCATATAAAGTTGTTGTTTTACCGCTACCAGTTGGACCTGTTAAGAAAATAATTCCATGAGGAGCTTCAATCATTTGATGAATAATTTTCTTTTCACGATTGTTATTAGCAATATCATCAATTAATAATTGTTTCCCTTCAGTCGAGAAAATACGAATAACAATCTTCTCACCATATACATTAGGTAACGTTGAAATACGGAAATCATAATTTTTCCCCGCAATATTTTTTGAGATTTTCCCATCTTGTGGTATACGACGTTCCGAGATATCAAGATTAGCCATAATCTTATAACGAGCGAGTAAAGCTGGATAAAGTTTTGAATCAACCGTTGTATGATTAAGCAACACACCATCAATTCTAAAACGAATACGAACGGTATTCATCATTGGTTCAATATGAATATCACTAGCATTATTGCTAACACCTTCAAGTAAAAGATTATCTGCAAATACAATTGCTGGAACATTTAAATAATCATCTAAAGTATAATCAACTTCTTTATTCTTCTTGCTATCTTTATCAGTTTCTTTTTCAAGTTCAATATTAGCTTTCACACGTTTTTGCTTACTTGTAATATTGCCAATTAATAAATCCATATTACTCTTAGTGATAAGATAGATTTTATAATCTTCACTAAAATAATAATTTAATAAATAAATATGAGACAAGGAACGAATTTCATCAATTACGACAACTAATTTATTATTTTCTCTTAATAAGGGAATAATTCGATTTTCGACAATAAAAGATAAAGATACTTTAGTATTCACTTTATCATCAATATTAAAAGTATTGTAACTTGTAAGTTTAATACCAGTCACTTCACTTATTGTTTCATAAAGTTCTTTTTCGCTAATTAATCCATTATTCATGAATAAAGTTAAAAGAGGCTTTTTATCTTTAAAAGAAATAAATTTAAGATTTTCGAGTGTTTCTAAAGAAATATTTTTTTCTTCAACAAATTTCTTAATTAAATAATCATTTAAATACATTTTATATATCTCCTATCGTAGTATTCATTCGTAACATTGGTAGTAAAACCGCAAGAACGACAATTCCTACTAAAACACCCATAATGACAATAACAATTGGCTCCAATAAAGAGGTGGCTTTAACAATCGATTGATCAAGATTATCTTGATAATAATCACCCATTACTTTCAAAACCTTATCAATTGAAGAAGTATTTTCCCCAACTTTAATGACTTGAATCAATGATTTTGGAAAATAATTCATCGTTTCCAATGAACGATAAATACTTTTCCCTTTATTAACGTCTTCAATAACTGGAACAAATTTCTTTGTAAAATATGCATTATCAATAATTGGTGGGATTTGGTTCATGGCATCAACAATTGACATCCCAGAACTCGTTAAAATACCAAAAGCTAAACAAAAACGGGCACTAATAAGATTTTTTGTTATCCCATTAAAAACTGGTAGTTTATAGCCAAGCATACTAGTAAAATATTTACCTATCTTAGTTTTATTAAAAAGAAAAATTAATAGAACAAAGGCCGCAATCCCGATTACTATATAAAGTACATTCTTAACAAGGAAATTTGAAACATCCATAACAACAAGAGTTAATTGAGGCATTTCACCATGAAATTCAGCAATAATATCGCCAAATGTTGGTACAACAAAAAGCATCAAAAATAAACAAACGACTAAAGTAACAACAAATAAAAATGTTGGATAAACCATTGCTGAACGGACTTTTTTCTTAATATTGACATCGTTTGAATAATATTTGCTTGCTTTTCTTAAGGTTTCACTTAAATTTCCAGCCATCTCTCCCACTTTTACTAGCGAACAAAAATATTTAGGAAAAATCTTTTTGTGTTCAAGTAAAGCTTCACTAAAATATTTGCCTTCAAGAACACTTTCATAAACTTTACTTATTGTATTACTAAATACCGTACTAAAGTTTTGATTACGCAAAACATCAAGCGAATCACAAATTGATACTCCACTATCCATCATAATTGAAAATTGTTCGCAAAAAGAAACAAATTCGCTTGGTTTAACTCGACTAGAAACAGCAAAGAAATCATTTCTTCTTTTTTCTTTAGTTTCTTTTTGAGTCAATAAAGTAATCCCACGATTTTTAAGAATAACTCTTAAGTCGTTTAGATCATTTGCGTTGATGGTGCTTTTAATTCGCTTGCCATCAAGATCAATCCCTGTGTATTTAAAAATTGGCATACTTTTCCCCTTTTAAATTATAAAAAAACTTATTAAAGAAGTATTGATAATATCAAAAACAAATAAAATTATAATTCCAGACACGGCTATATATGGCCCAAACGGGAATTCTTTTCTCTCTTTTAATTTACTTGCTTTAATCCCTTCTATTATAGAAGCTGACAAACTGCTTAATAGTATAAATAATAAAGAACCAAAAATGCCAAAAATAAGAGCCAATATCGATATTATTATAACATCTCCTAAACCTATTAGTTCTTTATGAACAACAAACTCACCAATAAAGAAAATACTTAAAAATACTAAGAGAACTACAACAAAAGTTAAAAAATTTGTTAAAACAAAATTTTTTTCATAAATACACTTAGTAACATAATAAAGAACTGCACCAAATCCTAAAACAATATCAAGCGATAATGGAATAGTCATTATTTCTTTATCAATTAAAAGAACATTAATAAGTGCGAATATTGCAAGACAAAAGGCAATAACATATAAAAGATTCTGAACACTAAAAATATAATTAAAGTTATTCAAAAAATAAAAATATTCAAAATAGATGAGTAAAAATAATATCGACATTGAAAATTCAATTAATGGATAACGAATCGATATTTTTTCGTGACAATATCGACATCTACCACCAAGAAAAACATAAGAAAATAATGGGATATTATCATACCACTTAAGTTCATGCTTACATTTTGGACAAAAACTTCTTTTTACTTTAAAAATAGAAATATTATTGATCATTCGATAACTATAACAAGTTGTAAATGAACCAAGTACAAGACCAAATATGAAAATTAGTATTGGAATAAAAATCTGAAAAAACATAATTATTCTTCCTCCATATTTTGAATTATTAAACTCTTAAAATTAAAAGGTTTAAATTCAATTAAGCGATAAGTTTCAAAAGATAATTCTGGATTTATATTGGTTGTTGTTTGTTTTCTTAATTTGTAAGATCCTTCGTAATTAGTTCCAACATCTTTACCTAAATACGAAAATAAATAATTAATTGTTATTTTTACTTGATTATCGCCTTCAATAAAAGAATCGGGAGTAAAAGTCGAATTAATCGTTACCTTTTCACCATTACTCACATCTTCAATTACCAAATTTTCTTGTTTTTTAGCATAAAATCCACCAAATTTCTCGCTAATAATAAAAGAATTTATTGCCCCCTTATATAAATCATTCTCTAAATCAACAACTGGATGAAAATAGTAATCTGGATTATTAAATGTTAAATCATAAATAATTTCGTTCGCCCTTGATTCTATTTCAACATTACGATAAATATAATTCTTCTCATTCTTTATTACCTTAAGTGAATTATTAAAATAAGCGGCTGATCCACCAAGAACCCCGAAAATAACCGCAATTGAAACAGTTGTAATTAATAGGACACTACCTTTACTAATTCTCTTTTTCATTATTTTTGGCTAACCTTTACAAAATCCATATTTATCTCATAAGTATTGTAACTACTTAAATTTGTTATCTTTGTTATAGTTAAGGTATCCTTTAAGCAATATGGAGCAGTTATCTCATTAAAATCATACAAAACACGATATGCATAATCATCGAGAGTATCCGTATAAACTAAATTACTTGTTAAATAATACTCTTCACCATCAAAACTAGGTGGAAGAAGTAAAGAATCCGTTGTTTTTACACTATATTCACTAGCAACATTACCAATGTAATTATTCACTTTACGGTAATCATTAGCATAATAATTACTTTTTTCAAGTTTCCCAACAATAGTAAATACTGTTCCAAGCGCAAGAGAAAAGACTGCTAATGCTACTACAACTTCGAGCAAAGTATCACCCTTAATTAATTGTGATAAGCGAAAAGTTTTAAGATTTTTAATTCTTGAATAATTCGCTTCATCAAATCGTTCAATAAGTTCTAAACCAAGAACATTAATAAAGGAGATTTGCTTAAACAAATCTTCATTTTTTGAAACGAAATATACTTTATTAATCTCTTTATCATCGTTAACTAAGTGCTTGCCTTCTTTTAGTGAGATAATCGTAGAATAAATTGCGTGAGACACATCACCATCAATATCTTTCTTAAATATAAAATAAGAATCCACAAGTAAGCCACTAATAAATACTAAAAAATAAAAATAGGAAGAACCTTCTTCTATCAAAATTGAATTTGAATTTCCTACGATGCCTTGATAAGAATTTATTAAAGCTAAAGGGCGGATAGAAATTGCAGATACTCTAAGTTTTAAAAAATAACCAATAGTTTTAATATTTTTTAAATCGATTTTATTAAGTAAATATATTAGATTGTTATCGTTATATTTGTTGATCCTATTTTTTATTTCAGTTGTTGAATAATCCCGTTTATAATCTTTACCAAAGACATCTGTTAATGAATTATAGATATTATCTTTTTTCTTAAAGATACTCTTTGGGCTTAAAACTGCATAATTAAATAAATTAGACGAATAGACTAAAACTAAAGATAATTTAACTTGAGGAATGTTATTGCTAACAAGGAATTCGTTATAATCTTTTTTAAGTTTCTCGCCATTTTTTAAATCAACTTGAGTCATGAATAAAGCTTTTTTATTAATCCCAAAACTAAAGATAAAATTTAAATCTATTTCATCTTTATAATTGAAATACTCAATAATTAATGTCCAAACACTCTTTTTCATAATTAACCTACCTTATAAATATTTAGTAATATATATTCATTAATCGTTCCATAGCGAAACGAGAATTTATATAAATCTTTAGCTTCATTCAAGCTCTCAATGCCAAGAATAAAATCATATCGAGAATTATAAAGAACTTCCTCACTAGTTTTAAATTCACTGCCTTTATAACTGTAGGTAGTTTCAATATCATTTACTTTTGTAACAAAACATCTTTGATTATCGGGACCATAATTGCTATTAACACTTAAAAAGGTTCCATTATTATTATCAACAAATTGTCGAAGATAATTCTTTAATCCGTTAAGATTATTTGTAACTACTGTTTTTTTACTAAAAGAAAAACTAGCACTATATGCAAATATGGATAATGCGGTAACTGATGATAAAACAATAGTTGTCACCGCCATTGCTACAACTAACTCAATAAGAGTAGTTCCCCTAGTAAATTTCTTCCCCATAAAACCTCTATATATATAATAAAACAAAAATGTCACCTTGAGGTGACATTTTTGTTATTATCTAGTTATTTTGAGGTTGCTTTGCTTTTATTTTTGTTATTGCCTATCAATTTCTTAATTAGTAATGCAATAAGGCAAACTTCAGAAGCTCCTAGAATTACAAAAGTTATAATAAACAATGTTTGCATTTCTATACCTCCTACTTGATATATGCTGACATGCCATTGGCTAATTCATTAAAGTAAGCAACAACAGCAGCATCATTTTTATTATCTGTATAATCACTAGCTAAATCTGGATCAGCAATAACTAAAGTGCTAGATGCAAGATTTACAAATGAATTATTGCTAAATTTCATCTTTGATTTTAAAACATCAAGAGTAACTCTAGATTTAATCTCAGCTAATGTTGCAGAACTACCAGCATATTCTTCTTTTGTTAATTTTGAGTGTAAGGTCAATGCAGCATTACCCGTATCAATCTTATTATTTGAAATTGAAATAGATTCAATACTTGAAAGATATGTTGATGAAGCAGCTAATTGGAAAGCATTAGATTTACTTTCATTGTATAATCTCATCTCATTATTGGTAATTGTAACCGTTTTTAATTGATTATCTGCAGAAACAATATTTATACCACGTTGGCAATTAATGAATTTATTATTGTTAATTACAACATTTTTAACATTGTTAGTAGCAATTGTCCACTTAAATGAACCGACAAAAGTATTGTTTTCGTAAGTTATCTTATTATAAATAGCTTTACCTCCAAAAATTCCACCACTACTACCATTTGTAAATGTACAATTTTTAATAGTAATGTCGTATGCTGAATAATCTGTTCCATCAGGTAGACTATAATTGTGTTTTAAATAAGCGTTGACCATTTCAACTGGAGCATTAGAAGCATCAGCACCACCATTCATATAAAGACCATCAATAATCAATTCTTTAGGCAAATCAGTTTTTGCAACTTCTTCACCAAATGAATACGTTTCACCACTTACAGTACCAGTTTTCTTT
>Ga0172377_10008903_pt1 | contig 10300 bp, 1 predicted proteins | sample Pumphouse3metaG_FD_119749 | JGI IMG/M metagenome (GOLD analysis project Ga0172377, IMG submission 119749) | Leachate microbial communities from a municipal landfill in Southern Ontario, Canada - Pumphouse #3 metaG | ecosystem: Engineered > Solid waste > Landfill > Unclassified | place: Canada... | reverse complement strand
TTTTATCAAAGCCCTTTCCGCCTCACAAAAGAAGCCCCCCTCCCCCCTCATTCCTTCGCTCTCCTCCCTGAAGCAATAAACTTGATTTCCCCCGAGTTTCAAGTCGAGATTACTCAGGAACTCAAGTGAACTCGGCTTGAAACTTCGTGAGAGACAGCTTGAGATATTGAGAAGGGTGGGGGAGCGAAGGGGGAAAAAGAGAAAAAACTCTCTTTTTCATTATCGACGATTTGATAGTGCCAAAAGAACCGAAATGAAAGGGATACCTCTTCCGCTTTCCCGCCCTTTGCCTCAGCTAAATAATTGGTGTATGGGTAATATCCTATAAATAGTCATTGAGCTTGGGATCACATTTTTAATAATATTGAAAATCATGGAAAAAATACCTTTACAAAAATCAAGCTATTGTTTTCGTGGTATATAGCTTAAAGTATGTCATCGTTGAAAATTGATTTAATTGCTTAAACCCTTGCCATGATACACGGCAAGGACATAGAATAAAGAACAACAAAGACCTAATAGGAGTAACAGCCATGAAAAAGCTTATGCTGTTTATCATGCTTCTGGCATTTGCCTTAGGAGCTATCTCAAATCTTGGTGCACAGGTGGAGGTCACTATAGGTGATGGCACCGCCACGAATACCGCCACTGGTGCCCCCGCCCCTTATGGCACCTGGTACAAGAGCTTCCGTCAGCAATTGCTCTACAAAGCCGACGATTTCTTCGCAGCGGGCGCAGCACCCGGACTGATCACTGCACTTGGTTTCAATGTGCAAGATCTGGACACCTGCACGCCCATGACTAATTTCAAAATTCGTTTGAAAGCTACCAATCAGGAAGCTCTCACCACCACCTTTGAACTTGGTGATTATACCACCGTGTGGCAAAGTGATCAATTTATGCCCACTACTTCCTGGAATATGCATACTCTTACTACGCCTTTCTTGTGGGATGGCACCTCGAATCTGCTCGTTGAAATTGTCACAGACATGGTTACAGGAGCCTATGCTCACAATGCTTTAGCTTTTATGACTCCTACTGCCTATATTAGCTCCGTGCGTTACCAGAGCGACTCTACGAATGCCAGCACCTCAGCCACAGGCACTACTGCGCTCAATCGCTCTAATATCCGCTTCATAATGAGCCCTCCGAATCCAGACCCTCAATTTATCGTAAGCCCATCTGCCAAAAATTTTGGTGATGTAGTTCTGGGCTACGCCCCCAACCAAACCTTTAGTATATTCAATGCTGGCGGCGGCACCCTTACTGTAAATAGTATCTCCATCAGCGGCAGCCCTTTCTTTACTCTTACTGATCTGCCCACTTTGCCGGCAGCACTTGTAATGGGAACGCCCGCTACCTTTAAGGTGATATATGCCCCCACCGCAGCAGGAGACCATACTGCCACAGTTACCATCACAGACAATCTGAGAGAAACTCATACCGTTGAGCTCAGCGGACACGGTGTGGATACCACGATCAATGAACTCAGCCATGCTGAGAACTTTGATGATGTATCCGTTCCTAATCTTCCCATGGGCTGGAGCCGTATTTACGAAGCTACCGTCACTACCGGATTGGTGAATACTGTAACTACCTCCCCGCAGAGCCCACCAAATTGCGTAAGATTTTACAACCCCACCGATATCAATACTATCGCCATGTTGATTGCGCCACCTTTGGCCAATACCATCCCGACTAATAACGTGCGCGTGAAGCTCTGGGGAAAAGGCACAAACTATTCTATAAAGGTAGGCGTGATGACGGATCCGACTGACGCCAGCACCTTCACCGAAATAGAAACTCTTACTTTCGCCTCTGCCTGGGCACCATACCAGGTTTCTCTGGGCAGTTACACCGGCACTGGCAAATTCATCGCCTTCAAGCATGCAAACAATTCTACGGCTCAGTCCATCTATATCGATGACGTTGAATTTGAGATGATGGGCGCAAATGACCTTGCAGCCCTTGCCCTTAGCGGAAACAGCTCCCCCAGTATAAACACTCCCACGCAATACACCGTGAATGTGTTTAACAACGGGACGGCCTCTCAAAGCAACTATAATGTGAAACTCTACAACGGCAACGATGTAGAGCTGGCCACCGTAGCAGGTACGATTGTTGCGGCCGGAACTTCTATAGACATAGTGCTCTCCTGGACCCCTGGCACTCAAGGTGCGATGAGCATCTATGCAAAGGTGATCCTGGCGGGAGACATCAATCCCGGGAACGACACTACAGCTCCCCTGAATATCTTCGTGATAGCAGCGGACCTCTTGAGTGCAGAGATTGGGAATGGCACCGCTACCAATACCACTACCGGTCAACCTGCCCCTTACGGCACTTATATGAAAAACTTCCGCCAGCAATATCTCGTGCTGGCTTCTGAGCTCAATGATGAAGGCGGAGGTCCGGGAAATATTTATTCTGTAGGCTTTAATGTTCAGGCCTTGAACAACTGCTCTCCGATGCCAAACTACAGAATCCGGATCAAACCGACCACCCAGACTGTTCTGACCACCACATTTGAAGTCGGCGACTATGTGCAGGTGTTTCAAGCTAATGAATTCATGCCTGTAGAAGGTTGGAATACCCATGGCTTCAGCACTCCTTATGTTTGGGATGGTGCTGCCAACCTGCTCATCGACATCGTTACAGATCTTATTCCGGGGACTTATACCCAAAATGCTTCGTCTCCTTATACGGTGACCGCCCTCAATAGCTCATTACGCTATCAAAGCGATAGCGCAGTCGCCCTTGATTCTGCCACAGGCACCGTCTCGGTCAATCGTGCAAATATGAAGTTCATCATGGAAGCATTGGATATGGTAGACATGAAAGCTGTTTCTATTACCGGGCCCACCACGCCAAACGTAAATTCCACCGTGAACTACGTTGTCTCGGTAAAGAACTACAGCCCCACCGCCCAAAGCAATTACACGGTGAAGCTCATGAAGGGCAATGGCGTGGAAATCGCCAGTGCAACAGGCACTACCATCAGCCCTCAACAAACCCTCACCTTCACTTTACCCTGGACCCCCGCTGCAGTTGGTGAAAACCAGCTTTATGGTAAAGTCATAATGGCAGGCGATGAAAACCCCGACAACGATGAAACCAGCAGGCTCGCTGTTTTCGTGATGGAAGCCGGCCTCCTGGTAGCCGAAATCGGCACTGGCACAGCCACTAATACCAATACCGGTGCTCCTGCCCCCTATGGCACCTGGTACAGAGCCTTCCGTCAGCAATTACTTTATAGGGCCGACGATTTCTTTGCTGCCGGCGCAGCTCCCGGACTGATCTCTGCACTTGCTTTCAATGTGCAGAATCTGGACACCTGCTCGCCCATGCTGAATTTTACCATTCGCCTGAAGCAAACCGATCAGGAAGCTCTCACCACCACCTTCGAAGTAGGCGACTATACCACTGTGTTGCAGAGCGATGAATTTATGCCCACCACTGATTGGAACCTGCATAACCTGGCCACGCCATTCTTATGGGACGGCGCTTCAAATCTTCTGGTCGATATCACCACCGATATGATGGTAGGGACCCTTGGTCGCAATGCTCTGGTGTATTTCTCACCCACCACGTATAATAGCTCCCTGCGTTTCCAGAGTGATAGTGCCAATGGCAGCACCGGCGTCACGGGCACTGTTGCCTTGAATCGCTCCAATGTCCGCTTTTACATGAGCGCTCTTAGCGCGGATCCTCTATTCTTAGTCAGCCCTCCTGCCAAAGACTTTGGTGATGTGGTTCTGGGCTACACCCCCAGCCAGACCTTCAGAGTGATTAATGGCGGCGGCGGTACTCTTACCGTAAATAGCATCAGCATCAGCGGCAATGCCTTCTTTGCGCTCACTGATCTGCCCACTCTGCCTGCACAACTTACCTTGGGACAGACCCTTCCTTTCGACGTCGTATATACCCCCACCACAGCAGGAGATCACACCGCCACAATTACCATTACAGACAATCTGAGACAGACGCATACCGTAGTGCTCAGTGGTACCGGCGTGGATACTACCATCTACGAGCTTAGCCACAGCGAAGGCTTCGATACAGTATCTATTCCCAATCTCCCCATGGGCTGGAATAGCATATACCAAGCTACTGCCACCACCGGCTACGTGAAAACCTTGACCACATCTCCGCAATCGGCACCAAACTGCGTGGCCATCTACAACCCCACTGATATCAATACCATCGCTATGCTGATTGCCCCGCCCCTCGCCAATACCATTCCTGTGAACAACGTACGCGTAAAACTCTGGGGTAAAGGCACGAACTACTCCCTGAAGGTGGGCGTGATGACAAATCCAGCCGATCCTGCCACCTTCACCGAAATAGAAACTCTCACCTTTGTCGCGGCTTGGGCTCCGTATGAAGTTTCCCTGGCCAGCTACACCGGTACTGGCAAATTCATCGCCTTCAAGCATGCCTGCAACGCTGCCGGCCAGACCATCTACGTCGACACTGTCGAGTTTGAGATGATGGGTGCAGACGACCTTGCGGCCATTTCCATAGTGGGGAATACCACCCCCAGTGTGAACGCTGCCACAAATTACACCGTAAGCGTCTATAATAATGGCACTGCTGCGCAATCTAACTATCAGGTTCAGATTGTAAATGATCAAGGCACCGTCCTGGCCAATGCAGCCGGGCAAAACATAGCTCCCGGAGCCACGGTAAATACTGTCCTGAGCTATACTCCCACCACCCAAGGCACCCAGGTAATCTTGGGCAAAGTAGTGCTGGCAGGCGACATCAATCCTGGCAACAACACTAGCCCACCGCTAAACATCCTGGTCCAATCCGCAGACATTCTCTCCGTCACCATCGGTACAGGCAATCTGACTGAGGGTATCCCCTGGGAATTCTATTACAAGACCAGCCTGTTCCAAACCCTATATTATCCGGATGAATTTGGTGTCTTTGGACAGATCACAGGCATCTCCTTTTACAATAACTTCGTTACAAACCTCAGTAATACGCCGATCAAGCTCTGGCTGGGCACCACTACCCTGACGGACCTTAGTGCCGGCTGGGCAGATCCCACGGCAATGACCCTGGTCTATGATGGCACGATGAACTTCCCTTCGGGGCAAAACACCATCACCATTCCTCTCATTACGCCTTTCAATTACTTCAGTGATAATCTGGTGCTCTATGCCATGCGCCCCCTGGATGCATCATATTATAGCTCAAGTGACAACTTCCAAGCCCAGACCGTGGGCACAAACCGTGCCCGCAAACTGCAAAACGATAGCACCGTTTATGATCCCATGGCTCCCTCGGCTGCAGGAACATTGTCCGGCACCTTCCCCAAAACCACCTTCTTTATGACTGTGGATGGCATGGGCTCACTTTCCGGCACTGTTACCGCTGCTGGCAGCCCCTTGGCAGATGTGAACATCAGTGTGGTAGACAACAGCTATCAGACCACCACTTCCGCCTCCGGTCAATACGGCTTCTCCCATATACTGGAAGGAGATTATACTCTCCTCGCGCATAAGATCGGCTATGAAGACCATACTGCCACCTTCAGCATCGTGGAAGATCAGGCCACTACAGTGAATATCGCAATGACTGCCTCTGCCTCGGTAAGCGTTACTGGCTCTATCGTGGGCAGTGACAATCCCGCTGTGGGTCTGAGTGATGGAGTGATCACCCTCCGCGGTCCCTTGGATTACACTGCAAACACCAATGCCGCAGGGCAGTTTGTGGTAGAGAATGTGCTCTCTGGCAATACCTATAATTACACAATAGCAAGAGCCGGATATCAAACTGCCACCGGAACTATCATAGTAGGCTCCACGAGCTATGCCATGGGCACCATCAACCTTCTGGAACTCACCTTGCCGCCTTCTGGCATCACCGCTACTGTGAATGCTGCCGAAACAGCAGTAAACCTGATCTGGGGTGCTCCCGGTACTCCCGGAAACTTCCACTTCTTCGATTTCGAACTTGACAACGGTGGCTGGGTAGCTTCCTCGAATTGGACTGGTACCGGCTTGCCAAATTACCCGAATGGTGACTGGCAATGGAATAATACCTATGATGTCACCAATTACGACCCCTCCGGCTCCACCTACGCACAGGTGCCACCTCAAACAGCGTATTCTGGAACCGGCATGATCGGAACCAACATTTATGGTCCCTATGCAAATTGTGCGGTATCCGGAGAACGCTCTTTCTTAAGACAGAGCTTTGATCTGAGTGTTTTCTCTGATCCTGTGCTTAGCTTCTGGCATCACATGGATGGTTACAATACTTGGGATTATGGTCAAATTTTGGTGAATGGAACCGAAGTCTGGGGAACCAGTGCCGAAGCAGTATTCATGCCCTGGCAAGAGCTTACTATAGATCTATCAGCTTATGAAGGCCTCACAGAAGCTGAGATAAGTTTTGAATGGGTCTCCACCACAGTGGTGAACTATGCTGGCTGGTACATAGATGATATCTACATCGGCCCCGCCGATCGCGTGGCTTACACTTCCTCACCTTCAATCATCCCAGGTGGTTTCAGGCTCCCCAGCAGACCTGAATCTGCTCAACTGACCGAAGAAAGAGCCGCCAGCCTTCACCCTGCAAAGAATATAGCAAGCAGTCCCAGACAGTTGGTTCAGGATATGCCCAGACCGCCTATTCACACCCCCTCCCGCCTCCCACTGGGATATAAGGTCTGGCGTCTGGAGTATGGACAGGAAAATACTCCCAACTTGTGGGTTTCACTGACTCCTGCCATGATCACTGATACCACTTTTGTGGATCCCGCCTGGCCCGGCTTCCCGGATGGACTGTACAAATGGGCTGTGAAAACGATCTATACCAACAATGTAGAATCCAATGCCGGATTCTCAAATAACGTCCGCAAACAGCCGAATGATATGTCCGCAATTAGCATTAGCGGAAATACCACCCCCACAGTGGGAACCCCTTCTGAATATACGGTTCGGATCAAGAATACCGGCACAGCTCCCAAAGCTGCTGGTGCTTACACTGTGAAAATCATGTCTGGAACCACCGAGCTCAGCTCCGTAGCCGGACCCGCTATCGCAGTGGATCAGACCATTGATTTTGCGGTAAACTGGAATCCTACCGCACAAGGGCCTATCCAGATCTTTGCTAAAGTGGTGCTGCCGGATGATTCCAATCCCACAAACGACCAAACCCCTCCCATCAGCCTGCTGGTGATGCCGGCCGGTCAATTTGCCTACACTGTGGGCAATGGAGATCAACTGGCCAATATTCCAATGTATATGTACTATAAGGCCAGCCTCTTCCAGATGATCATCTATCCTGCAGAACTGGGTAACTTCATGGGCTTTGTCAATGCTGTCCAGTTCTATAACAACTTCTTGACAGACCTGCCCGATAAGCCTACCAAGATCTGGTTTGAAACCACTACTCTGGAGAATCTGGCTGATGGCTGGGTTCCCATTACTAATAATTCTACCCTGGTATTTGATGGTAACGTGAACTATCCCTCGGGAGAGAACACAATCACCATCCCCTTTGCAGAACCCTTCATGTACCTGAATGGGGAAAACCTGCTCATTACCGTGCAGAGACCCTTGGATGGAGCCTATTTCAGCTCTTCTGATAAATTCAAGGCCCAGACCATCGGCAACAATCGGGCCCGTGAAACACACAGCGATACCATAGAATACGATCCAGCCGTACCGCCTACCGCCGGCGTCCTGTCTGGCCAATTCCCCATGACTACCCTCCTGGGTATCCCTGGTGGAGTAGGTCACCTCAGCGGAACCGTGACTACCGGCACCAATAATGCGCCTCTGGAAGGTGTATCGGTGCAGATTCCGAACGCTGGGTATGCGGCCACCACCAATGCAGCCGGCGAATATCAGATCCAATACATTCTGCCGAATACCTATAATGTGGACTTCAGCAAATACGGATACATCTCTCAGACCCAGGTACTTGAGCTGGAAGAAGATGAAGAAGCCGTGATGAATGCAAATATGAATCCGATGCCCAAGGTACCTGTAAACGGCACCATCATAGCATCGGATACAGGCAGCGGCATTGCCGGAGCGGTGATCGCGCTCACCGGATATGCAAATTACTCCCAAAGCTCAAGTGGCAATGGTGCCTTCACTTTCCCTGAGGTTTATGCCAACGAGAGCTATGAATACATCATCTCTTGCCCCGGCTACACTTCCACCACCGGCATCATCGATGTAGGCAGCACAGCCTATCAGATGCCCACCATCACCCTTAATGAAGTCGCTTATGCTCCGCACAGTGTAGTAGCAGAGCTCAATACCACCTACACCGCGGCTCTGCTGGAGTGGGAAGCACCGGATCCAAACGCTGTCGAGATTCTTGAGAGCTTTGAAGGAACTGCCTTCCCGCCTCAGGATTGGTCTCAGATCATCACCAATACCGGTCCTCAAAACAGCATGGGTGCCTACCCCACCTTCAAGAGACTGGGAACCATCGAAATAGCTGGTGAGACCAATGCCACACCTACTCATGGCAGCTTCCAGACTGGTCTATGGTGGTCTTACGAGCATCAGGATGAATGGCTCGTTACACCCACCTTCAATTGCCCTCCAGACGCCTATATGAAGTTCGACACCCGTGTCTTCCTGGGTTCGGACGGTGAAGACCACTACTATGTGAAGCTCTCTACGGATGGCGGAAATAGCTGGCAAGTGCTCTGGGATGCCAGTGCCCAAGTAGGCGGTCTAAACGCTTATGCCACACCGATCGTAGTGGATCTGGCTGCCTTCGGCGGACAGCAGCTCGCTCTGGCCTTCCAGGCCGAAGACCCGCCCACCAACGATGGCTTGTGGAACCCCTGGTTCATCGATAATATCTACATCGGTAATGCCATTACCACAGTCAGCTTTGAGGGCCCTGCTCTGAGGCAAAATCGCCCTGTGCTGAGCTCCAATATGCCGGCCGCAGAAGCAAACAGCCGGAGTGGCAAGGTTTCCAGAAACAATAATGCCCCCAGCGTGTCAAAAGGCAAGAGCCCCGAGAGCAGAGTCCTGGTAGGATACAAAATCTACCGCTTTGTCTCCGGTCAGGAAGCCAATGAAGCAAGCTGGAGCCTGCTCAATGACGAACTGCAAAGCATCCTCAGCTTCGAAGATGAAGGCTGGGAAACCCTGCCCAATGCCACCTACCGCTGGGGCATAAAGGCTATCTACACAGCCGGCGTCAGCTCTCCTGCCGCGCTTTCCAATCCTCTGGCCAAAGAAAACGTCACCGGAAACATCGTCGGCTTTATCCGGCGTAGTAATGGACAAGGCATTGCTGGAGCCACAGTGGCTGCCAGTACTTATACAGCCACTTCCAATAGTGCCGGAGCCTATTCCCTGGTGCTGCCAGTGGGCGCTTACAGCGTTTCCGTATCAGCTCAGGGATTCCACAGCGTTACGGTAGAAAACGTAGTGGTCTCACCTCAGCAGAATACTACATTGAATATCACGCTGGCGGGAACTGCTGGTGAAGACGAACTGAGCCCCGTAACCGCCACCGCCCTGAAGGGCAACAGCCCGAATCCCTTCAACCCCACTACCACCATCTACTACGACATCCTGGAGCCCTGCAATGTGCGCCTGGATGTGTATAACGTCAAAGGTCAAAAGGTGCGTAGTTTGCTGAATGAAACTGTGAAAAACGGACGCCACAGCATCGTCTTCGAAGCTCGTGACGATAATGGCATTCCGCTCAGCAGCGGCATATACTTCTACCGCTTTAATGCTGGTAAATACAATGCCACCCGCAAGATGCTGCTCATGGAATAAACAAGGCTGGATCTGAAATAGATACAGCTCATAAATCAAAAGCCCCGGATTATCCGGGGCTTTTTTGTATTCGGTAGATTGATTTGTCGTGCTGGCATTTTCCAAAGACGGGTATTTGTTTGGGGGGAAACTTGGGGTGATGTTCTGTGATTTGTTTGAAGGAGGTCAATTTGAGAATTGGGGGTAGATATGCTTCTCTTTTTGCCAAGTTGGGATAAGGTATAGGATTAGAGCCATAGCTGCGGTGTGCCCGGCCTTCAAAGGCCGGGAAAAAGTCTTGGGGCGGGTGGTAGCTTTTCTGGCGTGGGGGTTCAAACCCCCACCTTTCGTCTTTCAAGGAAGGTTATAGATTCGGATACCCTCTAAACAATTTTGGCGGAACAGGAGTCCGCCACTACAATTCTACATCCTACATTCTAAATTCTACATTCCAAATGAACCCTATGTTTCTCCGCCCAATCCTGCAACCTCAGATATTCTTTATTTTGTTTCAAATCCACTTCAGGCAGCACATGCCCCTT
>Ga0172377_10008902_pt1 | contig 10300 bp, 11 predicted proteins | sample Pumphouse3metaG_FD_119749 | JGI IMG/M metagenome (GOLD analysis project Ga0172377, IMG submission 119749) | Leachate microbial communities from a municipal landfill in Southern Ontario, Canada - Pumphouse #3 metaG | ecosystem: Engineered > Solid waste > Landfill > Unclassified | place: Canada... | reverse complement strand
TATATTAGTATTTTAGTATATTATAATATTATCTTATACTAATGATGGAGAGGTTCACCCCTGCGCTTTGTGTTGGGGTGGCTTTGTGTTTAGGGGGTGATGTGTGGTGGGTGATGACGTGGAGTTGGTGGTGTTGGATCCGGTGCCTCACCCTGCTGTTGGACATACACCAGCCCAGACCATAGACGACGAGACTGTGTTTACCGTGCTGAGTAGTATCGTTGAGTCAGGTGGCAGCATAGCACAGGCAGCCAGGGAGTTTGGATTCAGCCCCGACACCATAGCCCGGTGGCTGCACAAGCACAAGGAAACAATGCAGGTCGTTAATGAGGCAGAACGTCAATGCGTTAGCGCGTTACTACTTCAACGTGGTAAAGAGTTACTTGGCGGTTTGGATAAAGATAAAATAGCCAAGGCCGGAGCCCGTGATCTGGCAATAGCTGCCGGTATCATGGTTGACAAGTGGAAGGATCTGGCTGGCCCGGCCTCCGGCCCCGGTGCCCTGTCGCTGAAGATCGCCTGGAAGGATGGAACGGGAGCCGTTGAACTCAAAACCGGTGGCCAGGAATGATATCCTTGCCAGTATATGGGTGATAATACCCTTTTTGTATCTTTTCGGTATTATATCGGCCCGGATCTGTGGTATAGGATACTTAGCTAGTAGGATATGAGCCCCAAAAATTACATTTAAGGCTGGTGGAGGGTGCGAATCTGTGATTTGCGCCCGGAGGCCAGCCCTTTCCTTTGCCCTGGTGGCCGGTGGCTGGCTGCCGGTGTGCCGCTGGGAGGCTGTCCTCCATGGGAAAAATTGGGACCCAGAGGGGGGGGGATCGGCTGCCAGGCCCCGAGAGACACCCCGCACACTTTTCAAAAACAAACGCGCCATCCCATTATATGGTATCAAAGGTATTCCTGTCTTGGAAATACCTTTTGTTCCTTATAAGCCGTCAAGGAGGGGGTAAGTTGCACCCACCCATCTTGTAAGCCATCGACGACACGGTAACTTACCGCCCCCACCAACCACCGTCAGTTTGACGACAGTTGAAAACTTAACCAGGCAGCCGCATACCACAGGGGTGTCCGCTAGTACTGGACACCCTTGAACCGCCACCGCCACCAACGCCGGTCAGTTTGTCCCATGTTGAAAACTAATCAACACACACAGGCAAGCCACCGTTAAATATTGCAACTCCGCTGTGACTCCCTGCAACTCATGGTTTGTTGCAGCCTCAGCCTTACAGCCTCAAGGGCTAAGTTGTGTTTTAAAAGTTTGCAACTCCTAAATGAAAAATACATGCTCCCCTTATGTATACTTTTTTTGTTTCTGTGTTTGACTATCTTTGCTCTTAAAACAAAAAATTTCCCGTCACGACCTAAAGAATATGAGTATAAGAGTATAAAGAGTAACAACTACCATACACTCCTTGCAAACACTGAATTCCTACTGCAACTCATAATAAATATTCGTGAGTTGCAAAGAGTCACAAAATCATCAAATAACAGCATAAATTATACTTTATAAGCAAAAAAAGTAAATAAATTTACCAAAATAAGTAATAATAATGGCGCATTACATGGTAATACACACAACACCATACAACACCACGTAGTACACAGTAATACAACGTAACACAAAAATACCTAAATAATACCAATATATAACCTAAATACTTACAAAAATACACCAAAAAACACATTACACTGTGTTACTGTGTACGACACAGTAGTACACAGTAACACGCAGTAATACGGCAAATAATCCTAATTATTACCAAAAACAACCCAAAAAACAAATTACAAAGTATTACATCGTATTACCGCATACAACGCCGTAATACAAATATTCCATATTTTTCAACAAGTCAACACAAAAAACGCATTACACAGAATTACCCCGTAACATATATATTGCATTGTAATACACCGTAATATATAATAAAGTAAAAACGGGGTGAGTTTATGAGGGTGATTAATCTTAGAATACCAGATGATACCTATATGGACCTGCAAGCAGAGGCCATGCAAAGAAACTACAAAAGCAGAGCTGAAGGATCTGGACTGACAGCCACGAAGTCAAGTATTGCCAGGGTTGCATTAGAGGAATGGTTAAACAAAAACTCCAAAAGAAGATTGGACTATCAAAAATGGGTAGATGAAATGGCAAGCAACCCGGACAATTATCCAAAACTTGATGATACCAACACCTCCACAGACGGAGAATATGAAGACGATGAACAGCCGCCCGACGATGCAGAGACCGAAGAATAATTAAACTTGATAACAGGGTGTCCGCAACTTACGGATACCTTCAGAGTAAAAGGGTGCGAACAGTATTCCTACCCTAACCATAGGGGTGTCTATTTGTGACACCCCCCTTAAACACCAACCCAAGCCAAACCAAAGAACCTCTTACCAGGGGTTCTTTTTTTATTTATACCATGACCCCGTAACTTACGGTGTCACCTTACAAGGGTATTTATTCTTAGGGACCACCAAAGGGGTTTCATAGTAGTAAACCCCTTTTAATCGTTATCATATCTATTTTTCACAAAACGGAGTTGATACTACTTGTCCAAAAACAAAAAACAGCCGAAGGCTTGTTCATCTTGCGGCAAGGAGTTCACTCCGATAAATAAGGCACAGAATACCTGTGTTCCCTGCCTTCGCAAACTAAAGGAGCAGGAGGCGGCTTTGCTCTTAGAAACCAAGGCCAAAGAGGAGAAACTCAAACAGGCTTTGCGCCAAAAAACCAAACCAACATCCCCTTTAGGAGCAAAGCCCGACCCCCCTTTAGAAGCGACAACCCCGGGGGCTAAGATATGCCGTGAGTGCAAACAGGAATTCATGCCAGGCCGAAGTGATCAGGTCAGGTGTGATTCATGTATAGCCAAAATAAAAGACAAAACCGAGCACACCTCAGACAACTACAAAAAAGTTAATCTTCGCTGCCAGAATCCGAACTGCCCGCTGCCGGATAGAGTTTTTGAGACGACATGGGAGAAGTACCGCAAGAATCAGCAGTATTGCAGTAAAGATTGTTGGCGAGAGCACGTTAAATTGAGGTCTAAAAAATATAAGGAGGAGTTAGAGGAAAAACGGCGGGGGAATATCCCTACTCAGGTTGTGAAAATAGAATACATACCGCACGACGGTGGACAAAGGGAATTTCACGAATATGAGAATATCAGATTTCGTGTTTTAGCATGTGGCGCTAGATGGGGAAAAGATAGGGCGTCAATAGCTTCGTTTTGTAAAAACTTTGCGGAAATGCTTTCGGAAAGTAGGCCAAAGTTTTTAATTCCTAAAGTACACGGCTGGCTTTTAGCTCCCAACTTTCCAATGGCAAGGCAGCTTTGGAGAGAACTTAAAGAATTCTGGCCAAAAGAGTGGACGCTCAGAAAAAATGAGTCTGACCACCAACTTGAAACAGTAGGTGATGGGCTCATAGAGGTCAAATCCAGCGATAATTGGGATCACCTTGTAGCTGTAGGCTTAGACGCTCTGGTCCACACGGAGTTTGCGCGTGTTCGTGACCAGGAAGGTGTTTTTTCAATGTTAAGAGGTAGGCTTGCTTCTCCCGGTAGAGGGCCGGGCGGCAAGGGAGGAATAGCAATTTTTAACAGCACGCCACGCGGGCGTGATTTTTTTTATAAAATGTTTTTATGGGGCGGAGATCCTAATTTCCCTGATTGGAAATCGTTTCAATATCCGACAGAAACCAATCCATATATCCTCCCTGGTGAAGTTGAAGCGGCCAAGATGACAATGCCGGAAAGACTGTTTAGACAGGAATTTTTGGCTGAGTTTTTATCAGATTCAGGTGAAATATTTATTAACGTTGACGATGTTTCCATAGGGATAATACAAAACCCTGAAAGAGATTTGGCGTATTATGCGGCGTGGGACCCTGCACAGCGTAATGACTGGAGCGCATTTGGAATTAGAAATGAACGCGGGGAGCAGGTATTAAAAGAAAGATGGACTGGTCTTCCGTGGACATCTCAGCTTGACAGGGTAGAATACCTCTGTAAAAGATATAATAACGCGCCACTGTCAATAGATTCTACCGGTATAGGCGAAACATTGCCGGAGGCTGCATGTCAGAGAGGCGTAGAAGCAACCGGTCATTTCTTTAGTAATGCGCTTAAAGAGCAGATGGTAACGCACTTATCGTTATTAATGGAGCGCCGCGATGTTATTTTATTAGACGACAAAGATCAAAAAGAGGAATTAAAGAGCTATACCTATGATATAACAAAAACCGGAAAAATCTCATATCACGCAATCCAGGGAACCCACGACGACCTTGTGAGTATGCTGCTACTGTTATACAAAGATTTTCAATCACCAGTTTTAGTATTGCCTTGGATGGGATTACTTACAGGTATTCAAAAAAGACCAAGTTTATTACATGCTTAAACTTCGGCGCCAATAGGCGCTTTTTTAATTGGAGCTGTCTAAAATATTTGCGCGGCGTAAGGGTTATGTGGCCGTAACCCTTAATTCGCTATGCCTCCGGCGTCTGCCGCGCAAATTTTATTTTTAAAAGTGGAGGCAAATTCAAAAGGAGGGAGGCTGTAAAAATGGGTATTGAGTTAATGGATTGGCAAAAAAGAGTAGTTTATGGTGAGGAAAAATCTCTTGCTGTTCCTGCCGGCGCTAGATCGGGCAAAAATTTAGCAGTAGTTTATGCTATGAAGGAGCGCCGCACCTTAGTTTTAGAAGCAAATCGCAAATCTAAAAGAATTATATCAAGAGATGCTATAAACAAAGGCATAGAATACCCTGAAATTGACTTTTACAGTGCTGGTTTAATGGTTGAAGACCTTAGTTTGAGTTTATATGAACAGGTTATTGTTCAAGAAATGTCACTAAAGACAAAAGATATGTCGTTTTCTGAAAAACTTTACTTATTACTTGAATTACGCAAACACTTTACTGGAAGAATAGTAGTAATAGGTACTCCGTATGGTTTACCGGATCCCATATTTGAGCCATTAATAAATAGCCATAAATGGCCTTATGTGCAGGCTTCTACTATTTTGACCAATAACGAAAGAACCAAGTTGAAGGGTTCTCTTACAAGTAAGCGCTATGATTCTAATTATCTAGCGTGTTTCGCTTGAAGATAACATACAACAGTATTCCATTCCATAAAATGGTTTTCCAGCCATCTCCCCCGAGGCGGCTTTTTTATTGGGTAAAACAGGAGGCAAATTCAAACAAAAGGAGGCAAAAACAAGTGAAAGTAGCAATTCTAACCAGCTTTTTCTTCCATGAGGTGGAGGAAATTCAGGGCAGAGACCGGATTATATGGGGCGGCGGTGAGAGGTATCTTTACGAGCTCTGCAAACTTATCCAGGCGCAGGGACATCAGGTAGCCGTATTCCAGTCTCTGCCGCAAACGTTAGTAGACGCGCAGGGGCATCCGTGCCGCGTGGACAGCGGCAATATCAATAAGGAGTTTGACGGCATTCCCTTTATATGCCTGCCCAACACTGATAACATGTGGGCGTTTCATGCTAACCCACAGCTTAATTCTAGGTTCAATGAAAATGCTATTTACTATGATCTGTCTATATATTTTATTACCAGCCTGGCCTGGCCATATGCGGTCAACCCGTCTATTTCAATATCTCACGGGATAATATGGGATTACCCTTATCACGACATCAATAACAACAAAATAGACGACCAAGAAGAGTTTAGGCGCCGCCAGTTGTACGGTTTTACTGGCCCCGACGTTTGTGTTTCAGTTGATTCCAACGTCCGCAAGGTCATGTCAGCCTTTAGTCCCGGCAGCGAGAGGAATATCAGAATTATTTATAATTTTGTAGATACAGAAAAATTCAAGCCGGCGCCAAAGACATGGGACGGTATCAGGGTGCTTTATCCGCGGCGGCTTACCATGCTGCGCGGATGTAATGAGTTCATCAAGGCCAGCCGGGAGCTGCCACAGTATGAATATACAGCTGTAGGCCAGGCTGCCGATGAAAGGCTGGAAAAAGTAATGGTGCTGTGGGGAGAGACTACGCCTAACCTGCGCTTTATCCATAAGCCAATGGAAGGCATGGAAGAAGTTTATCAGGAATCCGATATATCCGTGGTTCCTACAAAGGCTTGTGAGGGCCTGAGCCTGTCCCTGCTGGAATCAATGTCCTGTGGCCTGCCTGTCATAACCACTCCCGTTGGCGGCCTTGGAGACGCCGTTATAGACGGCTACAATGCTTTACTCTTCGATCCCAACCACGACAACCTTGCCGATTTTATTGTGTACCTGGCTAAGAATGAAAGGCTCAGGCGCAGGTTCGGCAAAAGGAACAGGGAGATCGCCAAGTGTTTCGACATTAAACTGTGGCGCGAAAAGTGGAAACTATTAATCAAGTCATTTGGGGGATAAGGAGTGTTTTTCTTGGATACATGGTCAAAGGAATATAACGATGACGTGCTGGTTTTGCCGGAGTACGAAGCATTAAACGATATTGAGGGCGGCATTACCCACAGCGAAGGACTGCGGCTGTCACTCCTGGCTTCCCTTGTGCCTAAAGATCTGCCTATAGTGGAAATAGGCTGTTTTCGCGGCCGCTCAACCTGTTTCTTAGGAGCAGGCAGCAGGGCAGGCAATAAAGTTACTGTTTTTGCGGTTGACCCGTGGGATTTAAGGCCAAAATATCCCGCTGCGACAAAACCGTATTACGACAAATCAAACAAGATCATGTTTGATAAAAATATCAAGCAGATAGGGCTTACCGGGCTAGTGAAAGCGATTAAAAATTATTCCGTAGAAGCGGCTAAAACGTGGAAAGGACATATTGGCCTGCTTCACATCGACGGCGATCACAGCTATCAAGGAGTTTCAGAAGATTATGAGGCATGGTCCGGGTTCGTTGCCCTTGGCGGCGTGATTGCTTTTCACGATTACAACCTGGTGCCTGTTAAAAAATTTGTGGAGGAGATTGCAAAACCCTCTTACCTATGGTCAAACTGGACACTGCACAACAGACTTATGACCGCGGTTAGAAAATAAAATAACCATGGAGGCGAAAACATGGATTGTATAATGCTTGCGGCAGGCAAGGGAGAAAGAGCTAAACTGGGCTATCCGAAACAGTTTGCCAGACTGGACGGAAAGCCCATTTTTATTCATACTCTGGAGACGTTTGAGGCTATGCCGGAGATTAGCCGTATTATTATGGCCATTATCCCCGACATGGAAGCGGAATACCAGAAGGCGCTGGACGATTACAGCATTAAGAAAGTTATCATGGCGCCAGGCGGCAAAACTAGGCAGGGATCAGTTAGAAATTGCCTGGAAAAAGTTGAATCCAATATAGTTTTAATCCATGAGGCGGTGAGGCCGTTTGTAACACAGGAATTTATAATGTCAGTTATAACAAGTTGCGAACGTAGCGGGGCCGTTGTTCCCATTGTCGAAATAAAAGAAACCATTTTACAGCGATCAAATTTTGAAACAGCTATATACCCGGACAGAAAGGCCATAAACCTGGTACAGATGCCGCAAAGATTTTACAGGTATTTACTTGAAAGCGCGTATAGGTGGGCGCCACATAATGACTTTACGGATGATTCAAGTTTAATTGCGGCTTATCCTGGTACGATTCCTATTTATCTTATTCCCGGCCTTGAGCAAAACATAAAAATAACTACGCCCCTGGATTTACTGTATGCGGAGGTGCTGCACCGTGAAGGATATTGCGGTTGTAACCGGCGGCAGTAGGGGCATAGGCCGGGAAATAGTGCGAGTTTTAGCCGGGGAATATGATGTTATCAACCTGAGCCGGAGTATTTCGGTGATTGATAATATGCCGGTATTTTCTTCGATTAACTGCGATATCTCAAAAAAAGACGACGTGGAAATAGCTTTTAAACTAATATCCGAAATGGGCAGGCCCAAAATATTGATCAATTGCGCCGGCACGGTAGAACCGAAGTCAATATTAGAAACAACCCCGGAACAGTGGGAGCATCAGTTAAGAGTCAACCTGACCGGGGCTTTCTTATGCGTCAGGGAGTTTTTGAGGTACAGCAGATCCGGAGGCAAGATAATTAACATTGCCTCCACAGCAGGAACGCGCCCATCTCCCGGGTGGGCGGTTTACGGTGCGGCAAAAGCGGGCCTGATTAATTTTTCGCAGTCACTTGCCGAGGAGATGCGGCCTTACGGAGTAAAAGTATATTGCCTTGTCCCCGGCCGCTGCGCTACCGAACTGAGACGAAAAATGGCCCCCGATGAAGATCAGTCAAGGATAATGCAACCGGAGGAAGTGGCCCGGTTTGTGCGCTACCTGGTGGCAGAGGACAATATTCTCGGCAACGGTCAACCCCTGGTGCTAAAAACACACAGGAGGGACAGGCCATGAAAACAATTAGCTTTTGCGTAGAAGAAAATGGCACAGGAAAGTATTCCATGATCGTGGACAGTTTTATTTCGCAGATAATACCGCACCTTGAAGATTACGTTTACGACATTCCGAGAAAAGGCAGGGTAAACGTATGTTTTTTCCATGGAGACAGAAAGAAAAAAGGCAAAGTTTTTATCTCTCACGGTATTGCCGATAAAAATTGGCGCGACGCAAAAAAAGTCAAGGGATTTGATTACGTTTTTGTCTCAGGTCCTTTATGGGTGGACAAGCTGACCAGACAGAGGCTTCCTGGGGATAAAATTATCGTTGCCGGTTATGCGAAATTGGATCCTATATTCCGGGGTGAGATTAAAAGGCGGCCCGGCGACAAAAAACGTATCTTATGGGCGCCGACTCACGGCGCGATCAGAAGCGTTTCATCCTGCTACCGCATGGAGCAGTATCTAACCAGGCTGCCGGATGATATGGAACTATGTATTTCCTATCACCCTGCCAACAAAAAAGATAAAAACATAACCATGCAGCTGCTGGCCGACGCCGATGTGGTAATAGGTGACTCCGGAAGCATTGCTTATGAGGCCATGGCCATGGGCAAGCCGGTAGTTTATCCTGACTGGCTGGTTAAACAGGGAATACTTGCCGCGTTCAAGGGTTCTTTCGAGGAAGAGATATTTCAGCGAGGCATAGGATTCCATGCAGCCGGGCCGGGTGATCTGATTAGAACCCTTCGCCATGCCATCGAAAGCGGCATTGACGATAAAACAAAAAACTTTATCGACGGCATATTCCCTCCTTACCTGAGAGGGACAAGCGGAAAAGCTACCGCCGATGCCTTAAGGAGGATTGCCCTATTATGAGTTTTAACTGCCCGCATTTCATTGAGGAGTTCAAAGGTTTTGTCAGTACGCTGAATATCAAGTCTGCCTTAGAAGTAGGATGCCTCTCTGGGGAATTAAAGGATACGATAGGCGCTGATGGCGTTGACATTAAACCTTCAAGAGAAGATGTCACCAAGGCCGACATTTGCTCCTTTAAATCCAGGAAGAAATATGACCTTGTTTTCAGCTCCGGGCTACTGGAACATTACAGCAAAGAAGAGGCTGTTGCGATTATCAAAGCCATGACTGCCCTTACGAGAAAAGGCGGGTACATTTTAAACTATGTGCCTAATACCGGCTGCCTGGCTTATAAGAATGCCAAAGACAGGTCAAATGCCGACTGGAAAGACGAATTGGATTACACTGCCGATGGGCTTGCTGAACTGCATGAACAGGCGGGTCTTACGGTAGCAGGGACAGGATGCGCCGCTTCCGAGTGGCCGAAACGCTTTGGTCCGGAAGAATCCCTGGCGTATCTTGTTTATTGCCTTGCGAAAAAGCTATAGGAAGGGGTGTGTTAAGTGGGCCTGAGACCAATACAGGAAATTTTTAACTCTGTTTGGGATACGGTAAATAAGCGGCTTAATGTTAATATTTCCAATGAACCGAAGATAGAAATAGATAACATTGACATTGCCCTTACCGTGTTAAGAGATGCCCTGCGCGGCACCGGCAGCAAGAATATGAGCGATATTGTAACTGCTTTGGGCCTGCTGGCTACCGGCGCTAAACAGGATACGCTGATTGCCAAGGACTTTGCAACCCAGACTACCCTGGCAGCGATACTGGCCAAAATCATAGCGGCGCCTGCCACGGCCGCTAATCAAACCGCACTGGCGGCATTAATCGGCGCCCTTGCAGATGCAGCAGTGACAGATCCGACGGCAGCGGGCAGCGAGATCGCCCTTTTAAAAGGGATCATCAAGCAACTGCAGGGAGATGGGACTGGGGCGCTGCCTGTTGCAGTAACGGGCAGTATAACAGGAAAACAAGCATCCGACACAATCACCCGTGGTAACGTAGCAGATCCCTACGCTG
>Ga0172377_10008897_pt1 | contig 10307 bp, 8 predicted proteins | sample Pumphouse3metaG_FD_119749 | JGI IMG/M metagenome (GOLD analysis project Ga0172377, IMG submission 119749) | Leachate microbial communities from a municipal landfill in Southern Ontario, Canada - Pumphouse #3 metaG | ecosystem: Engineered > Solid waste > Landfill > Unclassified | place: Canada... | reverse complement strand
TATAGGCCGAGCGGGTTATTCCGGACCGTCGGTCCCCTCTTTACCGCGAGGATGTTCAGATCCTCATCTACGGCAGCGACCCTAAGGTTGGTTCCGCCGCAGTCAATCGCCATCACAACTTTCTTGTTTGCCATATATGTAATTCCTCTTTAATCCTTTTGCGAATTCGGCATCTCCCCTTCGTTCAGCGTCACCACCTTCAGGAAGTTGGTCTTGCCGGCGCCGACAGGGGTGCCGCCGGTAATGATGATCTTGCTTCCGGAAGGGAGATGATAGTCCTTGCCGATCTTGATGGCGAGGACTTCCATTTCTTCCGTAAATTCCGGAACCTTCGGGACAAAATAAGGATAGCAGGCATAATACAGCATGGAATGGGCTAAGGTGGAACGGTCGGAAGTCACCACGAAGACCGGGCAGATAGGTCTGGTGCGGCTGATTCTCTTGGCGGTAGAACCGGTTGCGGAGAAGCAGACGATCAGTTTTGCACCGATGGTGCAGGCTGTATCCGATACGGAAGTAGCGATGGCATCGTTAACGGTCTTTTCGGAAGTAGCGAAAGCCTTCTGGACGGATTCCGCATAATTGAAGTTCGCTTCCAGGGTTTTGGAAATCTTCGTCTGCATCTTTACGGCTTCCACCGGATAAAGACCGGAAGCGGATTCTCCGCTTAGCATGACCGCATCCGTTCCTTCTTCCAACGACCAGGCAACATCGCTGACTTCGGCCCTGGTCGGGAAAGGATTGTGGATCATGGAATCCAGCATCTGGGTAGCAGTAATAACAGGCTTTCCCAGTTTCCGGCACTGCTTGATCATGTAGGCCTGATAAATCGGGACGTCTTCCGGGGGAATCTCGATTCCTAAGTCGCCTCGGGCGACCATTATCCCATCGCTGTCGGCAATGATCTCATCCAGGTTCTCAATAGCTTCCGTGTTCTCGACCTTGGAAATGATCTTAATTTCCTGCCCGCCGTTTGCGTCGAGCAAAGAACGGATATCCTGGATATCCCGCTTGCTTCGGACAAAGGAAGCGGAAACGAGGTCGACGTGGCACTGGCATCCGAAAACAAGATCGCTCTTGTCCTGTTCGGAAAGGTAAGGCATGGAGAGATGTGCACCAGGGCAGTTGACTCCTCTTCTGTCCTTGCAGGTATGGTCGTTCATGACTTCGACGACAAGTTCCCGCTTGGCACTGTCTTTTTCCCGGACGATGAGTTCCAGATTTCCGTCATCCAGACGGATGAGGGAACCGATAGCGGCATCTTCATATAAAGAGGTATACGTAACTCCGAAACCGTGGGAATCACCGATTTCTTCGGTACCCATACGGATTCTTACCATTTCGCCCTTCTTGAAATCGGCCTGTCCGCCGGTAAAAAGACCCGTACGGATTTCCGGCCCCTTCGTATCCAGGCAGATTGGAATGATGATGTCCTCTTCTTTTTCAATCTCTCGAAGAGTATTGATCTTTTTCAGATGTTCTTCATGGGTGCCATGGGAAAAATTGAGTCTCATGCAGGTCATTCCGTTAGCAATAAGGTCTCGAAGGACTTCCTTTTTTTCGCTAGAAGGACCAATAGTGCAAACGATTTTCGTCTTTTTCTCGATTTGATAGAGCATATCCGATAAAACCTCCGCGTTTGATTCTATATAGGGCATTAGGGAAAAGGAAAAATGCCTAGTATATTCTAGCAATTAGCACCTATAATTGAAAGTAAAAGAAGGAAGTAATCAAGCGCTTTTTGCTATAATAGGAAAGCGATGAAAATATTGGAAAAAACTTCTGCTTTCTCCCTCCAGGTATCCTTCACCCTTTCTCAGACGGACGAGGAAGTCCTCGACCTTCTTTACCTTCCCCTGGTTCAGGCGGATGGCCTTTCCTCTTACCATCTCCTTCATTCCCTTGGCCTTTCCCAAAAATCCGGATACCTCCACCACGAAGATATTCTGCCGATTCTTGGCCTGGATTCCACCGGCTTCCTGATGGCTAGGAACAAGCTGGAAGCAATCGGTCTTTTAGAGACTTTCCGCAAGGAAGAAAAAGGAAAAAGCGGAGAATGCGCAGTCTTTTACCTTTACCGCCTTATCCCGCCGGCTACCCCGAAGAAATTCTTCAACGATCCTATCCTCCGTCTGTCCCTTTCTTCCAAAGTAGGAGACAAGCGTTATTTCGAATTGAAGTCTCTCTTCCAGGCAGAAGAGAAGGAAGCTCCAGGATTTGTGGAAGTCACCTCCGATTTCAAATCCGTCTTTACTTTGGCAATGGAAAAAGGAGACCCGGCACTCCTGGATAACGGACTCAACTCCCTCGAGAAGAGATACAAGTCCCAGGCCAAATTCAAGGAAGACGTTTTCCGGAAATGCCTAGCCGAGAAGGGCGTCTTAGTTCCTGCCTCTCTTCCGGAAGACGTTTTCCGTTTCCCGGTCCTTTACGGAATCAAGGAAGAGGATGCTGCAAGCCTTTATGAAAAGAACCTAACGACGGATAATGTTTTTTCCGCTGAGGGGTATAAGAAAGATTGCCGGAACTTCCAGCATTTCGCACCGGCCAGCAAAATGATGGCGCCTCTTTCTTCCGATTACGGAGACAACAAGACGGCCGCCTACAGAAAAGCCTTCGATACCCTTACGCCTCAGGAATACCTGAATATCCGGTACGGAGTCAAACCTGCCCCCTATATGCTTGGCGAAGTGGAGAAGCTCCAGGATGATTTCGGATTCCCGAATTCCGTCATCAATGTTCTTCTTGATTATTCCCTGAAGAAGACTGCCGGAGAGTTCAACAACCTGTATATTGAAAAAGTTGCCTTTACGCTTTCTTCTCTTAAAATCAAGGATTCCTATTCCGCCATGGAAGCTTTGAACAGCCGTGATTTCGATAAGAATCAGGCAAAGAAGCAAAGCATCCGGAAGAATTCCCTTCCCGGCAAGAAAAAGGAAGAGCTTCCCGAAAGCAACGAAGAAAAGGAAGAGGATACGGAGAGCGAGACAAAGGTCGAAGACCTGATCAGTTTGGAAAAGAAACTAGGCATATGAGAAAAGAAGAACAGGAGAAGGAACTAGAAAAGATGGGGGTAAGGAAGCCTCAATCCGAGGTTCCTGTTTTTGCCTTGTCCTCTTCTTCTGAAGCCATGCTTAAAAAATACGTAGACGATTCCCTTGCCTTGGATATCCGGTCCAGGAATCTGGTCCAGGGACTTCTGAAGACAGATAAGACCATGGAGAATTCCCTTGGGGATCTGAAGGAGTATCTGGATAGCCTTAGCTTCTGCCTTGCCTGCCCCGGTACTCTTCTTGCCTGCCCGAAAAGGGAGAAAGGGTATACCAAATCCCTGGTCTATGACGAGAGCGGAGACAGGATTCGCTGCGTCACTTCCTTCTGCCCCTGGAAGAAGGAAACGGAGAAGAACCTGGACCTTATCCATCCCAAGGATGTGGACGGGATGGCCCTTTATTCCGCTTATGCTTCTCTTTTTGCCCTCCTCCATTCGGAAAAGGACCTTAAGGTCTATAAAAAGACAGGGGATATCTTCCAGAGTCTTCTGAAGACTGCCCTTCTCATGAAAAAAGGAAAAAAACCGAAAGGGTTCTCCCTTTATTCCATCAACTCCTACGCCCTTACGGAAAAGATCCTGATGGCCTCTTCCTATCTGTTTGCTAAGCTCGGATACAGAACCTGCTATATCCACTTGGAGGACCTTGCCGCAAGCCTTGCCTCCAGGGATTATTCCCTTAAGGCTCTTGCCAAAGAAGAGACGGAGAGGACGCTTCCCGGTCTTTCCGTCTGGGTCCTTGATGGAATCGACAATCTTCCCTTCGAGCGTTCGGGGTTCTATGCCTCCTTCCTCCCGGGTCTTCTTTCCCTTGCCAGAAAGAAGGGAATCCTTGTTCTTCTTGGACGGGCCAAGGAAGCAAAGACGGAAAACGCCCTTAGGATGGTTCTGAAAGGGTCTGCGCTTCTTCCCGAAGCTTTGGAAAACCTGAAAAGCCTGGCTCCCGATATCGTGGACCGGGATCTTCCTGTCTGATCCGATTTTTTTTCTTTCCCCGTAAAAAACGGTTTCTCCTGCTAGAGAATAAGCAGGAGGACATGATGATATGGTTTACCAGTCCCAAGAAGACGACTGCGGGAAGGCATGCGTAAGGAACATCCTGCTATTGAAGCACAATCCTTCTGCCAGCAAGACCCTTCCCCTAAGGGAGAAGGACGATACTTTCCTTTCCATGAAGAAGGAACTTTCTTTTTTCGGGGAGGAGGCAAAAGGATACGAAGTGAATTTCCTTCTGGACGTGCAAAAGGATTGTTTTCCTTTGATTGCCCAGGTGAAGAGAGATGACAAGCTCCATTTCCTTATCGTAAAGGAAAGACGGAAAGGGAAAGTATTTCTCCTGGATCCAGGGTTCGGGGAGTTCTCTTTATCGGAAAAAGAATTTGCTGAAGAGTTTACCGGAAAGGTCCTTACCCTTCTTCCCAAGAGAGAAGGAAGCAAAAAGAAAGAGAAGACCCTGCCTTTTTTACGGAAGGATGAAACCCTGTCCTATTTCCTGCTCCTGGTCCTCAGTTCCCTGGTTCTTGCCTTGTTCTTCTTCGGCTTCAGCAAGGAAGGGGCGTTCCTGAGCTCCTTAGTCCTTCTTCTGACATCCCTTCTCCTCCTTCTCTTCCAGAATGTCCTGAACCATGTCACCAGGAAGAGGATGACCAAGGAGATTCTTCTTCCCTACCTGAAGTCTTCCGCTAACGAAAAGGATTATCCCGTTCTCTCCCGGCTACTCGACCGGAAGGTGAAGATTGCCTCCGATCTTGTCTCTTACGGGACACTCTTCCTGCTCCTTTCCTTCTTCCTCCTAAGAAACGGCGGAATCGGGATCCCTCTTTTCCTCCTTTCCTTCTTCCTGCCGTTGTCCCGCTGTTTCCTGGACCCTGTTCTTACTAAGAGGAAGTACCTCTCCTCCAGAAAGGAAAACCGGGCAATGGCAGAACTGAAGACGGGAGAAGATCCTTCGGATTCCCTTCTTTCCTCGGTGAAGGAAGCCGGAAGATACGAGGAGACTTTCCTCTCTCCCGTGATCCTCATCATCGGGATCGGCTCCTTCCTTCTTCTTCTCGCCCTGTTCCTGGAAAAGGAGCATCCCCTTTCTCCTTTCCTGGATGGCTTCTTTGCCTTTGCCCTTTTAGCCGATACCCAGCTCCGGCTTCTCTCTCTGAAAGGCACGGAGGAAGAGGTGGTCTCTCTTGAGAACGGCCTTTCCCTTCCCCTCTCCTTCTTTTCTTTCGAAAAGGATGGCAAACTAGGCTATAATAAAAACAATAACCTAGGAGGTCTCGGGGAGAATGGAAAAGAAGCACGTTCTGGATTACCTGGACAAAACCCACCAGAAGAAGAATCTCGGTAAGCTGTTCCGGATTGTTTTCGAACACACCCTTGCCGTCCTTGGAAAGGACGGGGACTATGAAGTCTCCCTTTCCCTGATCGGAGACAAGGAGATGCACGAGATGGATCTGAAGTACCGGAACGTGGACCGTCCTACCGATGTCCTTACCTTTGCCTTCGAGGAAGCGGATTTCGTCAAGGATGAACCGATTGTCGATCTGGGTTCCATCCTGATCGATCCGACGGTTGCCCGGAGACAGGCCAAGACCTATTCCCATCCGTTCGAAAGAGAGCTTTGCTTCCTCTTCATCCACGGACTTCTCCATAGTTTCGGATATGACCACCACCGCGGGGAAAAAGAAGCGGAAGAGATGTTTGGTTTGCAGAACAGGATCCTGGATTCCCTCCCCTACGACTTCTATACGGATGTAAAGAAGCTGAAGAAGCTTCTTCTTTCCGCCCAGAAGGGCTCCTACTCTCCCTATTCCCATTTCCGTGTCGGAGCCGTCGTTGTTACCAAAGACGGCAAATACCACACCGGATTCAACATCGAGAATTCCGCCTACCCGGTGACGGTCTGCGCAGAACGCTGTGCCCTCTTCCGGACGTATGCGGAAGGGTACCGGAAGGAAGACATCGCTGCGCTTGGCTGCATTACGGATGCGGAGACGGTCGGCACCTGCTGCGGAAGCTGCAGGCAGGTGATGAGCGAGCTTATGGAGATGGATTCCCCTGTCTACATCTATAACCGGGACGAGACGAAGAGCCTTATTACGACAGTCAGGAAGCTTCTCCCATATACCTTCACCCCAGAGGATTTAAAATCATGAAAAAGATTGGATATGTCTGTGTCTACGGAAGAGCGAATGCCGGCAAGTCCAGCCTTATCAACCGGATTCTCGGATTCAAGCTTCTTCCTGTTTCTTCAAAGCCCCAGACTACGAGGGACAATGTCCAGGCTGTCTATAACGATCCGGATGCCCAGATCGTGTTCGTCGATACTCCCGGTGTCTTCCGTCCACATGGGAAATTAGGTTCCATTCTTTTGAAGGATGCCGAGAATGCCAAGGTCGGAGTCGACTTGATTCTTTATGTCGTAGATGCTTCCGAAGTTCCGAATATGGAACTTGCTATGAAGCTCAGCAAGCAGGATATTCCGGTTATTCTCGTCTTCAACAAGATCGACCTGGTCCGTGCCGACATCGCCGAAGAAAGACTGAAGCGTTACGCGGAAGTCCTCCCCGTTGCCAAGACTTTCTCCGTAAGCTGCAAGGATAACTTCAACATCGACAAACTGGTCGAGGATATCAAGGGACGCCTTGCTGTCGGGGAATGCCCGTATCCGGAAGATATGGTTAGCGACCATCCCTCCCAGTTCATCATCCGGGAAATCATCCGGGAGAAGTGCATGCGCCTTCTTTCTGCCGAAGTCCCGCACTCTATCTACGTCGACCTCAAGAACATCGAGGAAGACGAGAAGGGGATGGAGGTCTATGCGGATATCATCGTCGAGAAGGAATCCGAGAAGGGAATCGTCATCGGCCATAACGGGGCGATGATTTCCAAGATCAGCAAATTCAGCGAAGAAGGAATCCAGGGCTACTTCGGAAAAGCCTGTTCCTGCGATCTCCGCGTCAAGGTGGTTGCCGACTGGCGGAATTCCGATAAGTATCTCCGCAAGTTCGGATACGAAGAATAGTAGATGAAAGGACCCCTTCTTTCGACGTGCGGGTTGGTCCTGAATCAGAACCCCTACGGGAATGACTCTGCCCTGGTCAGCTTTGCGACCAAGGAAGGGATACAGTCCGTCTATGCCGGGCATGTGTACGGCAAGAAAAGCCCCCTCAAGCCTCTCCTTCTTTCGATGGAGGAGGTTAAGCTGGAATACACTCTGACCAAGGACGGGATGTACCTTGCCTCCTTTGCGGAAGTGGTACTGGACCCTTCCCTTCTTTACGCCTCCTATCCGAAGAACCTTCTGCTTCAGTTCCTTAGCGAGGCCAGTGTTTCCTTTTTCCATTACGGGGATAGCTACCCTCTTCCGGGAATGGAGAAGATCCTTTCTGCTCTTGCAGAGGGGAAAGACCCCTTAAGCCTCGCCCTCCAATCCATGGGCCTTATCTACCAGTCCCTGGGATTGGAAGAGGATGTTTCCGGGTGTGCCCTCTGCGGAAAAGAGAAGGACATTGTTTCCTACTCTCTGAAGGAAGGAGGGTTCCTTTGCCGGGACTGCCTTCCCAAGACCGGCGCCGTTGTCCTGGACCCGATGGACCTATATGTCCTGAAATATGCTTTTCTTCCTCTTTCCGACCAGTCCTTGCTTAAAGTTGTTCCCAGGGACAGCGGAAAACGGGTTCTTCTTTCCCTCTCCTGTTATCTTCATGACTATTTCGACCTCCCCAGGAGCCGGTCCCTTCCCCTTTTCCTTGAGGCTCTTTGAGGTTTCCTATGCTATACTTAACAAGGTAAAAATCGAGGATCATAAACCATGTCTATTGAAAGCAAACATACGTTCGAAGAAATCACAAGCCACCTTGTCACTTCCGGATTCGTGTATCCGGGAAGCGAAATCTACGGTGGCCTTTCCAACTCCTGGGATTACGGACCGTTAGGCACCCTTCTCAAGAACCATGTCAAGGACCTCTGGGTCCGCCATTTCGTCCGGGGAATCGACTATAACGTCCAGATCGATCCGGCCATCATCATGAATCCGAAGGTCTGGGAAGCAACCGGCCATATCGCCAATTTCCATGATCCTCTTATCGACTGCAAGGACTGCCACTGCCGTTACCGTGCCGACGACCTCGTGAAGAAGGAAATGCCTGATCTCGATGTCGACGGAATGGACGAAAAGCAGCTGAACGACGTTGTCGTTTCCGGAAAGCTCAAATGCCCGAACTGTGGCAAGAGCAATTTCACTCCTATCCGTCAGTTCCAGATGATGTTCAAGACTTTCATCGGCGTTACGGAAGACAACACGGCAACCGTTTATCTCCGTCCGGAAACTGCCCAGGGAATCTTTGTCAACTTCAAGAACGTCATGCGTACCACTAGAAGGAAGCTCCCGATCGGTATCTGCGATATCGGCAAGTCTTTCCGCAATGAAATCACTCCAGGCAACTTCACTTTCCGCACCAGGGAATTCGAGCAGATGGAAATCGAATTCTTCTTCAAGCCTGGCGAAGACGACCAGTGGTTCAAGTTCTACAAGGACAACTGCAAGACCTTCGTCGAGAAGCTCGGTCTCAAGGACGAGAAGGTCCGTTTCCGTGACCACGAACCGGCCGAACTTGCCTTCTACAGCAAGGCCACTACGGATATCGAATACCTGTTCCCTTCCATCGGATGGGGAGAACTTATGGGCATTGCCTGCCGCAACGACTATGATCTCGGACGTCACCAGACCTGCTCCAAGGAAGACCTCACCTATCTGGATCCGGAGACCAACGAACGTTACCTTCCGCACGTCGTCGAACCGTCTTTCGGTCTCGACCGTTTGATGCTGGCTCTCTGCTGCGATGCCTATGATGTCGAGGACCTTTCCAAGGACGGCAAGGAAGACAACCGCATCGTTATGCATTTCGACTACGAGCTTGCCCCTTATACCATTGCCGTCATGCCTCTTAGCAACAAGCTGAATGCCTCTGCCAAGAAGGTCTTCGACCAGATCCATGAAGAGTTCGATACCATCTTCGATACTACCGGATCCATCGGCAAGAGATACCGCAGAGAGGATGCCATCGGCACTCCGTTCTGCGTCTGCTATGATTTCGACAGCGAGAACGACCATATGGTCACTGTCCGCAACCGGGATACCATGGCCCAGGAGAGAGTCGCCATCAGCGATCTTTCCAATTACATCCACGCTGCCATCAACGCCAAGAAGGTTTGCTAAGCAAAAACAGGAAGCCAGGCCTTGGAGAACAATAACGGAACACCGAATCTTTTTCGGGATATCGCCAAAAAAGCGGACATAGTCCAGGTAGTGTCTTTTTACTTGGGCTCCCAGGCACTGATAAGGTCCGGGAAGACATACAAAGTAACCTGTCCTTTCCACGCCCATGATGCCCATCCGTCCTGTGTCATCGACCCTCAGAGGAATACCTACCACTGCTGGAGCTGCGGAGCAAAAGGCGACAGTATTTCCTTTGCGGAGGAATACGCCCACCTGAAGCCGATGGACGCGCTCAGGAAAGTCTGCGAAATCTGCTCGATTCCTCTTCCCGATACCGTCCAGAAGGAATCCTTCGTGCCGGAGATCGAAAAAAAGTATCCCGAGGAACTGAAAGCTCTCCTGGATCTGAAGAAATTCTATCAGCTGATGCTTCTTTCCCCTCTCGGGAAAGACGGGAAAGACTACCTGGAAGGAAGGAAGATCCCGAGCGATGTCATCGCCTATTTCGGGATCGGCTTTGCCCCGAAGGACCCGAAGCTTGCTATCCAGTCCCTGAGGAAGCTCGGCTATGAGATCCCGGTTCTGGAAAGGGCCGGAATCCTAGCCAACTCCTCTATTTTCGAGGACCGGTACAGCGAACGCATCCTTTTCCCGATCGAGGATTCCTACGGGCATGTGGTCGGATTCTCCGGAAGGAAGATCAGGAAGGACCAGCCCCTCGGAAAGTACATCAACTACCCGCTGACACCTCTTTTCGAGAAAAGCACGATCCTCTACAACTTCAGCAATGCCCGGGAAGAGGCAAGGAAGGCCGGATTCCTTTATGTCTGCGAAGGCTTCATGGATGTGATCGCCTATTACCGGGCCGGGATCAAGGCCGTCATCGGCACCATGGGAACTGCCCTTACCAAGGAGCACTGCCGGATGCTGAAAAGCCTCAACGCCGAGATCCGCCTTGCCCTCGATTCGGATGAGCCGGGACAGGAAGGCGACGAGAGGGCTGCCAAGGTCCTGTTCGAGAACCAGGTGCCTTTCCGGGTG
>Ga0172377_10008896_pt1 | contig 10307 bp, 15 predicted proteins | sample Pumphouse3metaG_FD_119749 | JGI IMG/M metagenome (GOLD analysis project Ga0172377, IMG submission 119749) | Leachate microbial communities from a municipal landfill in Southern Ontario, Canada - Pumphouse #3 metaG | ecosystem: Engineered > Solid waste > Landfill > Unclassified | place: Canada... | reverse complement strand
GTAGCAAACTAAAAGACCCCTTTCGTCTTGTCGTATCTAATACCTTTAAACCTTGGATCCCTTAGGACACCTTTAGAACTTAAAGTCATAGCATCTATCTGTACTATCTTGCCTAAAATTTCATCATAGTTAAACTCACTCCACCATAGTTTCCTTTGAGCATCCGATAGTCCACTTCCTACCTTAATAACTTTATCGTCCTTCCAACGACACACAAGTTTTCCCACCATACCTTTGTACTTGCCTTTACCTTCTTCCAAAGAGATAACTTTAAGGTCATAGGATACACCTTGCTTAACTTTAAGGATATTAAAGTTCCTCTTACCACCTTCATAAGGTGTATCTTGGCGTACCACAAGTCCTTCTTTGCCGTTCGCCCACTTCTCTTTAGCTAAGTCAAAGATACTTTTCTTGTCGTACATCTGTATTTGTTTTACAAGAAGAAGGTTACAAGGTGTTCCTGCATCCATAGCATAGTCATACCATTGTCCCCTTAATGCTAGAAGGCGTTCTGAATAAGGTGTATCTTCTTCTCCTCTAAATTCACCTATAGTTAAGTAATCATGTAAGTAAGCTCTAAGCTTCATATGTTGCCCTTTAGTATCCCTACACCATCCACTTATAGTAGCTTGAACAACACCAGGGCAGTAGGCTTCGAATATTACAAAGTTATGTTGTAACATCATGAGTTTTAAGTGTTCTTCAATATGCTTCATGCTTGTATATACTTCACCTGTACGACTATATATAGTTACATCATTACCATCATAGTAAGCTATACAATACACACCGTCATACTTTTCAGAAACGTATACAGGGAACTTTAAGTATCCTTTAAGCTTCTCTATGGGTTTCGCAAGTTGTACTAAATGTTTCTTATCTCTACCGCTTAGTTCCTCTAGTGTATAAGCCACAACGACACGCTCCTTTCTCTCTCATATGCTTACATGGGCATATAGTATCTTCATTCCTTGCATTTTGACATGGACAATACATACTCCCATGCTTAGACACTTGCATACTAAACTTATCAGACAACGTGTCTAACAGTTCTTCACTTCTTATTTTGTAGTTATTCTTAGCTGCATATTCTTTAAGTTTATTTTTTATTAGTGGTGTCATCACATACATATCCTTTCCTAATAAAAGTATCTTTGTATTTATTCCAATTTAGAGCTATGTCTACGACAATAGGAAATATCTTTATACCACCATATAGTGTAGTGACAAGAACACTTAAATGTTGTATTAGACCCTGCAAGACATTCCTAACTAATTTATATACATCATATAAGGTATATAAAGGTAAAAGTATAATATAACTCACAAGAATAGCTACTAAAATACGCATATATTTATTGTCTATGCTATTCATTACTTTACAAAATAATTCTCTTTGCTTATTTATTGTCATGAAATGTACATCCTTTCTCTTTACAATTCTCACAATTCAAAAATGAAGAGCCATACTTACCAAAGACTTCAGGTACTTCCCGTTGTAATTTAAGGAGTATTCGCTGAGCTAAGACTTGATGCTCCCTTAATGCTCTCTTACATAATCTCTTAGGTAAATATTCATACCATGCTCTGAAGTTTCCTGTGATAACCATAGAGGTCATAGCACCTTGTGGTAGTAAGTAAGCTGCATCCTCTAAAGACTCTCCTCTATCTAAAGCACACTGGTAGTCATACATAGCATCTCCAATAATAGTATCTATATCTCTTTTATCTTTAGAGGTAGACGGTATCATCATATTATCCACCTTAGTTCCCCTGCTGCTCTGTACAGTAAAACTCAAGTGTCTGTGCCTAGTAAGCTGTCCTAGTACACGAACACTGCACTCAACCTCAAAGGAAGCGTAGCAATGCTCTAATATAGACAAGTGACCACTAGCTATTATTGCTTGTACACCTTTGGTTGACACAATGTTACCATAGGGTTTACTACAGGCATGCTTGAGGACATTCATAGGTTCTTGCGTTATAGATATTAAATTAGTATATGGCATATTATTTTCTCTCTCTCTCTCTCTTAATGGCACTCTGCCCAATTCTTGCCTATCTTTCCGTCTGTATCTAATTGCACTCTAAAGCCAAAGTAAGCCTGTGAGTCCCTCATAGCTCCCTGAGCTTCCTTGAGTACCACTTCAGCTATCTCTTTAGTTCTACAGGCAACCTGTACTTCATCATGAACCCACGCCATGTACTGAAAATCTTTACCATGGTCGTATCCTAAATTTATAAGTCTGTCCTCTAAAATAATTATCCACTTCTTACATATCAACGCTCCGGCACTCTGCAACAATAGGTTTAAAGCTGAGTGAAGTGAACGTACCTGTAAAGGTCTACCGTCAAGTCCTAGAAGGTACTTACGTTTCCACTTAGTTACGTTGCCATGATATTCTTCAGCAACCAAAGCATTAGATATAGCTTGACGTAATTCAGCAAGAGCCGGTGTTTTCTTTAGGAAGTCCCTTTTAAGTCGCTTACCATCCTTAGCTGTACCACCTACAATCTTACCTATCTTCTCATCACCTGCTCCATATAAATAAGCATATATAAAAGTCTTAGCTTGATTGCGTTCTGTGAGTCCTGCTGCTTTTTGATTAGCAGTATGAATGTCACCTGTTAGTATTTCGTGGGCATAAGCTCCACCGTCATATGGAAACATAAAGTGAGCTAAACATCTAAGCTCTAAGCCACTCGCATCTGTTCCTGCTTGATACCAACCTTCAGGTACCGTAAATAAACCTCTGCACTCCTTACCGTATGCATGGGATACCGCAGGTACCTGAGCTACATTAGGGAATGAATGAGTAGCTCTACCGGTTACAGCTCCGCAAGGGTTTACTGAACCATGTATTCTACCATCCTCTTTAACCATTTTTAGCCACGCATTTTTACCATCAGCTATCTGTCCGAGAAGTTTAGAAGCAGTTAAGAACTCTGAAAAAGTGCTTGCAAGTTCCTGAAGTTCCTTAGGGACTTCTTCTGCTATCTTTAGGTAATTAAAGGTTTCCTCGTCTACCTTCAATGTTTCAGCTTTGTATAAGTCAGCATTTGAAGGTGTACATTTATAGTAATCAGTTATAAGCCACTCTATCTGTTGACGACTATTAGGGTTAAAGTCTTTGTATCGTTGAATAGGCACACCTTTAATGTAACCTAACTTTGCATTATCTCTTTTTGGTATGAATACCTTATCAGGCACCGCTGGAACTAACTTCCGTATCGTTGCTTCTAATACAGCACTTCTTCCCCGGAGCGTCTGTTCTAACTCCTGTGCTTTAAAGACATCAAAGGTAAAGCCATTTCTTTGTTGCTTAGACATAAGCCATTCAGCCTGTAGTTCTAAGTCTATTGCTTTTTGGGGATATATAGTTTTAGTTATTAGTTTCTCATATAGCTTTTGAGTTACCACTACATCCTGCACGTTGTAAGTAAGCATTTCTTCGCTGAACGTACTCCATGCATCCTCAGTATCTTCTCCATAAGTTCCTTTCATTTCACCTAGTCTATATCCCCACGCCATCAGCTTGTGAGAGCCATAATATTTTCCAGGTAATTTATTTGCTTTAAGTAAGCCTGCATCTACATCTTTAATGTTTCCATAGATAAGCCTTGCCATAACTAAAGTATCTAGGCATTGTAGGTAATACTTTCTATCTACCTTAAACCACTCAAATAGCTTTCCTAACGCCGGTATATCAAAGTTGATAATGTTATGACCACAAATATAATGACCTGCCTGTAGAGCCTTCAAGAGCCTTTCAGCGCCATTAGCTACATCAGCAGGTCTATACTTAGTGATAACTCCATTCTCAATGATAACCATACAATGGCAGATTGTTAAAGTGTCCAACAAGCCGTTGGTTTCTATATCAAAATAGAGTATATTTTTCAATTAGTCCTTCCTCTCTGTATTACTTATAACTTCTCATTACAGTTTCTTTTCTTCGCCCTTTACTGAAATTAGAGATACGCTTCAAGTACCCAATTATTCTAGTGCCATAATCAATATTTGTAGAATGACACCTGATACATTCAGTACGTGTATCAACATTGATATAACCGCACTCATTACAAATAGTGCATAGTACATTAGTAGTCCAATAAGGTACGCCTAGTCTAGCAGCAGTTTCTATAAGGTGTTTAGCGTTTGCAAAGGTTAGTGTTTGCTCTAAGTTTAAGTGACAAGCAGCTCCGCCATCTAAGTATTGAGACACCTCAGCACCATGAATAGCTAGTCTATCTAGAGTTGACCATTCGTCACTTTCAACCGGGAAGAAATAACTGTTATAGCACTCTCTCTCAGCTGCATAACCATCCTCTTTATCCCACTTAGCGTTCTTGACACCTAGGTTTTCAGCAGGTACAAACTCTGTATTAAATCTAAAGCCATACTTAGCGTGAGCCTTTTTGTTTCCCTCTTGTATCATCTTCAAGTATTCCTGAAGGAACGTAACGTAAGACATAGGTTCATATGTAGCTACAGACAAGTGTTCCTTATAGTATTCATATGCTTCTAGCATTCCATTGATACCTATAGTTCCAAACTGTTTATCTAGGTCTATATAACCGGCACTATAAGAAGGCAGTACGCCTGCTTCAATGTAGTTCTGTACTAAATCCCTATAGGCTGTCAAGTACATACGTACTCTATCCAATAAGTCCTCTAAAGTACCCTCAAGTTTCCCTTCATGTATAGCTTGAAACACTCTGTTAAAGTTAATAGTTATAACTTGGAAGCTCCCGGTAGATACACCACCTGCTCCTAGAGAATAACTAAAGGTATTATCGGCTAATTCATTACGAAGTCTACAACAGCTACTAAGACTATCAGCACTCATGCTTTCATAATGAAAGAAGCTAAGTCCTTTAGACATTTGGTCAGCTAATAAATCAATGAACTCTGTATCAATAGGTTTCTTTGTATCCTTATCAACTAAGTAAGAAGCAGTTAATACCGGGAACGTAAGTAATTCTTTAGTACGCTCTAGTCTAAACCACTCCATAAAGAAAGCCTGTAAGCTCTTTACAGTTTCCCATTCAGGTTTATTACCATCCGGGAAATAAAATTCACCAAAAAGTGCCTTAAAGTAACTCTCGTCAAATATTGAAATATTCCAAAATACACTTTGGTTTCCACGTGCAGCAGCAGGTTGGTTCATGGTATACACCACGCCTTGAAGCTCCTGCATAATTTCTTTTCTATGTGTCAATAAATATTTATCACCGTATTGCTTCTTAGCGAAGTAGTCAAAGTACATAAGGAACTCAACGGTAGCTACTGCTCCGGCAAAGTCACTAGCGACTTGATACACCATATTGCAGAAAGAGCCACAAAAAGCTCTTAGGTTTCTTGGGGAGCGTGAAGTACCCCCTAGGTTCTTAGTACCTTCCATCAGGAACGGATACAGAGTTATTGATGCACAATAAGGTTTAAGTGATGTTTCATCATGAACATAAATATAATGGTTCTTAATATCGTGGATAAAATCTTCAGCTACAAAATCATCAAACTTAGAATATAATCTGTTATGTATAATGCTCCTGTTCACCTGAATGTTCTCAGCCTTCCATAACTCGCTCTCAAGGGTAGCTAAGTTCTTGGTGGTTACATTTGCATTAGCATCAAATAGAGAGCCATCAGCAGGCGTTTTCGCTTTTATAAAATTATCAATAAAGTCTAGCTTCTCTGATACCTTCTCAAGTGTTAATTTAATCATTTGGACACCAATTATCTCCTCTCACTTCTTCTTGCCCCTTCTTCTCTACAGGTGGTAATTGAAATATGTAAGTCATATCCTTCCAATCACGCTTTAAAGGGTTTCGGCTAAAGAACTTTTGATTAGTAGTTTCTTTATCTAAACCGCCTAGTGCTTCTTTATACTCACCTGTCTTTAAGTATTGTAGTTCAGCTACCTTACCTAAAGCCTTATGGATATTGGCAGTATCCTTTAGTCCACTATACAAACCTACAGGCATACCTAACGTACTCAACTCTTTTATAAGAGCTATTAGTCCGGAAGGATACACACCTTGATTATTAGTACCACCCATGATAACTACTGCATTTGCACCATGCTTTTGTTGCATAGCTGCATACGCTATAATATCTTTCATGGAAGTCCATAAGTCCCTATGAATGTTATCCGCTAGGTAACTAGAGTGACACCCTTTACATCTCTGTTTACAGCCACCTAAAGTAATGAATACCGCCATGTGATTAGGAATTTCTACCATAGTGATACCCTTGTCAACTACAGGGTACTTAATGTTTGTTATAGTCATAATTATTATTTACCTTCTTTCTTGTAATATTCTTTAGCTAAACTCATTAATAATAACTGTATCATTCTTGTAGCAGCTAGTGTTCTTGGTTCTTTAATATTTACACGTGCTGCCTCACTTAAAGTAAAACCTTCTCTTGCCTTGTACACTCTCTTTTTCTTTTTCATAATTAAAATTCTCCCATCCCTTCTATTTCTATTGGAGCTGCCTTTGTGGCTGCTTCAGCTTTCTCTAAATCATCAGTTTCCTTATTGTACGTTAGGTATCCCCCAATACCTGTTTCGCCTGTAAAGCGGTTCTTTAATACCCTTAACTTAACTAAATTCTTCTCTCCATCTTCAGCTTGTTGGTCACGCTCTAACGCTATGACAGCATCTGAGAGTTGAGCTAGTGCTTGACTTCCTCTTAAATGAGATAGAGAGATAGCTCCGCCTTCCTCAGCAGGTTTACCTTCCACTCTTTTTAGGTGAGAGATAATCAAAAGACCAACTCCTGTTTCCTCAGCAAGGGAACGTAAGTTGGTCATAAGTACATCTGTGGCTTTTCTTTCGTTATCAATATCTAAACCGGATATAGCTATAGTTATATGGTCCAAGATAATAAAATCACATTTCTCAGCTACTGCTAAGTACCTCATTTTAGATAATAGGTTGTTGCTTTCAAGGCTTCCAAAGTGCTGATAAAAGACAAAGTTACCTGTGCCTAGAGTTTCCTCAAAGACCTTCTTGTACTCCTCGTCTGATATGATATGCCTATTGAGAGCTAACCTCTTGCCTGAATGTATAGCCATAAGTCCCTGAGCTGTCCGGGTTATAGGTTCTTCTAGCATCATAAGACCACATTTTAGTCCTAAGGTACACCCAAAGTGATGTGTAATCTTACGGACAAAGGTAGTTTTACCTATGCCTGTACCTGCTGTAATAAGCACTAACTCCCCCTTGCGTACACCTTGCAACATTTCCTGCATAGGTATATCCCATGGTAACGTATAGCCTATACTCTCTTTACTTTCGTCCATGAGTGTATCTAATAACTCACTACCGTTCACTATACCGTCCGGTCGATAAACTGTAGCCTGCCATATAGCTGCTAGTACCTTATCGGCTATACCTGCTAATAAACATTCATTGGCATCCTTCATGGGTAAAGTAGCTATCTTTAGTACACCCGGCGGTAAGATACCGCATACTTCCTCTGTAGCTTTTCTCCCCGGCTTGTCCATATCAAACATAACGATAACTTCTTCAAAGCCTTGCAGCCACTCCATGTTAGCGTTAAACACCTTCTTGGCACTTTGGCATCCTTGCGGTATACTTACAACAGGATACTTGTTACCGTTGAGTTGACTAACCGTTAGGCAATCTATCTCACCTTCAGTTATCACAAGTTTCTTGCCATTGTTCCATAAGTGTTGCCCAAAGAATGTTTCGGATATATGACCTAGAGTTTCAAAAGTCTTATCAGCATATCGTATCTTTTGCCCTATCATTTCGTTGTCTTTATTGTAATAACACGCCACTTGAATAGGCTTTGTGTTTCGTTTGCTTAGGTAATAACCATACTTTTGACAGGTAGCTTTAGTGATACCTCTTGCCCTTAATGGTTCAGAATACATTTCATTTATTGTAATTAAATTTACGCCCTTCTTAACTTTCGTTACAGGCTGTGTTACCTCGCTATTGGTATGATTATGATGTGTTTGACATGAGAAGCAGTAGCTATGCCCATCAGAATAAACGGACATAGCATCTGAACTTCCGCAGTCTACACAAGGTTGTCTTTTCAATATCTCTACAACTTCCTCGTCCATCTGCTTTACTCCTTTACGTCTTTATACTTATTATGTAGCGTACTCAACAGCTCCTCTAAGGAAACCTGCTGAGCATCACTACATGACTTTCCATTCACTAGTATATAAATACTCGTTTCATTATCGGGTAAATTCCACCCTGCAATAGCTTCTTCGTTTCTATCAGCTTCTATAAAACCACCTTCCGTAATAAAGTAGTGATAGCCTGTATCTAACTCTCCTTTCTTACGACATAAACAGAAATACTCTCCTACACTTTTACATCCTGTGTCGAGAGTATTGACTATTAGTTTAGTTGTCGTTATCCTTTTTCTGAAGTTCAATTTACTGTTAGTCATATTATTTCTTTACTTTTACAACAAGACCTTTCGTGTCCTTTTTGCCTTCCTCTAACCACGCTAAAGGTATTAGCTTATTAGCATATTTGAAGTTATGTTTCTCGCACCATTCAGCATAAGTAGTCTTAGAGCCTTTATATAACTTCGTCTTTGTATTAGAGAACACAAAGCGTATATCAAGGTTCTTGTACTGCTCTTTAATGAATAAATGCTTTTGTCTATCTCCTACCTCAAATAGTCCTTTAGCTTCCACTATGATACCGTTAGGTAAAAGGAAATCAGGTGTATAAATATGGTTAGATGCAGGTATAACGTATGGTATCTTATACTTCTCATAGCATACTTCACCTTCTACATTAGCCAACTGTTCACTTATCTTATCCTCTAGTCCACTCCGGTATGTTGTATTATAAGTTTTACTGTATCCCCCTCTCCTACTGAATGTTAATTTTGATGTCATTATTAGAAGTCCGCATTTTCCGGACATTCTTCATCCGTAATATCTTTGCCCATATCAGCCATAGAGGTATTATCTTCTACAGCTTCATAACCATCTTCTTTCTCAAAGCCTAAAGCTCCTGCATCCACTGCCCCATTATATTCATGCAGGTCAAGCACTTGGATACCCTCAAGGTACATAGTGAGCCCATAGTTATTAGCTGCCATGATATAAGGTCGAATACTGAAGGCTACTTTAATGATAGAGTTATTACCTATGTTACAGTTAATTGGTGTACCTTTGCTATCAAAGATAGGTACTCGGTTCTTAACTACCTCACCACTCTTAGTTGTAAACTCACAATTAGTCTTAAACTTAAATAAGACATTCCCATCTTTATCTTCCGACATACCAAAGTTGGGTTCGCCTTTAAGTTTCTTTCCTTCAAACTCCTTATCACCTTGAATTGCCTTCTCAAACTCAGCTGTCAAGAACGCTTCTAACTTGCTTGCATCTTTAGCACTAGGCATAATTTTAATACTGTACTTGCCTGTGGATACGTTCTTGTAGGTTTCCGGTTTAATTAAATTTGCCCAAAATGCTTGCCCCTTGGGCGTGTTATAAACTATTTTCTTTGCCATGTTATCGCACTTCCTTTTCTTTTCTTTTATTTTTCTTTAATCTTTTAATATCCCTGATGTATGCTGCGTGTCGCTGCCCACTATCATATTCAGATGACACAAACCATGGGCATTCCGAGCTATCATCCCCTGATAAAGTTACTATTGTACCTTCATCAAACCCTGTATATTCGCTATTAGCTACTACTTCTTTAAATTTCTTTCGTTCCATAATTAAACACTCCCTTTTCTTTTATTTTTCTTTAATCTTTTGATATGATGGATACCTATCAATTGCTTCCTACCATCATCAGATTTAGATAACACAAACCATGGATAGATTGAGCCACTATCCTCAAATAAAGTTACTATTGTACCTTTATTAAAATATGCGTTTAAACTTGTCTTTACCTTAAATTCAACTTCCCCTTTAGCTACTACCTCTCTAAATTTCGCTAGCTTCATAATTAAACACTCTCCTTTTTAAATTTTAATGTAGCCTTTAAGCTCATTATTTCCTGCAAATAGTTAATATACCTATCAACTATAACTAGCCTATCTTTTACTTCCTTTGTAAACCTTACAAGGTCTTTGCGTTCGTCTTGCAACGCTGCCATCTCAATAGCATCAAAATTGTCATCAGCTTCAGCTGTAGGCATATTAACTACTTCAATAGGGTCTGTATCCTGCAACATAGCTGTAAGATGTGAAGGTCTTTTCATTTGTTATATCACCTCACTTTTACTATTATCAACTTTAAACGATAAGCCTGTTAGCTGATGCGTAGTCAATAACATTAGTTCTTG
>Ga0172377_10008895_pt1 | contig 10308 bp, 9 predicted proteins | sample Pumphouse3metaG_FD_119749 | JGI IMG/M metagenome (GOLD analysis project Ga0172377, IMG submission 119749) | Leachate microbial communities from a municipal landfill in Southern Ontario, Canada - Pumphouse #3 metaG | ecosystem: Engineered > Solid waste > Landfill > Unclassified | place: Canada... | reverse complement strand
GTGACTGCTCCTAATACTGCTATGGTACTGCACATCAGAAAAATCGAAGTACCCAGTCTTGCCATCATCAAACGCCAATACAGCAGTGGTCCGCTTGCTCTGTACACGTACACCCTCGGTGTCGATGCTGTCCCTGCCCCCGGTCTTTACAACCCAACTGGACCTGCAGACTGCGGTAATGGTGCAGTTTGCCCCCTTCTCATCCAAAAAATGCCGGATGATGCTGATTCCATGGTGGTCGTGAAGACTGGCACAACGCGCCTCGGTCAACGGTCCCAACAGGGGTGAAAGCGCATGGCAGGTGTGGTAATACGGTTGACGCCGGTACTGCTCGGCAATGAATATCCTGCTGTTGGAAGCACGATATCCTGCATAGAGGGTATTCAGGGTCTGAAGCGGGAGTGAGGTGAATCCGGTCTCGCACAGAATCTTTTCGTCATGGTTGATGAGCACTGAAAGAAGTTCCTCCATGCTGGAAGACGGGACACTGAGGATTACCAGGTCATGCTCCACGCACAGGGCCTGGTGTACATTCGAGCATGTCTGCACTCCGTAGAGCTTTTGTACTTCCTCTGCCCGCTCTTGGGTACGCAACACCCATATCACCAGCGTGAACTTTTGGGGAAGAGCCTTGATGATCCGATAAAAGAAGAGACTGCGCCAGCCGTAGCCGATGAGGATTATACGCATAGCAAACCTGCCCTATTGTGGGATTTGTTCATGCTGCTACTATAGCACATGGTACATGCCTCAGGGACAACCATACGTCATGCCCGTGCCTTTGGGTCCTTCATATACAGAGGGTTGAGAGACTCCTGTTTGTGGGTCTGAAGCAGACCCTGTGCCATGACTACTTGGCGAGTAGTAATGTTTTTTACATTGGACACAGAGAAGGCGAGAATTCTTTTTAGCGCATTGCGGTCATCCACGGTCCAGACGGAAACAGAGAGCCCCCCAGCCTGGAGTGCGGCATAGTGTTCTTCACACAAATATTGATGCGGGAAGTTAATCACGCTGACCCCCAGATGCCGGGCGAATTCGACAACAGCAGGCACATGGGCATCAAAGTGTTTCATATAAATACGGGTGAATTCCCACGGTTCTGTCATCAATCTGGAAAAGTCGCCGATCGAAGACTCTCCTTTGGACAGGTACAGATATTTGAAAAGTTCCTCGATATTCATAAACAAGGTCACACGATCGATGATACTCGGATCATAGACAAGTTGTTCTGGAGAAACAGAGCCGGAAAGTATGAGGCGACTCTTGTCAAAGCCATATCGCTGTGCGAGGCTGAGCAACTCATACAGATGCTCACGTTCCTTGACGTCGCAATTAATCGACAACGATGTCGGCGCCAGCAGCGCAAATACATTCTCAAGAGTTGTGTGTCCAGCATACTGTGAAGCCGAATGCAACTTTTCATGGGATAGGCAAAGTACCCCGTCAGGGTCCATCCTAACATCCACTTCCACTGCATCGGCGCCAAGGTCAATGGCCCTTCGTACAGATTCCAGGGAATCCTTTTCAGTTCCTTCACACCCCGAATGTGCGGTTATCAACGGTGTGTTCATTGCCATCCTCGTTTATGAGTACTCATGTATAGTAATGCAACACTCTTTTCACCAGTTGTCAACTAGAAACAAAGCGAGGTCATATAGCACCTTGCTCTTTCCGATTGCAGATCTGCCGGGCATACGTACAATTTTCTTGTATTCAGCACTTGGAAACCTGCAATCTCGAGGAAGGCCGATGTCAGAGTCAACGTTTTGTGAAAGCCTATAAACTCTGTTCCTTTTGCCTTTCGCGAAAGAGAGTCTTCTATACATGGGCTCATCAGCAACCTCCTGCGAAGCAGAGCCGCATGCAATAAAGCTTTACATTTCCAACCAGCAACCCCATCCAAAATATTGTCGTACCATTCTAACAGCCAATGAGTACGGGAAGAGTCGTCAAAGCATAGGAAAGGCCTGACGTCAGGCAGACGAATGTGCCGTGCTCCCTTGCAATGAAGTTCGGTTCACCGTAGGGTATGAACAAGAGGCTTGCATTATTGATGAGAGACAAAAACAAACGTATTGGAAGAAAACGCTGGCTCATTGTATTGGGCTTGGTAGTGCTTATTTTCATCCTCGTCTCCCTTGTTACGACGAAACTTGTCTACGATGCACAATTCCGCCGCCACGACCGTCCTGATGAGACAATTCATGCCAACCTGCGGTATATCGACATTGAGCGCGACTATCCTCGTTCGATCGTACACTTCACATCAGGGAAGAACACATTGCAAGGCTATTTCTATGGAGATCGGAGCGCTCGTGCCTTAATGGTTGTAGCCCACGGGCTTGGAGGAGGAGCGGACAGCTACCTGAGCCAGATCAGGCACTTTGTCGATTCAGGTTTTTTGGTATTCGCCTACGACTGCACCGGCAGCTATGACAGCGAAGGCTCGAGCACAAGGGGCTTTCCCCAATCGATCTTGGACCTGCATGCCGCCCTCGCTTATCTTGAAAGCCAACAAAGCCTCGCTTCGCTGCCCCGTTTGCTCTTCGGCCACAGCTGGGGCGGCTATGCCGTTGCTGCCGTACTTTCGTATGATCACGACATCAAGGCGATTGTCAGTGTCTCCGGAGCCAACTCGGCGATGGACATCATTATTGAACAAGCAAAACAGATGATGGGAATTTCGGCATACATCCAATACCCCTTTCTCTGGTTCTATCAGCGCATGCTGTTCGGCAAGGCGGCTTCCTTTGATGCAGTGTCGGCCATCAACACCGCGAACATACCGGTGCTCATCATCCATGGCATCGAGGATGAGTTGGTTCCCTACGATGGCAGTGCCATCATCGCTTTCAAGGACGAGATATCCAATCCATACGTCAGGTACATCACGGCAACCCGTGAAGGGCGCAACGGCCACAACAATCTCTTTCGCACCGATGAGGCTGTTACGTACGTGGAGCAGGTGAATAAGGAGTATCGAGCGCTCTATGACGCCTACGAAACCCAGATTCCCTATGAGGTGAAGCAGCGTTATTATGCTTCAATCGATCGTTTCAGGATTCATGCCCTACAGCCGAGTCTGATGCAGGAAATAGACGCCTTCCTCGATTCTGCACTGGTGCAACCATACCCATAGCATACATTTTCTTTGTGAATGTATGAAAAACAGGCAACTCGCAGTTGCATCGCAAATCAAATGCGATACAATGGCAAAAGCCACACGTTGGAGGTGCCCATGATATCCGTTCAACCGATATCCTCAAAACATGATTGGAATTTATTCTTTGAATTTCCCAATACATTGTATAGGGACAACCCCTGCTATGTACCTACCTTGCTGCTCGATGAACGGTGGAACTTCAACCCTAGAAAGAATCCTGCATTCGAATATTGTGAGACCATTGCATTTCTTGCCAAACAGGATGGAAAGGTTGTCGGGCGGGTCGCCGCCCTGATCAACCACAAGCTCAACAAGGCCAAGGAACAGGCATACATGCGGTTCACCCGTTACGACGTCATCGACGACATCGAGGTCAGCCGCCTTCTCTTTGCGGCGGTCTTTGCCTGGGGCAGAGAGAAGGGAATGGATACCATCATCGGCCCCATCGGCTTTTCCGATTTGGACAAGCAGGGCTTGTTGGTTGACGGCTTCGACCAAATGGGGATGTTCATCACCTTGTACAACCACCCCTATTACCATGACCACCTGACGCAACTGGGATTTGCCAAGGACATCGATTGGGTGGAGTACAAGGTGTTCGTTCCCAAAAAACCCGATCCCCGCATTGAAAGGATTTGTGAAATTGCACAGAAACGGCACGGGTATCGGCTGCTCTCCTTCTCCAAGAAGAAGGAGGTCATCCCCTACGCCCACCAGATGTTCCATATGTACAATGAGTCTTTTGCAAAGCTCTACGGGTTCTGCCCGCTCAGCGACGGACAGATCGATATGGCCATCAAGCAGTTCTTCAGTCTGGTGAGTCTGGACTATATTTTCGTTGTCGTCGATGCACTGCAGTCGGTCATAGGTTTCGGCATCATGGTGCCATCGCTGTCAAAACCTCTGCGCGCTTCCCGCGGAAGGATTTTCCCCTTGGGATTCCTGCACATCCTCAAGGCCCTCAAAACTCACGAGGTGCTGGATATGTACCTCATTGCCGTCAAGCCGGAGTATTTCGGAAGAGGTGTCAATGCGATCATCATGCACGAAGGCATCAAACGCGCCATTGCAAACGGGGTTCTCTATGCGGAGACGGGTCCTGAGCTGGAGAACAACGACAATGTACAGACTCAGTGGAAGAGCTTTCACACCGAGCAACACAAGCGTCGAAGGTGTTATATCCGTCCATTGACCGAAGAATCCGTGCAATGAGATGCTAGGAATCACTATTTACTGAGAGTTTGTTTTTTACTTCTCCCGAATCTTGCCGTATACTACTGAAGAAAAGGGAGAGGAAAGGTGAAAATTCAGAAACAACAGGCCATGCGTACAGTCCTCTATGGACTCGCCCCGCTTTGCTTTGCCGCACTGTATTTTTTTGGTTGGCGGTTCATTGCCACTCTTGCTGTCGTTACCGCCACAGGACTCTTGTGTGAATGGCTCATGTTCAAACGATATGGATTCAAGGTGACCGAGTCACTGTTTGTCTCCTGTACGTTGTTTGCGCTCTCGCTGCCTCCAACCATACCCCTGTGGATAGCAGCCATGGGCATCGCCTTCGGCATCATCTTCGGGAAAATGGTATTCGGCGGTTTCGGAAAGAATATTTTCAATCCAGCCATTACCGCCAGGGCGTTCGTCTATATCAGCTTTGGAGTCCCGATGACCGCCGCATTCGTTGAAGATGCCACCTCTCTCGGCTTTTTTCCTGCAGCTCTGGGGTCGTGGCTCAGCAAGGCCGACAGCGTCTCAGCGGCCACCCCGCTGGTAACCAAGGGCGAACCGCTGCTCGACCTGTTCCTGGGCTTTACCAGTGGAAGTTTCGGTGAAACCAGTGCCTTGTTGATCCTTCTCGGAGGCCTGTACATCATCTACAAGAAGGCTGCCAACTGGAAAATTGTTGTCGCCTCTCTGCTCTCATTCACCCTTTTGCAGACCATCTTCTGGGCAAGCGGACTGCAGATTACAACCGAGCATGGACTGGTGGGAGTCTCATCCCCCTTGGTCGCCCTCTTTTCGGGCAGCTTCCTGCTTGCTGCTTTTTTCATGATTACAGATCCTGTATCCGCCTCCCAGTCGACTGATGCCGGCAGATGGATCTACGGCGCCCTTTTCGGCCTCTTGACCGTGTTGATCCGCACCTTCTCCACCTGGATCGAAGGGGTGACCTTCGCAATCCTCATCGCCAACATGTTCGCACCCCTGCTTGACACCCTGCTTAAAAGTGCAAAAGCAAAGAAGAAGCAGAAAGGCGCGCAAGGAGGTGCTGCATGAGTATTCAGAACACATTCTATAAGGATCGCATCTACCCGCTGCTGTTCATGTTCCTTACCACCTTTTTCTGCATCCTGCTGACTGCAGGCATTCATCTAGCCACGCAAGACCGTGCAGAGGCCAACGAGCTCTCTTTCACCCGAAAGGCAGTCCTCGATGCAGCAGGAGTTGAGTATGAGAATACTACAGCAGGCATCGAAGCTGCGTACCTGAAATCCGTTGAGGAAGCAAACGGGTATTATACCACCGAAGGCTCCGGCGGCAAGCGCTTCATCATCCCCCTTGAGGGACCGGGCCTTTGGGGTACCATCTCCATCATGGCTGGATTCGAAGAGGACCTGCAAACCTATACAGGAATTGCCATCGTCAGCCAAAACGAGACTCCGGGCTTGGGAGCCCGTATCGAGGAGCCGTGGTTCACCGCCCAATTCAAGGGTAAGCGGGCACCCTTTACATTGGTTGAGGAGGGCACTGCAAACGCTGTGAATGAAGTGGATGCCATCACCGGGGCGACCCGCACCTCGGAGTATTTCAGAAACCTTTCAAACCAAGGTGCAGATGCTGCCAAACGCATCATCAGAGGAGAGTGATATGGCAAAGAACCAACTACGTAAAACCTTTTTGGAACCACTTGGGAAGAACAACCCCGTGTTCGTCCAGATATTGGGCATTTGCTCCACCCTCGCAGTCACAAACAAGTTGCAGAACACATTGGTCATGACCCTCGGGGTTATGTTCACCACCGCTCTCTCCAGCTGGACCATCTCGTTGATGCGCAACCACATACCGTCAAGAATCCGTATGATGGTCGAGACCATGGTCATCGCAACCTTTGTCATCATCGTCGATATCGTACTCAAGGCTTTTTACCCGGAGATGTGGAAACAGCTTGGACCCTATGTCGGCCTGATCATCACCAACTGCATCGTCATGGGCCGTGTCGAGGCGTTTGCACTGCAGAACAAGCCGATGCTTTCACTCATCGACGGCCTCTCTTCCGGTCTTGGATACGCGTATGTACTGCTTGCCATCGCATTCGTCCGTGAGCTGCTTGGAACCGGAAGCCTCTGGGGCTTTAAAATTCTAGGTGACTGGTGGACAAACTGGGCGATTATGATCATGCCCCCGGGAGGATTCTTCGTCCTTGCCATCCTGATCTGGATCATTCGCGAAACGATCATGAAGGAGGCCGAACATGCATGACGCTCTACTGCCTTTCGCCGTATTCTTCGCCTCGATTTTCACCGGCAACATCCTGTTGACCAACTATCTGGGTACCTGTTCGTTCCTATCGGTATCGAAAGAGATGAAAACCTCGGTGGGGTTGGGAATCGCCGTCATTTTTGTCATGGCCACCACCACGCCGCTGAACTGGCTTGTATATGAGTATCTGCTGCTGCCCTTCGGGCTTGAGTACCTGCGCTTCATCGTTTTCATCATCGTCATCGCCGCCTTCGTGCAACTCACCGAGATGACCATCGAACGATACAGCGAGCCGCTTTACCAATCGTTGGGAATATTTCTGCCTCTGATCACCGTCAACTGCGCGATCCTGGGCGTCAGCTTGTTCATGGTCATCCGAGAGTACTCGTTCTTTACCTCATTCCTGTTCGGGCTGGGCAGCGGCATCGGCTGGTTTGTCGCCATCATCGCCATGGCAGGCATCCGGGTGAAGTTGAAGAACGCCAAGGTTCCTCCCGCTCTGGAAGGACCTGGCATCACCTTGATAATCGCTGGATTCATGGCCATGGCTTTCATGGGTTTCTCCGGCATGATCGCCGTATCATAAGGAGAAGCACATGGTGACTACACTTCTGATCAGCATCGCCATCATCAGTCTCATCTCGGTCTTCCTCGCCCTGTTGATGGTCATAGCCGATGCCACCATCGGCAATTACGGGGTCGTAAAGATTTCCATCAACGATGGGACCAAAGAGCTGGAGGTAAAGGGCGGCCAACCGCTGCTCAAGGCATTGAACCAGGAAGGGGTGTTCATCCCTTCGGCCTGCGGCGGTCGAGGTTCCTGCGGCCTCTGCAAGGTTCGAGTGGTCCAAGGGGGTGGAGAGTACCTTCCCACCGAGCTTCCATTCATCAGCGAGGATGAGAAAAAGCAGCAGGTAAGACTATCCTGCCAGTTCAAGGTGAAGTCTGATGTCGCCATCGTCATTCCCGAGGAGCTGTTCTCGGTCAAGGAGTTCAAGACAAAGGTTGAGCGCATCCGCGACCTCACCCATGACATCAAGGAAGTTACACTTCGCCTTAAGGATGGAGAATCCATCACACCAAAGGCAGGCCAATACATCCAGTTCATGGTGCCTGAGTATGAAAACTCCGATGAGAGCGTATACCGCGCCTACTCCATCGCCTCGCCTCCGAATGACAACACCCGTGTCGAGCTTGAGATTCGTCTCGTGCCAAACGGTATCTGCACCACGTATGTTCATAAATTCCTCAAGGAAGGCGATGAAGTCACGATCAATGGTCCGTATGGGGATTTCTACCTTCGCAATTCAGAACGCAACATCATCTGCATTGCCGGCGGATCGGGTATGGCTCCCATCAAGTCCATCCTGCTCGATATGGTGGACAAGGGAATCGACCGCAAGACGATGTACTTCTTCGGCGCACGTTCCAAGCGCGACCTTTTCCTGCTCGATGAGATGCGTGAACTTGAACAACGTCTGCCCAATTTCACCTTTGTGCCCGCCTTGAGCGAGCCGGCGCCGGAAGACAACTGGGAAGGCGAGGTCGGACTTATCACCGATGTGGTCAGGCGCATGGTCAAGGACGGACCGAACAGCGAGGCGTACCTGTGCGGAAGTCCGGGAATGATCAACGCCTGCATGACCGTTCTCACTGAGCTGAACGTCGCAGAGGAAAACATTTTCTACGATAAATTCTCATAACAAGGAGCCAACGATGAAACAGACGCCTGAATTCGACAAAATCCAACAGCAGATGAAAAAAGGCGTTATCACCTTGGATGGGTTCCTCGGTGATGACACACGCAACCTTGTCGATATCATTGCAAGCGACAGCATGACCGTCAACAGGCTCAACACAACCTGCAAGGCGATTGCCGACCGTATGGAATACTTCAAGAATCTGGGACTGACTGGACTCGGGGAGTTCATTTCTGTAGATGACACATTCGATGTGAAGGTCGACTCGGTGCGAGGTCTGCTTCCCTCCCCCTTTGGAGGGAAGGGCATGTATGGAAAGATCAACACCACGGTGGTGAACAAGAAAACCGGCAGATCGGTTGTCTATACCGACCTGCATATCCACTTCATTGCCGACCATTGCTTCTTTGAAGGCAAAGGCTCCCCGTTCAGACTCGAACCCGAGGATTTGGTGACAGTGCTTGAGGTGGGTGAAGTAGAGCAATAGACGCATAGAGAATCCAACGAAGAAGAGAAGCAGGTGGATGGCTGCCTGCTTTTCTTTCCAACTAGGTACGATGCTTCAAGTATATGAGGAGAGACTGAGCTTGCAATATACTATCAACACCATCCTGTCATCAATGAATGCAAAGCGGGTGTTGTCCATGGCGGCAATCTCTATTCCCGTCAATATCGCTCATATACTTTTCTTCACCCGGGGACTTCCCTCTTCCACTCCCATCGAATACACCTGGCGCATCGGCATCATCGCAAGTCATGCAACACTGGCGGTAGTATTCTCCATCCTCGGTCTCCTCGTTTTTTTATCCAATCGCAACATGATTAAATCAGACATGCTTCGCCCTGTGCCCTATATTGCGGCAGCGACCACATTGGCAATGGGGGTTGTCATCGTAACAATCGACCAGTTGGTGACAACTAGCATCACCCCCTACCTCGTCGGGTGTCTTGTCGTAGGCGTCGTATTTCTCCTGCACCCCCGGCAGGCACTTCTCTTATTCAGTCTTTCCTATCTGGCTTATTACTTTGCGCTGCCTATCACACAATCCAAGCCAGCCATTCTGCTCTCCAACCGGGTGAATGGGATTACCAGTGCAGGAATAGGACTCTTTCTGTCGATACTGCTGTACAGGTCCATGCATTCGGATTTACAACACAAGCAAACCATTGAAGAACAGCAGAAAGAACTCGAGCAAAAGAATCTCCAGCTTGAACGGTTGGCCTTTTTCGATCAACTTACCGGTATCTACAACAGGCGAAAATTTGAGGAGCTCATCGGCAGGCAACTTGAGCTGATGAAGCAGGACAGGTTCCCGTCCTGTCTTGTTCTCGTTGACATCGATCGTTTCAAGGAGATCAACGATACGTATGGGCATCTCTTTGGAGACACAATCATGAAGGCGGTTGCAACAACCTTCGCAAAACACATTCGTCCCATTGATGTACTCGCACGATGGGGAGGTGATGAGTTTCTCATCCTCCTCTCACACACTACAGTCGATGAAGCACGAACACTGGTGGAGAACCTGCAACATGCAGTCGAAGCGATGCATACAGACGTTGGTTTTCAATCAGTCAAGGTTACCACCAGTTTTGGAATTGCCGCCCTGCAGTGTGGCATTGATGACCCCTACGGCACTGCCTACAAGGATGCTGACAGCGCCTTGTATCAGGCAAAGCAACTTGGGAAAAACCGAGTGGAAGTTGCACAAATACAAAGCTAGATTCTGTGCCTCACTCTTTGCAATGAGAAAGAACCACTAAACAAGCATGTGCGTCCCAAAAAAGAGCAGGGGTTCCGCATAAAAAGCTCAAAACTGTCTTTATTCCTGATTCACAAACGCTTTTTCCAATTCAGCGATATCAATCTTTTTCATCTGCAGCAATGCCTTGCTCATCCGATTTCGCTGCTGTTGAGTTCCTTCAAACAACATTTCATCGGTTTTCCGTGCAGTAACCTGCCAG
>Ga0172377_10008894_pt1 | contig 10309 bp, 12 predicted proteins | sample Pumphouse3metaG_FD_119749 | JGI IMG/M metagenome (GOLD analysis project Ga0172377, IMG submission 119749) | Leachate microbial communities from a municipal landfill in Southern Ontario, Canada - Pumphouse #3 metaG | ecosystem: Engineered > Solid waste > Landfill > Unclassified | place: Canada... | reverse complement strand
GTGAAACTTATAGAGAGTGGTTATGAAAAAAAGATGAAAGAGTGGATAGAACTTTTACAAAAATAAGAAAGTTTTTGTGCAGTATTTGGTAAAGCCAAAGACCCAAAGGTCTTTAGGACTTATATACCAAATGCTGCTTATGATGCTGCAGCAACTACGCTAAACGCAGTTGCATCATTCATCGCCATATCAGCAAGAATTTTACGGTCAAGCTCGATACCAGCTTTGCTTAAACCATTAATGAACGTTGAGTAGTTCATACCGTTTAAACGACAAGCAGCATTGATACGGATGATCCACAATTTACGGAACTCACGTTTGTTTTGCTTGCGGTCACGGAATGCATAATACAATGAACGTTCAATTTGTTCTTTAGCTTTTCTAAAGTGTTTACGGCGACCACTGTAGAAACCTTTTGCTAATTTTAATATCTTTTTGTGTCTTCTTCTACGAACAACACCTGTTTTAACTCTTGGCATATTTTTCCTTTTTCTTTACCCGTTGACGCTCTTGCGCTAAAGGTGCCATATCTATGATGGACTTGCCCAATTTTAAAAATTGGAGATTTATGAGATAACTAAAAATTAGTTAATCATAGCCTTAATATTTGCTTCATCTACTTTCGCAACCACTTTTGGTGTGTTTTGATCACGACGAGTTTGTGCATCTTGTTTTGTCAAAATGTGGCTTCTAAACGCAGTTCCACGTTTAACTGTACCATTTTTCTTCACTTTAAAACGCTTAACAGCGCCTTTTACCGATTTCATTTTTGGCATCGATGACTCCTTTGTAAAATTCTCATTAAAGTCCAAATAGACTTTGAGGCTGGAATTATATCTAAACAATTCTAAATTTTTGCTACAATACTCACATGAATTCAATAAAACATATACAAAACGCCCTTGCAGAACTTGACGCTGAAGTACAAACGATACTTCTTGACTGGAGTATTCCTTTGAACGAAAAGGATAATCTTATGCTCCCAATCCTCCAACAAAAAAAAGTCCTCACACAAACACTCGAAGACTTGACCTATCTCAAAGAACATCCGCCAAAACAGAACCAACCTTGCGGAATCTCCAAATATAGAGAGGATTAAAACTTAGTAACTACCTTTTACTCAAGACTACAACAATCGTCTTGATTAAGATTTGTAAATCAAGCTCAATCGACCAGTTTCTCATATACCAAACATCAATTTAGAATCAGACACCCCAAAAAGTGCCATAAGGCTAAAGATAAACGCAGAATTTGCTTCTTATCTGATGCCTAATTTGATACCACTAAAGTGAAAAAGTCATAGCTTTTTAAAAACGAAAAGGTGCTCATGCATGATGAGTAAAAAATTTGCTTCTTTGCTTTTTTTGATTTTATGATGAAACACTACTCAATATAACTCTGCCATTTACGAAATCTAGTTTAGATGCAAACTAAGCTTTATAAATATTATCTCTTACATATGTATTATTTAGCCAAAAACAATGCTTAGTGTATGTCTCACTCTTTGTGAATTTATCTTTTACTGGCAGAGGTAAAGTATCGCTTGCATTTATTGCGTGAGGTCGTACATGAGCAACTGCATTATATTTTTTTGATGGAAAATTTGTTAACCTTGTTAATTTTCCATCCTTGTTTATTTTTATCTTTTTAACGATTTTACCATCCAACACAACTTGTTTTGTTTTATTCCAAACTTTTTTCACTTCAAGAATATCCTGATACGGCATATTCCAAAAGGTAACTTTTTTTAAAATAAGATTTTGCTCTTCATATTGAAAGAAAATAAACAAAAATTTATGCTCTAAAGTATCTTTAATCTGAGATTCTTCCCATTTTTCTGCAACAAGATCTTTGTACTGAAAAACAGGGAAAGAAATATCTTCTTTTGGCAAGAAATTTTCTTTTAATCTCACTGTTTTGACAACAATATCTGCTTTTTTAAACTCTTCAATCTCTTGGTTCAAAGATATTCCTAATATTGCTTTAGAGAGATTTGCATAGAAGTTTTTTGCTTTTTGATTTATTGAAATTCCTATAATTCCCAAAATTTCTGTGATATTTTTATTATAATAGGGCTGAAATTTAGCAATTACAATCTCTTCAATGGAAGAAGATTTTGCTACATCTAAAGTAGAAATAATTTTTCCATAAGATGGATGCTTGTGCGTTAGTGAAGCAATAATATGATTTACATATCCTTGTTTTAAAGAATAAGCTCTTTGTTTTGCTTGTATTGATGCATTTGGTTGTGCACGAAGATTACCACCTTTGCTACCTTTTGTACATGCTCCTAAGTAAAGCGTATCACCTTCAGAGAGTTCATGAGCTTTTCCATCTTGAATTTTTTGTTTGATGCGAACCCAATCATTTTTTATAATTTCTAAATCTATATCTGGAAAAATCCATTCATCTACTATTTTAATTTGGTAGTCAAGAAAATTTTTATTTGATTCATGAAGATAAAAAATAAGTAATAAATCTTTATTTTTTTTCCAAAAAGAGCTATTTACAAAATCTTCATCAACTACAGTTAAATAATTAATAATATTGAGCACAAGACGCTCTTTGGATACATAGTTGAGTTTTTTCAATTGTTTCAGAGGGGAAGATTTTAATTCGAGCTCAACTTCTATAAAGTCTGGTTCGCTATTCGAATTTGGCTCATAGAGAAAATAATATTTTTCCAAAATTTGACCAAAAGACCCTTTATTGTTTGTTTTGCTATTCTTATCTGAAGTCTGGCATTTTATTCTAAGAGTTTGATTTGTGAGCTCTTGCGCGTACTTAATTATTGATAATTTGTTATTTACATCATAGGGCAAAAGATACATCAACCAAGTACTTCTAAAAGATTTTTAGCGAGTTTTTCAACAACGCCTATTACAAGAGCATTCCCCATTAAAAATGCTCTTTTTGTATCACTAACTCCAGCAGTATGATTATCTGGAAACATATTTAATCTTTCTAGCTCAACAGGAGTGAGCCTTCGATACTTACCATTTACACATATAACATGTTTAAATCGTGATGCACTTGCTCCACCTTCCCCAGTAATAATAGTTCGTGATGGCTTATCTAAAGCATCTGGAAAACCCATACTTCCTTCGCTATAAAGATATTTATGTCCTGTAGTTTTATTGACTCTTTCTATAGATTTTGAGCCTTTATGATATTTCCATTTTTCCAACTCTTCTTCACTAATATAAAACTCTTTTGGAATATCTGATTCATCTTCTAAAAAATCTCCTAAAACATTAAATAAACCTTGATACTTTGGCTTATATGTAGATGTATAATAAACACCCTCTATCATATATCCTGATTCTAAAAAAGAATTTTGTTTCGGTGTTTCTTCATTAAAATGGTTTGTTATATGCACTAAGTCATCATCAAGTTGTGCACTAAGGATTTGAGTTTCATCTATGTGTTGCAAGGGGAAAGTTTTTGCGAATAAGCTTTCTTTGTTGAGAAGCTCTACTGGAGTATATTTTTTAATTTTTTTATAAAGATGTGTACCTTTTTTGTATGCCATTATAAAAATGCGACGGCGTCTTTGTGGCATCCCATAGTCACTTGCATTAATTACTCGCCATTCAACGGCATATTCCAATTTATTAAGTGATGCTAAAATAATTGCAAAATCTCTTCCTCTTTGGGAAGCAGGTGACTTGAGTAATCTATCGACATTTTCCAGCATTAAATATTTTGGAGCATTTTCTTGTTTTTCTTCTAGTATGCGATAAATTTCCCACCAAAGTACACCTTTTTTACCTACTATGCCATGTGAATTTTTTAGTGTACTTGCAACAGAATAGTCCTGACAAGGAAATCCACCGACAAGAAGATCATGATTTGGTATATCAAAAACTTTTACTGTAGATATATCTTCGTTGGCATGATTTTCATAACCAAATCTTGCACAATATACATCAGATGCATGTTGTATTTTTGTAGAGGGTTCCCATTGGTTACTCCAGACAACTTTATAAGATTTTTTTGCGTTTGCTGCCCGCTCTAATCCAAGACGAAATCCTCCAACTCCGGCAAACAATTCAACAGTTCTAATTGTGTGTGAAGTTGGTTTATTCATGTTGATTTCATCTTTTAAATAATGTGTAAATAAGTTTGGAATTTTCATGATATAGCTCCAAATAGAAATTTGAAGTAGAATATCAAAATGCAATTTTATATATTAATTTTATGACAAAATGTCATGAAATTAATATTACCCCTTCACCCTCGCAACTCTATCCGCTTCTTGTGCCTTATAAAGTTCTGCGCAGCCTTTTGAGAGTTCGCGGATTTTTAGGATGTAGTTTTGGCGTTCTGTTTGGCTGATGGCTTTGCGGGCGTCGAGGACGTTGAATGTGCTTGCTGCCATCATACAGAGGTCGTACGCAGGGAGAGGAAGTCCTGCTGCTAGCGTTTTGAGGCACTCTTCGCTTTTTGCGTTAAACTCGTGAAAAAGCATTGCGGTGTCGGCTACTTCAAAGTTGTATTTGCTAAATTCGATTTCGGCTTCTTTGTGTACATCGCGATAGAGAGTTTTGCCGTACTGGTTTTCGCCCCAGACGATATCAAAAACAGTGTCCACGCCCTGAAGATACATCGCAAGTCTCTCTGTTCCGTAGGTTATCTCCACGGCTACAGGGTTACATTCGATGCCGCCGACTTGTTGGAAATAAGTAAACTGTGTCACTTCCATTCCATTGAGCCAAACTTCCCAGCCAAGTCCCCACGCACCGAGTGTCGGGGATTCCCAGTTATCTTCTACAAAGCGGATATCGTGTTGTGAGACATCAAGCCCCAGATACTCCAAAGATTTGAGATAAAGCTCTTGAATATTATCAGGTGATGGTTTGATAAGTGCTTGAAACTGATAGTAGCTTCCAAGTCTGTTCGGGTTTTCACCGTAGCGTCCATCCGTCGGGCGGCGGCTTGGTGCTACATACGCCGTAGCCCATGGAGTAGAATCGAGTGAGCGAAGAAAAGTAGCAGGGTGAAATGTCCCTGCTCCTGCTGGAATGTCGTAAGGCTGCACGATATTGCACCCCTCCCTCATCCAAAATTCTTGCAGTTTTAGTAACATCTCGCTAAAAGTTATCATCTCTTCCCTCTCAAATAAATTGCGCCATTGTAACCACTGTGTGCTTGTTTATTAATAAATGCAGGAGTATAATAAGAGAAAAAGGATGCTAACTTATGAAAAATTTTCTTCTTCTTATCATTGTTTTTTCACTCTTTTTTGGTTGCAGTTCAGGGGGTTCGAGTAGTTCTTCAGATCCAGTTGAAACTCCACTTCCTGAGATTCCGCCGCCCGTCGGCAAATCTTCTATCCCGATGTTAGGCATACTTATCAGCTATAACAATATCCAGATTACCTCATCCCAAAGCACATGGAGCGGCAAGCTTTTTGGCAAACTTGACCATCAGCTCAACCACTATTATATAGAAGCCAGTCATGGTAATTTTGAGTTTGCAAAAGTAGTCGAAAGTGGAGGCACTGCAAATGATGGTCTTGTTTCTATTCGCCTAGATAAAAACCATCCAAACGCAGATATAGAGGATTTTACAACATTTGCTGCCGCTGTTTATCCTGACCTCACAGCGGCTCTTGTTGCTCTGGACAGCGTTGTTGATTTTTCTCTGTATGACACAAACGCAGATGGGCATATAACCCCTGACGAGCTGCTTTTGACTTTTATCATAGCAGGCTATGAAGATGCGTTTGAAGGACATCATGTCAAAAACGGCATCTGGGCACATTCTTATTGCATCTACGATGATGCAATTGTCCCTACGCTTGATGGTGTCACTCTTATGGGCTGTGCAAACGAAGGCAATTTTGCTCTCTTTGGAGAGAGACATAATGTCGCCAACTCACATAATGCAACTATAGGTATCATCGCACATGAGCTGGGACACTCTGCGTTTCATCTTCCTGATTTATATAATACACAGGGAACAACTGGGGGCATAGGCTATTTCGGGCTCATGGGAGCGGGCACGTGGGCGAGACAAAACAGCAGCGAATATCCCGGGAATACGCCGACACACTTTTCTGCATGGAGTAAATACTACAACGGCTGGGTCACACCAAAAACTATTACAGGTAGCACAACACTTACCCAAACAGCGTCACTGGATTATGATTTGATAAAAATCCCTATAGACACAACAAGCTACTATCTTTTGGAAAATAGAAATAATGCGGGTTATGACAAAGGACTTTATGCGCTTGATGGGACTTTTGGAGGCGGTATAGCTATCTGGAAAGTGGACGAGACAAAACTCACCTCTTACTACTTTGATAACAATATAGTAAACGCAGACACTGCAAACAAAGGTATAGATTTGGTCGAAGCAGTTACTGGAACTATTGATACACTTGGAAGCGGTGGAGATGAAAATGCTCTTTATTATGAAGGAAATGTCAATTATTTTCTGACTTTAGTCGATGGCATATCTCCTAGAGCTTCTGTGATGAACTTAAATATAAAATAGGAATGATTATGAAAACAATGATTTTACTCTTCATGAGCTGCGTTTTACTTTTCGGCGCACCTGCGTTTGACGCTCTCAGAGAGTTTACAAACGCAGACGGCACGACTTTTATGGCAAAAGCCCAAGGCAATCAACACCTTCACTGGATACAAACGCAAGATGGGGATATTTTAAAATACAACGAAGAGACAAAAAACTTTGACTATGCCCAAATCAAAGAAAATAGGCTCATGCCAAGCGGTATCAAATATGAAAAGAGTCCGCTCAACAAAGCCGCTGCTTTGCAAAAAATAGACAAGCTCGATACAGCAGAACTCTCAAAACTTTGGAGTGAGAGACAAAAAGCCGCACATGAGCGGGCGCATCCGAAAAACTCAAACTAGTATTTGAAGAGAAGTCCTAGTTTCAAGTAGGTATTGTTTGCGGTGCTGTCTGGTTCATAAAATCCAGACTTCACATCAGAAGCCTCAATCTTTTGCTGTTCATAAACTGCCGTAACAAAAAAATCCATCACACTACTGTATCTATAAGTGAGAGGCACAGATACTTTCACTATATCAGCCGCCCCCAAATCAAAATCCAGACCATAATAGCTCTCACTCATCGTAGGACTGATGCCATATTGGTACTCCAAATCCAAAGCTAAACGCAGCCCATGTGACAAACTGTACGCAACTCCCACTTTTGGACGCAGCGAAAACCACTCATAAAGTTCTATCTGAGAAGCTGAGAGTTAACGTTCCCAATATCTATAACCAAGCCCAAGCCCGCAAGAAACCTCCAACGAGTCACTTAAAATATGTAGATTTTTCGCTATCTAAAATAACACCATCGCCATACCGACAAACGCAAACGAAGCGACTATTTTTGGCTCTGCCCAAACGCAGTTCAAAGTTCCAAGAAGTGCTGTTGTCACTAGTAGTTTTAAGCCATTTTGCATACGATATCTCCTCTATTTTTGTCAAGTGAACCCGCTACGACGGAGCACTTCACCTTGAGTAAAAAACAGATATTATTTCTGTGTGAGGGAGTAAGGCATTCGTAGTTTCCCATCCCTTTTGATATAACAAGATCCGCCGCGTCAAAGAGCTCTTGTGCATGTCTATTTGCCCTACTGTAGGTAAACCCCGGAGTATTGACACCGCTATCTACAAGTTCGCAAATACTCTCAAACCCCGCCTCTTTGGCTTCTTGCATCGTCACATCATTGATGATAGGCGTACCTCGTACAAAATAAGCATAACTGGCATTTGGATAGAGTTCTTGAAGTGTTTGCAAAAAGATAAAGTCAAAGATATGTTCTCCGACATTGTCTCCAAGGATAACGATTGTTTTTGCGTTTTGGAGTTGCATTTGAAGCAGTGCAAAATCATCATGAGCAAATGCAGTATCAAAGATTTTTGCAAGCTCTTCGCCCAGGTCAAACGCAACTTCTGCCGCCAAATCTATGACGTTTCCGGCTACGGCTATTTTGGTTGCTGTGAGAAGTTTATCATCACTTTGAGAGAGTTTTTCTTTGAGTAGCGGCACAAAAGAGAGTGCTTTTGCAGTTGAGATTTTTTTGAGCGCATCATAAAGATCATGTTTTTGAGCAATACGCGCCATAAGTGCATAAACATCAGCGGCGATTTCTGGAGGTGTATGGGCAAAAGAGAAACTTTTGCTCATCGTCTCTACACTGGAAGTGAGTTCTTCTTTGAGCGCTGCGTTTGCATGGATAGCATCCGCAACACGCACACTTTGGTTGATGATGCAACCAACACAAGCCTCTTCTATCTTCACTAGTTTGTATGCTCTTCGATGGCTTTGTTCCACATGAGCTTATATTTTCTTCGCATAAATTCTACTTCTTGTTGGGAGAGTTTGAGCTGCTCCTGAAGTGTGTGGATTGTTACCCTGTCTTCATCATACAGTTCTTGCAAAGAGCCAAGAGCTTCACGCAAAAATTCATTTTCCACCCGCACGGCGGCAAGTGTTTCGTCTTTTGCATCCAAAACTTTTTCATGAAGATTGATGATAGTACCTATCGTTTTTTCGACAAACTGCGGCTGAACGAGCATCTCATGCGTATTGCGTCTTGAGAGTTCTCTGAGCGTCGCAGGAACAACATCAGAAGTCCCTTTTGAAGGGTCTATCATCCTGATGCCATCTTCAACTTTTACAGTAAGTTTACCGCGTTCACACAAATCATCTATAGCAGATAGTTCCAAACCCGTTAACTCACTATACTCATCATCACTCATCCATTTCATTCATTGCTCCTAAGGTAGGAAAATTTACAGTTTGATAATCGTCTCAATCTCTAAAGAATCAAGCTCCACTTTTTTCGCTTTTGCAATACGGTCTTCTTTAAGTTTGACTGCCAACTCTTCATTCTCAAGAGCCAAGATTTGCATCGCCAAATACGCCGAATTGATCGCACCTGCTTTTCCTATCGCTACTGTAGCAACTGGCATTCCAGCCGGCATCTGTACCGTCGATAAAAGTGCATCAATACCACTCAAAGCAGAAGCAGACATCGGAACACCGATGATAGGTTTGACAGTTTTTGAAGATAAAACACCCGCCAAATGCGCAGCCATTCCCGCTGCGGCGATAAATACCTGTGCACCTTTTTTCTCAGCTGCAGTGATATAATCTTTTGTACGCTCAGGTGAACGGTGTGCTGAAGATATTACAAGTTCGTAATTTACGCCAAATGCTTCTAGTGTGTCTGAACAAGATTTCATAACCTCAAAATCGCTTTTACTTCCGATAATTATCGATACAAACTTCATATACTTCTTCCTTTTTTTTGATTTGCGAATTATACATTTTCTTTGTTTAATTTTTAAAGCTTCGCTTTAGGATATGTATCCATGTCGGGATGTGCTGGAATCCTGAAAAAGGTATAAGAAGGGAACTTCGTCGGAAGTGTTATAAGATTGACATTTCCACTGTGAACTTCCTCCCAAATTTTTCCATTGCTAGCTTTGAGCTGTTTAAACTTCATAAACATTTTTCCATCTCTCTCATACGTCGTACCAAACTCGTTATCAACAAAAGCTATTTCACTTTTTAATGGAGCTACAATCTCAAGTTCATCATTGGGCAGGGTTTTGTATTTACACAAAAAATGCGTCCCTTCCTCATTGACAACACCGCTGACTTGGTGCGTTCCAAGTTGCATCGTAAAGTCCAGACTTTGTGTATCATGTTTTTCAAAAGGACGTGAAATAAGATAGGCATCCGTATATCCGCGATTTTGGAGAGATTGAAGTTCATACTGATATTTTTCACTCTCAAGCGTCCCTGCATAATAATCATCGATCGCCATTCTGTAGGCTTTTGCAGTTGTTGCCGCATAATAAGCAGTTTTTGTACGCCCTTCGACTTTTATAGAATCCACCGCCCCGCTATCAAGAATCTCCCCGATATGTGAAGCAAGATTGAGATCTTTTGAGTTCATAATGTAAGTGCCGACTCCCTCATCTTCTTCTAGCTTGAAAAGAGTTCCTGTTTCAGGATTTGCGGCATACATCACATAAGGAAAACGGCAGTCATTGGCACATGAGCCACGGTTTGGAACACGACCGCTTTGCAGTGTGGAGATGAGACATCGTCCGCTGTAAGCAAAACACATAGAGCCATGTACAAAAACCTCAAGTTCAAGATTCGGTAACTCTTTTTTGATCTCTTTGAGGTCTTTGAGTGAAATCTCCCGTGCAGTGATAATACGCGTCGCACCCATCTCATGATAGACCTGTGCATCAAGAACATTCATCACATTTGCCTGTGTCGAGAGATGCAAAGGCATATCAGGTGC
>Ga0172377_10008893_pt1 | contig 10309 bp, 8 predicted proteins | sample Pumphouse3metaG_FD_119749 | JGI IMG/M metagenome (GOLD analysis project Ga0172377, IMG submission 119749) | Leachate microbial communities from a municipal landfill in Southern Ontario, Canada - Pumphouse #3 metaG | ecosystem: Engineered > Solid waste > Landfill > Unclassified | place: Canada... | reverse complement strand
CCATCATGTGCCGTACGGGAGAGCAGATAGTAGGTCGTCGGATTAAGGTTCGCCTGCTTCACCACGTCCTGTCCAGCGTGTAGATGCAGGAGATAGAGGCCGGTGAATGCTGCGGCATTGAGAAAACTCACATTTGCCAGCCTCGGTATCGGCGGGGCACCCGTCCCGCCCAGCGTGGTGCTGAGGCAGGTATACACACTGGAGATTGTGGCATCCGTCCCCGCTGTGCATCGCGCATTCACTTCATAGCGTACCTGCCACAAGCCGTATGGGATGTCGATGGAGACGCCACCGAGGTTGTACCACTCGTTGGCCGTGGGCGCGGACTGAGAGCGGTTGGACGTGTCGGTCACGGTGACGCTCCATTTGCGCGGGTCGGCGGGGAAGCCCACGGGGTAGGCGTCCGTCGAGTACATCTCGTCGGTGATACCCACGCCGAGCGTGTAGTCCGTGCCGCCGTAGAGGTAGAGGCCGGTCACGCCGTACGGAGCAACGTAGGCGCAGTGGACGACAATAAAATATTTGGTCATGCCGCCGTTGACGCAACGGAATCTCATGCCCGGCGAGTAGTAGGCAGAGACGTCGCCCGTGGTCGCCAACTGATAGACGGGGGCGAATGATTGGTTGAAAGACCAGTCGTGCGCGGGCCTCCAGCCGCTGAGGCAGGCGGGAGGGTGTCCCACTATGTCTCGCGCCATCGTCGTCTTCATCGTGAAACCGCCAGTTCCATCCGCGACATCACGCGCTCTATCGCCGCAGACAGCCCGCCGGGCGAGAGTGTTATCGTCCCTGCGTCCACGGTGTTTTCGGCCATGACAATCGGCCACGTACACAACTGGTTTACCGCCTGCGCCTCCGTCAGCGTGAACTCTCCGGGGTTCAGGCCCCTGATATGTAGCACCCGCCCCGGCTGGACCTCGGGCAGGGGAACGTCATTGCCCGCCGTATCCGTAATTCGGGAAGCGACTATGTCGGAGGCGGGGCGTAAAACCTTGCGCCAGTTGAGGGCCACGGTCGCGACCTGCTGGGCGCGAGCGAGGCTTGACACTCCGGGTATGTCGAGCGTGCCGTCCCTGAGGCCGTACAGTCCTACGCTTGTGGGGTCGCCGTTCTCGTCGGGCCACCAGAAATATTTTTGCAGGGAGCCGTCCGGTGAGTAGGTGACGCGCAGTCGATTCTCCACGCCCTCTATCGTGTACTGTATCTGACTCTGGCAGTCGGCCATATCGAGGTAGTAGTCGGGCGTCTGGGAGACGGCGTGGAAATCGAAAAATTTTGCTTTCAGTGCGCTTGACAGTTGCGGCGTGAAAAATCCATACCGGTATCCGTTGGCGCTGTTAATCTGCTCAACGGCCTCCGCATAGTAGACGTGCGGCGAGAAATCCATACCGGAGGAGAACTGGTAGCCGTTCTCGACCACACCAGATTCAAGGTCGAATTCCGGGAGGACGTTGTCTGTTATCCATGCTCCCCCGTACTGAGCGGACGACAGGCTCACGAGAGACAACCGCCGCTTGAGCATCTCTATCGGACCATCGGCCTCAACATCGATGGAGAGATTGGAGGTGTCCGCCGTGGGCGCACTTATCCTGCCCGCCCACACTATCTGATGGCGGCTGCGAATCTGCACGACTCCCCCCACCGCGAGTTCGGGGTAATGTCTCCACGGCTTGCGATAGAGCCTGAAAGAGCATGTGGCGAAACCACCGTACATAAGCGAGGAAAACCGCAACCCCTCCACCTCGTCATCCAAATTGGGATAGCGGTAGGTCATGGCGGAGTTCCATAACTCGACCGTCGTCACTCCTCCTCGACCTCCTCCTCGACCTCCTCCTCGACTGAAGGAATCATTAGCCACTGTGGTTCCCACGACATGGAGATGTTTGGCCTGGCGTCCACTCTCTGGTCGCCGTCCACGTCATTCCCGAACAGTATCACCATGTTCATCCCGCTCGGGTCGGCCTCAAACCTCGGCGCGTCAACGGTTTTTGTCGGGTCAATGACCGCCGCCGTGTCGAGCGACCCGTCGATGGAGGAGAGGGCCATGCCCTCCTCAGATTCGCAAATTACAAAGTTGGCCGAAAGGTCGGGAAGTTCCAGGCACCTGTCGGCGGGTATCAGTGTGCAACAGTCGAGCATCATGGCAGGTGACAGGGCGTTGTTCGTGACCTCTATCACCTGATAGATGTTGTCACGCGCCGCCGAGGGCGAGACGTAGTGAGACGGGATGGTGATGTCGGGGAAACGAATGGTCTGAAACGCGACCTCTCGAAAATTCGTGTTGGGGTCGTCCATGTCGAGCGGGTCGAGCTCGATGTCGGCGGGGCTGATTTTTACGCCGCCTACCGTCTCCAGATACAGGGTGACCGACAGTTGGTCGTATACGGTCGACGAGGCCCAAGACAAACCCATGGAGAGGATGTAACGACCGGCGTGAGTCCCGACGGGGAACCGAAATTTGTGCGAGGCCCCTGCCGCAAGGTTTCTGTAGTGCTGCCCCCTGCGGCTCCAGAGCAACACCTGAGTGTCGCCACCCGCGTCCTGCACGGGACTCCAGTCGTCGGCGTACTGGTCGCGCTGGGCTATGATGAGGTCAGTCACGGGCATCGCGCCGATGGAATCAATCCCCTGTACCAGCGTGCCGTTGAGTCCGCACGCCCACACCCGCTCATCAGCCACCGCATACACGCCGCGCAACACGTTACCCGTTCCGCTCCCTACGGAGGACCAGAAATAACCGTTCCACCTAAGAATGGTACCGTTTGCGCCTACGGCATAGACGTGCTGGAAATCGTATCCATAGACGGCGTACAAATCCTGAGTTGTGCCGCTTGTCTGTCTTAGCCATCCCGTGCCATTGTTGCAATAGATGGTGCCGCCATATCCCACCACGAACAGGTAGCCCTCGACCTCGCAGATGTCGCGCAGATGTTCGGTGCCTACGTGCTGATGGCTCCACGAGGTGCCGTCGTAAAAACTGATGCACCCGTCATCCCCCACGGCATAGACGTGGTTAGAGTCGACGGCGTGGACGAAATGCAGTGTATGGTCATGACCGGAGTCCATCGCTTCCCACGCCGTGGTGTAGCGGTGTATCTCGCCCCACTGCCCAACGGCAAAAACATCATCCGTAGCGAGAGATGATATGCCGTAGATTCCGGCCCTTGAGGTCTGTTTTACGCTGACTGCATCCCAGTATACTGTTGACCCGGTGAACGGTCCTATCAGCCATATAGTGGCGGCAACCGCACCCGCTGGAGCCGTTGCACTGCCCGACAGCGTATACCATATATTTTTAGCCGTCGCCGGGATTCTGATAAGGTGGGACGTTATCGTGTGTTCGCCCGAGTCGTCAAATAACACAAGCATCCAAATGTCGGAGGGGGCGCCGGCGGGGAGGGTCGTGGAGCGCAAGTGTTTCGCGGTGAAGCTGTATGTCCGTCCGGCCACAACGGGTATGCTGGTATAAATCACCCCCCCGCCATCGTTGTAAATCACCCTCCCGCTTTTGCTACCCTCTGCCGCATGTGCGTCAGTTGTGAACTGACCGCCTCCTAGCAACGTCCACCCCGGAGGGATGCTCCCCACCGCCCCGTCCTCGAACCCACCGTTGGTCACGATGTTTTGGTATGTGATATTCCGAGCAGTCCAACTAGTTCCGTCGAAAAACCCGACGTACCCGTTCGCGCCGCCAGCCCACACGTTGTTTGCGTCGATGGCGTGGACGGTATAGTAGTACACAGAGGGGATGGACTGCTCGGTCCACGTTGTGCCATCGTGGTACAGAGCGGTATGCGCACCGACCGCCCAGACGTTGGACTCGTCCAGGCCATGGATGGCGTGCAGGTGACGGGTAGTCCCCGAGGAGACCGGCGAGAACGGCCCCGCGTCATACGCGCTCCCGATGCTCAGGCGCGCGAGCGACGGGACGTCTCCGGCGCAGATTCCGGGCGGCACGAGTATGGCGCACGCCGCCTCGAGTTCGTGCCCCACGACGTACTCCGTATCGCCGAGGTAGAGCGAGTCAATGGAGATAACGCCGTTCCCGTCGTGGCGTATCTGTCTCCGGACCTTCGCGGTTCCGACGGGGAACGACGGGGAGTTCTGCGACCCCTCGGGATAGACGACCGGCTCACCTGCAACCCTGACAGCATCCAGCCACGTCGTCTCCGGGGGGTCGTAGTCCTCAAGGATGGTGATGGTGTCCAGCAGGTCGCCGTTCGCGTCATAGCACATGAGGTCGAGGTCGAGCGACACCGTGCCGGAGTTTTTGTGGCAGTACAGTTTGAGGTTGTGGTGATGGGACGAGTCCACGTACATAAAATCCTCGTCGGTCAAACTCGTGGGGGGTCCGGCACCCGCAGTGAGTTTCGCCGAGGTCACTCCTGCGATGTAGTCTGTCGTGTTCGCGGCAATGCTCCCGCCCGAAGCGTCCTCGACCCAGTCCTCGAAATCATTGCCCTCCCGCCGCTCGAACGAGTCGTTACGACCGAGGCCACGGACAAGCGGGAGGGCCATGCGGTCTATGTGTCCGAATGGGTACGCCTCCTGACTCCAACTGATGATGCAGGTGAGCGCGTCCTGATAGCGGCGGTCGAAATAGGCAGTCGGGTCGGTTTCGCTCGGACGGTAGGCGCGGAAATAGATGGTTTGCCCGTCATCGATTGTGTACGCGACAAGGGACGTGGCCTCGTGCACCTCTGCTTCGAGCGCCCTGATAGCATCGTCGAGTTCGGCCCTCGTGTCCGCCGACACCCGGACGGCAAAGGTCAGGAGTCGGTTGTTGTACTTCCACGCCTCGGTTGGAACCTGCCCGTGCCTGAGGGCCGAGTCGGCGAACTGCTGTTTGATGGTGGGGGGGGGCGCTAGAAATCCGTTCAGCGCGACTCCGTATGGCGAGGCGTTGAGGTCGAGTCCGTTGTACGTCAACTGCATGGCATGACCCTCCGCAGATGGTTGGAGCGACGACCGACCATCATCAACTCCCGGTTTATCTCGTCCGCGTCCCTGCGCGTGCGGACGTTGGGGAGAACAATCTGCACGGTGTCGATGGTCTGGGTGATATCCGTCTTGGGCAGCAGGCCCCTGTTAATCCGCGCAAAATCCTGGTCCGACAGTCGCCTCATCCCGGCTTCGGAAACAACGCCCTCACCCGCACTGAGAAAATAGTCTCCGGTCGTGTGTATCTGGGAGCCGCCGTGTCTTGTCGGATGCCCGCCACCGGGCGACCTCGGCGCGCCGCTGAAAATGTCCTGGAGGTTCCGCACGACACTACGTGCGGTTTCGTAAACGCGTCCTGCGGCGTTTGAAATCCCGCCCCCCAGCGTTCCCATCATCGCCCGCGCCGCCCATGACAGGTCGGCACCGGAAATGATTCCGCTCATGTCATTGAGTATCGTGGCCATCTCGCCCGTGATGGGACCGTGGGCGTTTATCTCCTCGGTAAGAATCTCTCGCATTTTTGCCGCCGTCCTGTCTCCGGCGGGCAACTGCTCTATGCGAGTGCGGACGTTGTCCATGATGGACTGCATGTTCGCCTTGATGGCGGGGTTTTTCTCGGCCTCCGCATCAACTATCTGCTGGAGCATGTCGAGACCGAGTTTTTTGACCTCTGGGCGCGCGTCACTGAGGAGCGTCAGCATGCTGCCAATATCTGCGGAGGTGGAGACTGCCAGCCCCTCGGTTTTGAGCCTGTCGCCGTACGCCTTCACCGACTCGGTCATTTTTTCGTAGGATAGCGACTGGTCCTGTTGGAACCTCCTGATTTTCTGGGCGAGCGCCGCAAGCTGTAGCGCCTCGGCAAGCGCGAGCTTCTCGCCCATGGCCTGTTTGCGGGCGAGTTCGTTCTGAAGTTTTACGTACGCCGCCTGCTGCTCGCTGATGGTGGCGGTCGCCTGCTGGTTGAGGGCGATGCTCCTGCCGAGAGTTTCAGGTTCCTCGGCTTTTTCCGCCGTGAGGAGTTTTGCGCTCTGGCTCGCCTCGGAGTATGCCCCTGCCAGCATTTTCAGTGCCGAGGTATTGATGTCTATCGCGCGCCCAGCGGCATCTGTTTGCGTTGCGATAGCTTCAGTTTTGTCGATGAGCGCTTGCGCCGCCTCTGCCTGCCGGTCCATCGCCTGACTCCATTCATCGGAGCCCAGTGTGCAGTTGGCCGTCGCCTCCTTCAGCCCCTCGAGTTCCGTTGCCAGCGAGCGCGACTCGATGAGGTTCTTTTTGCACTCGGCTTCCCACTTTCTCTGGTTGTCGTAGAGTTTCCACACCGCCACGCCGCACGTGATAGCCGCGCCGCCGAGGATACCCAGTCCACCGGCAAGGCTCAGACTCGACCCCGTTGCGGTTCCGGCGTTCGCCCCCATGTCCGAGGTCAACTTTCCGAGGGAGCGAAAATCGCCAGCCGCTCGCGCGCCCTTGCCCGCCGCCATCGAAATCGAATTGCCGATTGAGCTAAACCACCCCCCAACCTTGGGGACAAGCGCACCAACAACCGAAATAGCAGAAGAGATTTTACGCACGGTGCTGATGAGCTTTGAGCCTATAACAAGGACGGGGCCAATGGCGGCAGCGATTCCTGCGATAGCGATAACCGTGTTCTGAATCTTGGGGGAGAGGTTGGCAAACCAGGAAGCGGCTTTGGAAATCCATGTGACGAGCGCTTGTATTTTAGGGGCCAGCACCTGCCCGATGGCTATGCCGGCATCAACCAGTTTGTCCTTGGCGAGTATCATCTGAGAGCGGAACGACTTCAACTGCTTCTGCGCGACCTCCTCCGTGAGTCCCCCGGCGCTCCTCAGTCCAGCCTCGTACCGGCGTATCTGCTCGGAGGTCCCCAGCAGGGCCGTGGTCGCGGCAACGGAACGGTCGGTGAATCCCATCTGCATGAGGGTGGCGCGCTTCTGCTCGTCGCTCATATTGCCCAACAGACCCTCCATCTGCTGGACGATATCGGCCAGGGGGAGCATTGTGCCCGTGGCGTCATATACCGAGACGCCCAGCCTGTCCCACTCCTCGCGATTGGTGATGCTCGCTCGCTGGAGGTCGCGCAGGACGATATCAAGCCTGGTCCCAGCCTCAGCGCCCTTGACGCCCTGGTCGGCGAAAACGGCGAGAACGGCAACGCCCTCCTCCATGTCCTTGTTCAGCAATCGGAGGGCGGCCCCGGCCCTGGTGGTGAGCGATTCGCTGAACTGCTCGACGGACGCATTGGCCAACGTGTTAGCTTTCACCAGCACGTCGGAGACGCGGGTCATGTTCTCGATGTTTTGCGCGGTATCATCGACTGTCAGCCCGAGGGCCGACTGAGCGTCAGTCAGCAGGTCAGTGGCGAGGGCGAGGTCAAAATTGCCCGCCTGCGCGAATTTTGCGACCAGCGGCATCGCGCCGATGGACTGCGCGGCGTCCAGACCGGCGGAGGCGAGATAGTAATACGCTTTGGCGGCCTCGGTAGCGCTGAACGTCGTGCTTTTCCCGACCTCGCGTGCGGCCTGCGCCATGTCATTGCGCATGGTGTCCGAGACGTCGCCCATGATGGCGAGGGAGGAGGTCATCGCGTCGTCGAAAGATGAAAACGCGGCGACGGAACCGGCACCGACGGCGAGGATTGGCAGAGTCAGCCCCTTGGTCAGCTTCTTCCCGAGTGCGAGCATTTTGGTCTGCAGCGCGCCGATTCTGGTAGCGGCAGACGCCACGCCCGCCTCTAGCTGTTTTGAGTCCGTCATGAGGCGGACCACCATTGTAACTAACGTTCCACCGGCTGCCATCGGCCCTTCTTTTCTCGTCTTTTTTGTTTGCGGACCTGCCGCTCAAGGAACGCGAACAGGCCCGGCCAGTCGGGTTCGTCTCGCCGACTGGGCTTGCGCAGGTTGGGGAAAAAGTCCTCGGGCTGGACGGTTCGCGTCTTTTTGGGGTCGCGGTTGATGTTGTAGAGGAGTGCGGCTATCAATCCGGCTCGATAGTCGGCGTTCTCCTCGCGCGCGATTTCAAGTTTTTGAGTTTCGTTGTGGTACTCGATGAGCGCGGCTGATTCCCACGGGTCTAGTCGCCAGAAATCTCTGGCGGTGAGTCCCCACTCGATACGGGCAACGGCATAGCATCGTCGCCACCACTCGTCTCGCTCTGCGCTAAAGGGGCGGGCGGCTCTAGCAGTTCGTTCATCGCTTCGATGGCGGCGTCCATGTTGCTGGTGTCGAACATCTTGCCGACGTCCTCGGGGGTCAACTCCTCGCCGTGGTTCTCGGCATCCTCCAGCATCGCCGCCCACAGCAGGTAGACCTCATGGGCCGCGCAGGCCCTCATCTCGGCCAGCCTGCAACCGGATTTCTCCTCGAACCGCATCTCGGCGTACTTGCTCATGCGCAGGACTCGCGGCCTGTCGGTTTCGAGCGTCACCGTTCGCACACCACTACACCACCCTCGTGACAGCCCCGGCGAGACGGAGCGTCATGGACGCGGTGTACGCGTCTCCGACGGGCATACCGAGAGTGAGTTCACGGATGTATGCCGAAAACTCGTAGGTGTTGGATGCAGGGTCGACCGCACGGAAATTTCTGGTTTCGCGCGCGTCCGCCATGTCCTCGAGTTCAGCATGAACCTCATCATCGGGGTCCCACACGATTTCCACGTCGAAATCACCGGCTTCTTTCAGCCCCGGAATGTATTCCTTGTAGCCGTCCGGGCTGTCGTGCGTGGTAACGTCGACGTCATCGATGGTGCCTATCCTCGGGAACTCGAAGTCTTTGAGGCCCGGTATCGCGGTAAACTCCTCCGGGCTTTCCCCGTCCCCCAGTTGTAGCTGGGAGCCGTAACCGATACGCTTCGCCATCTCACGACCTCCTTGCACTAAAAAAGCGGGCCATGCGGCCCGCCGCCCGGGTCAGTCGACCCGGTAAAAAATCCTGAAATCGGTGGTACATCGATAAAGGTTGCGAGTACTTTCGTAGATGTCCCATTCGCCGTCGATAAACATCCCCATGATGGTCACGTCACCCTCGGTCGCCGACTCGCCGTTGAGCGTCCGCACGAGTTCGGCCAGGTCGCTGGCACCCTCGAACGTCTCGTCGAACCCATCGACCTGAATGCGCGCCCTGCCTATGCCCGTCGGCCCGTCGTGGGCAACGTCCCGGTGACCGGAAACCTTGGTGTAGACAAGGGCGGGATAGGAGGGGTTGTCAGGGAGTCGGAGCGCGTACACATTGCTACACAATTCCTTGAGCAGGGAAACAAGCACTGTTTCCATCAGAGGAACCTTGCCTTCAACATCTCCTCGCGGAACGTCCGGTTGGCCGTCTCCACGACAGCGGGGTCGTCAAGTGCTGGTCGCAGGAACGGAAACGAGGGCATTCTGCCGGTTTTTCTGCCTGACTTCTGCGACCGCTCAGGCGTGCCGAGTTCGACGTAGCGACCGTAAAACCCATCCTTGTTCGGACCGACTTTTCGCTCGTCGGGGCCGGAGCCCTCGACCTCGATGGAGTCGGCCAGTTGACCACTGCGCCTGCGCACGTTCTCAACGGCCTTCTCGCGCACGACCTCTGCCGCCGCATCGAGTATCGCCGAGGCCACAACTGACCGACCGTACGCACTCAGCGCCAGTATTTTCCGTTGAGCCTCTCCCGCGCCCTCAAGGATGATTTCCATTCAAACGACCTCGTTGCACATCAGGACGAGCGACTCATTGCGCTCGCTGGTGTTCTGGATTGAGGTGATATGAAACTCCCTGTCCGAGAATTTCACCCGCACCTGCGAGTCCACGCCCGCCAGATAGCGGATGGTAATCCGGTGCGTCACCTCCAGAGAAAACTGCTTGGCCGACCAGTACTCGTCACCGCGCAGGGGCTCGATCGCCGCCCACACGGTTTTCCAGTCCTCCCACGTCTCCAGCACGCCGCCCCTGTCACCCTCGGTCTGTGTTTTTTTCTGGAGAGTGACGCGATGGCGCAGTGACCCCGACCTCATACGGCGACCACCCGGTGCAGGGAAAGTATGGCCTCAACAGTAAACGGCACGTTGCTCGCAATCGTCGCAACGGCCACGGGCTCGCGGTTGTTGTACCAGTGCGCGACGAGGAACAGGATGGCCTGTCTCAGCGGAGCGGGTACGTCCTCGGGTTCGCCGTAGCCGCAGTCGTAGGTGATAACGACCTCCTGCGCCCCGGTCGGCCACGCTCCGTCAGCCGCGAGAAAAACCCGCCCATTGGCATCAAGTCGGTACACCGATTCGTCAACCAGCCGCTCGGCGCCCTCGTCGTCGACGTAGGTCACCTGCTCGATGGACTGGATGGGCTGGCCGTCCAACCTGTAGCCGTCGGGGAACGCGT
>Ga0172377_10008889_pt1 | contig 10311 bp, 6 predicted proteins | sample Pumphouse3metaG_FD_119749 | JGI IMG/M metagenome (GOLD analysis project Ga0172377, IMG submission 119749) | Leachate microbial communities from a municipal landfill in Southern Ontario, Canada - Pumphouse #3 metaG | ecosystem: Engineered > Solid waste > Landfill > Unclassified | place: Canada... | reverse complement strand
ATTATTTTCTCTCGATCCTGGCGAATCTAAAAGAATTGTTATTACTTACTACATTGAAGGCTGGGATTTAGATAATATTAACGATGTACAATATGCTAGTTTTTTGTCTAATTTAGCGTTTACTGGTGAATACGATTACTCATACAGAGATATTGGGTAAAGGAGAGAGTGAAATATGAATGAATTTTTCAATTACTTAAGAGATTTCATGGTCCAGTTTTGGGCTAATGTAGGTCAGTTTTTTTACAATTGGATTGTGTACAAGTGGACTTTTGTTCCCGGATACAATGCAGAATACTCCGATATCCTTAATTCCTATAACATCTCTTGGGGTACAGGCGGATGGGTATCCTTTTGGATATTTGTAGTCTTTGCTGCTGCCCTAATATTGGGACTGCTTTGGTTGATATTTATTTTCCTGCGCAAATATATAAGATTTAATAGAAGAGAACTCGATAAAGAAAAGATGGCTGAAGAAATTGAACAACTCAATAACGAGCTGTACCAAGCCGTTACTGAAAAGAATAAGATTCTTAACCTGAAGGTTGGTTCTCTCGGACTTAGACCCGCAGGCGCTAAAGTTGATATGAACGAAGGCGAAGAAGCCGCAGAAGATACCTTGAAAGAGGTCTCTTCAAGATTCTCTCGTTTAATTCAGGTTGATAGAAAATATAAGAATGTTGATACGGCTATTCCTGATGTTCCTAATTTCACTTTAGAAGAACTTTGCAACAAGTTTAGAAACTTTGCTGCATCAAGTTTAGGGCTTTATTATTCAATCGATAATATTAGACGTTTGTTCTCGGGTATGGGTACTTCAAAGTTCTTGATTCTTGAAGGTATCTCCGGTACAGGTAAAACATCGCTTCCTTACGCATTAGGAAAGTTTTTTGTAAACGATGCTACAATTTGTTCCGTTCAGCCTTCGTGGCGTGATCGTACAGAGCTTATCGGTTACTTTAATGAATTCACGAAGAAATTCAACGAGACAGAATTCTTGCGCGCTATATATGAATCGTCATTTAGACAGGACTGCAACATTATCGTTCTAGATGAAATGAACTTAGCCCGTGTCGAATATTACTTTGCTGAATTCTTATCCGTTATGGAAATGCCGAACGTCAACGAGTGGAAAGTTCAATTGTTGTCCGCTCCTGATGCATCAGATCCTGTACACATCATAGATGGTAAGTACCTCTTAGGACAAAATAGTTTCTTCTTCGGTACAGCTAATAACGATGATTCAACTTTCACGATTTCAGATAAGGTTTACGATCGTGCTATGTCTATTGTCTTTAACGATAGAGCTCACGCATTTGATTGCGAGTACCAAGATTCATTGCTTGTGCCTTATTCTCAAATGGCTGAATTGTATAGACAGGCTATTGTCAACAATCCGATTTCGAAAACTACATTGGAAAAATTCGCTGCGCTAGATACCTTTGCTCTTAAAAACTTTAAATTGGTATTTGGTAACCGTATTATGAAACAGCTCAATATGTTTATTCCTATATACGTCGCTTGTGGTGGCACGGAGTTTGAAGGTTTAGACTTCTTCTTTACCACAAAGATTTTAAGAAAGTTCTCTTCCTTAAATATCGGATTCTTAAAAGATGAATTAAAAGGACTTATAGTTGAAATTAATAAATTATTTGGTAAAAATAACTTCACTATGACAAAAGACACAGTTGAAGATTTAATTAAGATGAACTAATAAAAGGTAACCATGAAGAAAGATTACAGCAAAGTATTTGATAAATACATTAAGAAAAACGATTCAGTTGTTGCTCACGACCAACGAGCCAAAGAACTTTTGGATGCTGTTAAAAGCGGTACTGTAAAATACGCCAGAGTCACTCGTACAGAAGATACAGCAAGAGATGTTTCCTGGGTAGGAGATCTCATGGAAGGGATCAAGCATATTCAAAACGTCGTGGATAATCCTAAAAGTGGATTAAAATCTGTAAACTATATCGTTCCAGCTGAACTCGCTAAGAAGACAGGTCCTGAATCTATCGTTCATTTGGCAACTCACTCGCAGTTTGTTAAGGATATTCAAGCCGATGGAACTATCGTTCCTTCTAAGATTCAAGTTTCTGAAGCTGAAACTGATTACGCCACTTATGAAAACCGTTTCGTCATGACTTTGATTAAGCGCGTATATATGTACGTTGAAAAGCGTTACGTATATCTAAAAAGATATGCATCCTTAACGAATTCAGATATTTTATATTTGGATAATGATTTTAAGTTTGGCGATACCAGCATAACAACAACAACAACGATTCAAATGTCTCAACCTACAGAAACCAACCAAGAAATGCTGAATGAAATCGCAAAGTCTTTGGAGGATTTAGAGTTTATTCGTAAGTATTCTACATATTTTATGAATTGTCAGTTCATTAAGGAATTTATGAAAGGGGCGGCGAAAGTTTCCTCGCCTATTATGCAAACTAACGTTATTAGAAAAAACCCTGATTACCACGCCTGTTTTCAGTTGTGGCAGTTTCTAAATAAAGAAGAGCATACCTCGATGGAATTTTTAGTTGATGAAGATATAAAGCAATTGACTAAAGAAGAGCGCGAACGTATAGACTACATAAACTATCTATCTTGCTTGGATGTAATTATCGGCAAGGATTTGTCTTCGATGCGTTTTACAAAGAAGCAGTACAGTACTCAAGTTTTAAAGAGCATTGATGAAAGGTTATTCTTAAACGATAAGTTTCAACCTTTTGAACTTATACGCGCCGACGAGCAGTATTTTAAATCATTAGCTGAACCTCTCGAGATTAAAATTGCTGGTAAATCGCCTAGAGTTCAAAACAAAGTCTTTAAAAAGACCAAGCAAGAACTTGCTCAAATCGAGAAAGAAAAGAAGGCTTTGCTCGCGCTTAAAAGACGCAAGGAGAGAGAAGCTGCTAAACTCGATAGAATTGAAGAGCAGCGGAGAATACAAGAAGAAAAGCGATTGGAAAAAGAAGCTATTGATGCAGAAAAACAGGCTGAGAAAGATCGAATTACAGAGTTAGAGAATTTAAGAAAAGAAATAAAATCTCAAGCTATTCTAGATAAGAACGAAAAGCCTAAGGAACTTATTACTCCTGTTAAACCAGAAGAGAAAAAACAAAAAGTAGAGATTACGGAGGAAGATAAACCTGAGTTTGAAAAAGTTGAAGTAAGCAAATCCGATTCATTCGAAAAAGAAAAGTTTGACGGAAAAGAAAAATTATAAAAGAAATAATTAAAGGAGTCGATTATGGTAGAAAGCGCAGTTAAACAACCCGAGAATCAATCTGAAAAAGGTCCTAAGAAAAAAAGCAAAATTTACAAGATCATTATTAAGGTTATTGACTACATATTAATAGCATTTATCGCGATTATAGCTGTTTTAGAGATAATTGGCTTTGCAACTAAATCTTCTAATTTCAACGTTCCCAATATAGGTGGATATCAATTTTTGACAGTAGCTACTGATTCAATGGCTTACGATGCCGACGGCAACGAAGTTTATCCTGTTGGTATCGGTCTAATTTGTAAGAAAGTTGACATGGATGAAATTGCTGTTGGCGATGACATAACTTTCTACGCTAAATCATTTGGAGTCCCGGAAGTTAATGGAGTATGTACTATTACTCATAGAGTTTTTGAAATTGAATACTATACGGATACTCAAGATGTTAAAGATTTCAAATGTCACGGTATCAACGTTAATTCAACTAACTTCACACCGAGTCAAACACAAGTGGTTACACCTGAATTAGTATTGGGCGAAATTGTTGGTACAAGCCAATTCATGGGAAACTTTGTTACTGCTATGCAACAGTGGTGGGTTGTACTATTACTTGTTATTATTCCTGCCGGTATTATCGCTGTTAGCTCAGTTATTGATATAATAAAAGTAAAGAATACTCCGGAAGCAGAATTAGAAGCGAAATATGGTGAAGGAAGTAATGACAATACTAAACCTGAGGACCCGGAAGATCCGTTATCGAATATCAGTGAAGAAGATAGAAAAGCTTTAAAAGAGCAAATGATTAAAGAGATGCTTGAATCTAAAAAGAAAGGGGATAAATAATGAAGAAACAAAATCTATCGTTTTGGGTGTATCTAATTGCTTATCTTGTATTTACAATCGCTTGTATTGTTTATTTCTTAATAGAGTATTTCATATATAATGCGGAATTTGTTCAATTTGTAATTCCTTTTGCTTACGCTATTTTAACTATCATTTTTGTTCCCATTATTATCTACAGTTATAGACGCTATTACTTTAGAAGAAAACGCATTGAAGAAATACAGCGTTTATATAATATCGAATCTAGTTTTAACAATAAAACGTTATTTGCTGATGAGATCAGCAAAAAAGTTAAACGTTCGAAATCCCCAGGGGTAATTCTTTCGCTTATGGTTTTTTCAGAATCTGAAAAGTTCCAATATTATCAGTTAGAAAAAATTAGAACTTTCTATGGAGTAGTTATCAAATATTTTGAGACGCTCATGGAAAATCCCCGTTATAAAAAATCTCTTTTGTGTGGGTTTGAACAACACACATTCTACTTGTATTATCAGTACGAAACAAAGGATGAAGTCAATCGCTTTATATCAAAGGTGGATAACGACTTGTATACTTTGTTTGCTAAGACAGATGTTCCTATCAATATGCACCCTTCTTTTGGTGTTTATCAAATAGAAGATAAGAAAAAAGATATCTTGGATATGATAGACAGTTCCGTTCTTGCTTTGCGCATATCGGTCAACTCATTCCAAGTGGCTGTTTTCTACGACGACGATATTTTAAATTCTCAAATCAACAATGATGCCCTCGAACAAGAAATTCGTAGAGGTATTGAAAATCACGAGTTTGAAGTTTACTACCAAGGTAAGTTTGATCTTGCTACAAATAAATTTGTTGGAGCAGAAGCTCTTATTCGTTGGAACCATCCCACCAGAGGTTTATTCAATCCTGGTGCGTTTATAGGCGAATGTGAAAAGTCTGGTTTGATTCACGTTTTAGATTTCTACGTATTTGACCAAGTGTGTAAAGATTTAGGCGATTGGAAGAGTAGAGGCCGTAAATTAATTCCGATATCCACAAACTTCTCGTCATCTGATTTCTACAGACCTGATTTCGTCGAATCAGTTCTTACGACCATTGAAGCAAACCACATTGCTCCAAACTATGTCGAGCTTGAAATTACTGAATCATCTACGGCTAATAACTACTTTTACGTTATGTCTGTTTTAAAGAGATTAAAAGAGTCTAACGTTCGTATTCTTATGGATGATTTTGGTACTGGTTTCTCCTCTTTAGGAAATTTAAAGAAATATCCGATTAATGCGTTGAAGATTGATAAGTCGTTCATCGATGATATTACAACCGATATTAAGTCTCGTGAAATTGTAGGTACAATTATTAATTTGTCCCGTTCACTAGGTTTAACTTCCGTTGCTGAAGGTGTGCAAACTGAGAAACAAGTTGATGTATTGCGCGAATTAAAGTGCAATCAAATTCAAGGTTTCTACTATTGTAAGCCTATGCCTAAAAAAGACTTCGAAATCTTCTTATCGACTAATGTCTTTGAAAAGAAGGAGGATATATTATGATTCTTATTGTTGGTACAAATGATGATGTACTCATATATTTGCGAAATATTTTGCGTTACTCAAACGTTGATGAAATGCCGCACGATGTTAAAGTTAACGTCGGTAAAATTTATGGACAGGACGTTGCTGTAGCAAACATTGGACTTTCAAATTATCGCACGGAGATTGTCACCGCAGCGTTAATTAGCAAATACAATCCATACATCGTCATTTCTTTATCTGATGTTATGAAACTTACCAAGGGAGTTAAATTGGGCGATTGTTTCTTAGGAACAAAAATCGGCTTGGTTGATACAGATCAAATTGAGCGTTTACCCAGTCAAAAATTAAATAGTATTCCCGGCTTCCCGAGATTCTTTTCAACCTCAGCATCGCTCGTTGGTTTATTCAATGATTGCGCAGCTCAAGTTAATATTTTAAATGAAAAAGATGGGACGATATTGTCGTCTAACACCTTCGCTATTACATCCGACAAATTAAACTTCGATGTGAAAGACTACGAAGCTCAACGGAATGAAGATATCGTTTTTGATTCAGATATAGGTGGAGTGGCTATCGCTTGCCATTACTTGGATATACCTTTATTTCCATTGGCATGCGTGACACACGAAGTAGATAACAAGCAATCGTTTATTGAACGCAATAGGTTGCTGCTTAGAACCGCAATGGATTTGGGAAAGATTGTTGTTTCATTCATTGTCTCAATATCTTCAAACGAAAATTTATTCATTCGTTCTGACGAATACGATGCAAAAGATCGTTTCTAATTGATAGGTATTTAGAGTTGAGGATTTGCTTCAACTCTTTTTTGTTGTGAAAAAATAGTTCTATTTATTAAAATCAATCATATGTCTCCACCAAAAAATGATTGTCTTTTCAAACGCAATAAAAGCTTATTGATGCTGTTTCTACTTTTTATCTTTATTTTCAATATATGGCTTAAAGTAAGTCTCTTCAAGATCATCAAAACATATTGCGCGAGAATAGTAATTTCCACGGCCGTATGTGAAACCAATTTTAATGGCTTGTTTTATTTGTTCTTCGTTATCCATGTAATCTATGCAGGTTTCTATTCCTAATTCATTGTTCATACGTAAAATAGACTTTAAAGCAATCCGCCCCTTTTCAGTTTCTAATGCGGGAGTTAATGTGTTATCTAATTTCATAGAATTGAGAGCCAGGGACTGCAAAGGCGTAAATACGGAGTCACCCACCCCAAAATGGTTGATAGACGTATGAAAACCTATATCGTGCAATTCATTCACTGTAGCAATTAATTCGGGCGATATTTGCTGTTCCAAATATATGATTTGAAGATTTAGATATTTGTAAGGAACACTATATTCATCGGCTGTCTTAATTAAGTAATCTTTAAAATCTTTATGCAAGAAGGTTTTATTGGAAAAGTTAATAGACACGGTGAGAGATTCACCGTATTTTTTTATGAGTTTAGAGTGATATATGCAGTTAAGTTTGATCATGTAACAATCAATATCGTACATTAAATCAGCTTTTTCTAAAAGATGTACTAATTGATAAGGATTAACAATATTGAAAATAGGCCTGTTTATGTGAAGAATGGAATCTCCTCCGTATATAGTATTTGTTAACATATTAAATCTTGGACGAATATTAATGTCAAACTGTTTTGTATCTATTCCGTTTTGAATTTCAGCTCTTAAATATGTCAGGTGTTTGTTTCCGATGAAATGCTGTTCATTCTGCAATTTATAAAACGTATTCTTTTGAGTGTACATTTCGCGATCTGCGAACTCCATCATTTTTAAAATAGAAACATTTTCATTGCTGTAAGATACCCCAATAGATACATTTGCATACTTATCTTTAGACAAAATATCCTTAAAAGTATTAACATTTTTCATGAATTCTTCTTTTGAAACATCGGCGATTGCAACGACAAATTCATCTCCGCCAATGCGATAGATGTTATTTTTACGAAATACTTTTTGAAGAGCTTCGGCTGTGGAAATAATTATTGTATCGCCAAAATCGTGGCCATATGTGTCGTTGGAAAATTTTAATCCATTGATGTCCAAATATACTATTCCGAGTGAATCCGGTGGATTCTGTTGATAATTATGTTTAATTCTATCAAAACTATTGCGGTTGTATATACTGGTTAAACTATCGCAGAATGATAACTTCTCAAGTTGAATTTGAGTGCAGAGAACGTAAAAGAAAAAATTCAAAACTTTTGAAATTGAAGTGGCTAAAGAAAAGTCTTCTATATTTTCGTGAGGATTTAAAATAATTAACATTCCCCCATTTGAAATACCAGAACAATATTTGATGGGAATGATATATTTTTCGTATTTTAATCCGTTGTTTTTTATGAAAGCACTATCCTTTATTCTATTGTATATAGAAGTAAAATCATTTGCGTTTAATTTGCGGATTGAATTTGCAGGGAAATTGCTATATAAGTGTCGCACATTTGAAAAATTCTCTGTTAAAAATTCTTTTATATTACTGACAACAGCACTATTTTTAGGAGCGGAAAAAAAGTAGTTATCAAATGGTTCTTCATCCATGAAGACGAATACATTATCCGCGCAATAAGTATCTTTAATTTTTTTAACAAGATCGCTTATAGCGTTTTCAGGATCAGCTGAGAAATTGGTGATGATTTGAAACAATGTTGTCTCTAAATTCAGTCGTTTCGAGACTAATTCATCATTTTTAATTGTGGCGAAATAATAAAGAATGGCATCTTTCCCCTTATACGTAATACTTTTGGCGTTGACAAGCAATTCGCCTAGTTTGGGATTTAATGCGTTGTAGGTGAATGTAGAAAAGCCTTTATCGTTCAATACTTTGGCGGTCACATCAAAAAAGGGCTCAGAATTATTTGCATCTAAAAAGTCTGATAAATCTGATTTTGTTTTATAATTCCAATCTTTGGTGAATATTTTTTCCATAACTGGATTGCAATAAAATATTTCATCAGTATTTGCGGATATGACAAAGAGAGGAGTGGATAACTCTTTAACTAATTCATCTGACATATGTGGCTCCTTAAGCGATAAATATGAATAATATATATATATAATAACATTTCAGGAAGACATTTTATACATATAATATACAATTCGTAAAGAAACGTTACAACTGTAAACGATGTAAGCATTTACATCCATAAAACCGCTTACAAAATTATAAATAAGGAGGTGTCTTAATATATAATACATGTGTAAGATCAGCCAGAGAAAAATGATAAAATGACTGATTGAAAAGGAGAACAAGATGTCTGATGATTTATTCGTAGAAAGCGAAAAAGATTTATCCGAGCTCATTGAACAAGTTCGAAAAGCACAGAAGATTTTCGCAACATTTCCTCAAGAAAAAGTTGATAAAATTTTCTATGAAGCTGCTAAAGCCGCTAATAAAATGAGAATTCCTTTAGCGCAAGAAGCTGTTGAAGAGACAGGTATGGGTATTATGGAAGATAAGGTTATAAAAAACCATTTTGCTTCTGAATATATTTACAATAAATATAAGAGTACTCAAACATGTGGAGAGATTAATGTTAATACTCACATGGGTTATAAAGAAATATTAGAACCACTTGGTGTAATAGGTGCAATTGTACCCACAACAAATCCCACTTCTACGGCTATATTCAAGACATTGATATGTTTAAAGACTAGAAATGGAGTGATCTTTTCACCCCACCCTCGCGCAAAGAACTGCACTATCGATGCGGTTAAAACAGTTTATGAAGCTGCTGTAAAAGCAGGAGCTCCCAAAGGTATTTGTGGTTGGATTGACGTTCCCAGCGTCGCTTTATCCGCTCTATTGATGAAGTCGGTGGACTGTATTTTAGCAACTGGTGGACCCGGAATGGTCACAGCTGCTTATTCCTCAGGAAAACCCGCTATTGGTGTTGGTCCTGGAAATACGCCTGCTGTGGTTGATTCTACCGCTAACATTAAGTTAACAGCGGCCTCAATCATTCACTCTAAATCATTTGATAACGGTATGATCTGCGCTTCTGAACAAGCGGTGATTGTACTTGAAGATGTCTACGATGAATTTAAAAAACAAATGCAAACATACGGCGCTTATTTCTTAAAGGATGCCGAAATGGATCCGATTAGAAAAACCGTTATTATTAACGGCTCTGTCAACGCGAAAATAGTTGGTCAAAAAGCCACAACCATTGCTAAAATGGCTGGTTTAGAAGGTGTTCCTGAAGATCGTAAAATTTTGGTTGGTGAAGTTGAATCAACCGATTTTGCTGAATCTTTTGCTCATGAAAAACTTTCACCGGTGCTCGCTATGTACAAAGCTACTTCATTCGAAGATGCTATGCAAAAAGCGTACGAATTATCAGTTGCTGGCGGATGGGGACACACTTCATCGCTATTTATTGACGCTCAAAACGAGCGCGGTAAGATCGATGCATTTGCTAACAAGATGGAAACTTGTAGAATTTTAGTTAATACTCCGGCTTCCCAAGGTGGTATTGGGGATATTTACAACTTTATGCTCACACCTTCCATGACTTTAGGTTGTGGCTCGTGGGGTGGTAACTCCGTATCTGACAACGTTGGATTAGATCAATTGCTCAATAAGAAGCACGTGGCTGAGAGGAGAGAAAATATGCTTTGGATTAGAACACCTAGAAAGATGTATTTTAAGAGAGGATGCTTAAAGGTAGCCTTGCACGAATTAAAAGATGTT
>Ga0172377_10008887_pt1 | contig 10313 bp, 12 predicted proteins | sample Pumphouse3metaG_FD_119749 | JGI IMG/M metagenome (GOLD analysis project Ga0172377, IMG submission 119749) | Leachate microbial communities from a municipal landfill in Southern Ontario, Canada - Pumphouse #3 metaG | ecosystem: Engineered > Solid waste > Landfill > Unclassified | place: Canada... | reverse complement strand
TTCCCCGGCTACCGGGATGAAGGGATCGAAATACACATCCACAAAGGCCCCCGGCGCCAGATCCGTCACCGTTTGGGTGTCCGTGAATCGCACCCCGGAACGCATGAACACGTCAAAGCTCTGGGCATTATTGCCGTAATTGAAGATCCTGGCCCCGGCAAAGACCGCTTCCGGCTCCGCGACTTCATTCACCTGCAGGATCTTCCCCACTCCCACGTCGTGATCCAAAGATGGACTGAGGATTAAGTCGTCGATGGCACAATAGATGTAGGAGCTGAAACTCCCTTCCAGGGCGAAGCCCAGAAAGGTGTAGGGCCAGCTGAGGGGAGCGACGAAGACCGTTACGGTGCCGCTCAGCGGATCGTTCTGGGGATCGAACTCCCACAGGGGATTCTGCCAGTTTTGCAGATCGTGGCTGTATTGCAGGCTGAAGCTGAAACCCGGTTGGGTGGTTTGAACTCTGTAGCGGAACGTCACCATGAAGCCGGCGTTGGTGCCAGTGCTCACGGGTTGGCTGATCAAACGTGAGATCCCCGTCTGGCCATAGGGCGCGGTGAATTTCATCTCATAGGGAGATCCGCCCGCGTAGCTGGTGTTGCTCACTTCCCAGCAATCCTGGGTGATCCCTCCGCCATGGGCTTGGGACCAGCCCACGGGGAAATCCGGGCTGTCGAAATGCTGTTCGGCGGGCGGAACCGCGGCGGGATAGGGAAAGACGGAGAAGGATAGAGGCGGGGAGAAAACCGCGTTCCCTTCAGTGTTTACCGCCCTCACTGCCCAATACCACTGCTGCCCGTAGACAAAGCTTATCCCGCCCTGCGCCACGGGATTGAAATGATTGGCCGTGAGCCCCGGAAAGCTGTGCTGGGCGAATATCTGCCCCGGATCGTCGGCCAGATAAAGGGTATAGCTGTTGGGGAGGCCGCCCTGGGCGTTCGGCCCCCAGCTGAGATCGAGGCCGGCATAGGCAACCTGGCTGTAACCCTCAGGAGGAAACACCGGCAGCGGCGGCGCGGGCGGGCCCAGGGGTTCGGGCAGAAAGCCCAGGATCACGTCGGCAAACCTGCTGGAACTGACGGAGGATCCCGGCGTGGCGGGATCGATGTCATTCGCCGAGACAGCGATCAGGCCCCTGAAATCGCTGACCGTGTTCCTGAACAAGCCGCTGGGGTTGTCATTGCCAGGGCTGTTCTCATCCACTGCGATCACCAGGTTGTTTGCGTTGTCGTAGGCAAAAGGCGCGTCCAGAATGATGTCCACCCAGCCCGGTGAAGCCGGCAGGCGCACAATGCCCTCAAAAACCTGGGTAAGCTGGGCCAGGGGCAGCCAGTCGCTGGTGTTGCTGAACACATTGCCGGCCTTGTGCCCCATATAGACAGTCCAGTTCGTGGAGTTGGCATTGGCCGCGGCTCCGTTCCAGAAATAGGCGATCCTGGTGATGTAGAGGCCGCTGATATCGATCTCGCTCTGCAGGTACAGGCACTGCGAATAGCTGTGGTTGTGCAGGCCGGATACCGGAAGAATGTTTTCCTCGGTAACATCCCCGCCGATCTCGAGCTGAATGCCGTCGATCACCAGCTTCATCAAAGGCCGCAGTAACGATTGCGTATAGCCCAGCCCCTCCTGATACAGGCAGCGGTACGAAGGCGAGGTATTGGCATGGTAAACGCTGGCGTTGTAAGAAGTCGCGTCCGTGCGGTGGTAGATGTCCACCACGATGTTCGAACTGCCGTCCCAGATCCAGGGATCATCAAAAACATGGGCGTTCCAATCCTCCACCGGTTGATAGGGGTTGGCGTAAAACACCGGCTCAAGGTCCTCTGGCGGGATAAAACCGGTAAGTTCACTGGCGGTGGTTTCGCCCAGATGGATCTGGTAACGCTCCAGCGGCCCGCAGCCGTTCACATCCTCCACCCAGAAGGAAAGGGAATTGATCTGCCCGCAGTCAACCCCCTCGGCCTGCATCTCGTCGGCGGTGATCAGATACTGCTCGTGGTGCCCGATGTTGTAATTGGCGTAGGGGCTGGGATAGCTGGTGGAACTGTTATAACCCGCGTAATTTCCGATGGTGATGGTGGTGGCGCCCAGAACCCCCGCCAGCCCTAAAGCGATAAGCAAAGACAAAGTGACTTTCTTCATTGCGAACTCCTTTTGGCCTCGTCTGGAAAGGATCCCGGCCCCACCCCGGATCTCTTCCGGCCCGGCGAAATACTTTAAGTATGCCTCAGATATTCTGTCAAGAAAATTTTGGGTTCAAAAAAGAAATGGATGGATTATGGGCACAGCTGCTGAGAACGCCCATTGAAGCCCCATCCCGCCGCAATGAAAAAGCGGCCTGCTCCTGCCGGCCGCGCGGGCCTTGGGGACAAACCGCTGAAAGGTTTGGTACATCTCCGGGGATTCGAACCCCGGACCCACTGATTAAGAGTCAGTTGCTCTACCAACTGAGCTAGAGATGCACGTTCGCGAGCCAGTTTTTTTGGCTTTGTCAGGCTGTCAAGCTAAATGCTGGGAAACCGCCCCGCCGGCTGCTCTGCCGGAGGCGGGAAGCGGCCTTATTTCTCCAGCCGGAGCTCCTTGCCGGGGCTGGTGCCGTCCACCAGCTTGGTGCCGAAGGGGATCACCTTGGTCCGGAAGCTCTGGGAAAGCATCTCGATGGAGGGTGCCGAGCTGTTGTACCAGGCTTTGAACAGCGGATCCGCCAGCAGCGTGGAGATCTTGCAGCTCATTTTCAACAGGTTGGAGCCCTTCACGATCTGAACGTCCAGGTCCCCGATCCGGGTGAGCTTGTCGTCGTTCTTCACCTCGATCCGGTAGAGCCCCGGTTTGTAGCCAACCACTGGCACCTTCATGTAATTCATCACCCAGACGTACTTCTTGTCTGTGCTGCTGGCCAACACCACCATGTAGGAATAATACTCCATGCCCATCTTGCCCGAGGTGGGAAAGCCCCCGCCCCGGTTCTGGATGGCGGCGTAGAACTTGCTGTCCGAGAAGCAGAAATAGTCCGCCACCACGTCCAGGAAATCGGTCTTATCGTCTCCGGAAGGATCCGCGGAAATCCTGCTCATCTGGCTCAGCGTGGGCCGGCCCTGGCCGCCAAAGTAAGCCGGCTGAACCTTCGGCAAAGCCTCCGCCGCCACCGCGGCCAGCAGGAACAGGCAGATGAAAGCTATGGCTGTCTTGCTCATACTAACCCCTTGTTTTCATTATTGTCAGATTCTGATCAAACCAGCCCAAGCCCCGCCGCTGTCAAGATTTTTCTGCTCAGCTTAGAAATTCCTTGACGTATTTGCCTGTTTGGCAAAGTAGGCAATAACCAAGAGAAACAAGGACCCGAAAATGTCTCCAAACGATGCCAGATACACCACCATGGCCGCCATCCTGAAAGCCATGGCCCACCCCACCCGGCTCTTCATCCTGGACCGGCTGCAAGAGCAGGACCACTGCGTCTGCGAACTGCAGGAACTGATCGGGGCCGATATGTCCACGGTCTCCAAACACCTCAGCGTGCTCAAGAACACCGGGATCATCACCAGCCGCAAATACAACAACCAGGTGATCCACAGCCTTCTTTGCCCCTGCGTGCTGGACATGTATAAATGCGTCACGGAACTTAAACAGAAACAGGGCGGCCCCCAATGAAGGAAAAGCTGAAGGAACTCAAGATCCTGGGGATCATGCTGGCTGTTTTCAGCGCCGCCTACTTCATCCCTTTCACCGCGCCGAGGTTTCTCAACGGGCTCCACGAGGCCTTTTTCATGCTGCAGGAATACGCGCGCCTCCACGTGCTTTTGTGTTTGGTCCCGGCCCTCTTCATCGCCGGGGCGGTGAGCGTTTTCATCAGCAAAGACAGCGTGATGCGCTTTCTGGGGGCGAAGGCCAAAAAATGGCTGGCCTACAGTGTGGCCGCGGTTTCGGGAGCGATCCTGGCGGTCTGTTCCTGCACCATCTTGCCCCTCTTCAGCGGTATCTACAAACGTGGAGCCGGGCTTGGCCCCGCCGTCGCCTTCCTCTATTCCGGACCGGCGATCAACATCCTGGCCATCGTGATGACCGCCCGGATCCTGGGATTGCAGATGGGCATCGCCCGAACCGTTGGAGCCGTGGCCTTCAGCGTTGTGATCGGCTTGGTGATGCACCTGCTGTTTCGCCGGGAAGAGCAGGCCCGGCAGGATGGACTGAACCTCGGAGAGCCGGAACAGGGCCGCCCGCTCTGGCAGACCCTGGTCCACTTCGGCCTGCTGATCCTGATCCTGATCGTGCTTAACTGGGCGAAGCCGAACCCCGGCACCGCCTCACCCTTCATGGACTGGATATACGCTTCCAGATGGCTGGTGACCGCCGGGCTGGCTTTGCTGTTCGGGCTTTCGCTATCGGCCTTTTACGGCTTCAAGCTGTGGAAAACCCTCCTCACCGCTGCTGTGGTCGCCGCTGTCGGGTTTATCTTCCCCTCCCAGCCGCTGATCGCCTTTGTGGCGGCGGTTTTTCTCTTCAGCCTCTGGCTGGTGTTTGAAAAAGGCGAACTGAAGGACTGGCTGGATTCCACCTGGGACTTTGCCAAACTGATCATCCCTTTGCTCTTTATGGGAGTGATGATCGCCGGAGCTCTGCTCGGCCGTCCCGGCCAGGAAGCCTGGGTGCCCTCGCGCTGGATCGAGATCGCTGTGGGCGGAAACTCGCTCTGGGCAAATTTCTTCGCCTCCATCTCCGGCGCTTTCATGTATTTCGCCACCCTCACCGAAGTGCCCATCCTCCAGGGCCTGCTTGGCTCCGGAATGGGCAAGGGGCCGGCTTTGTCATTGCTTCTGGCCGGTCCGGCCCTGTCGCTGCCCTCCATGCTGGTGATCAATACCGTCCTGGGCCCCAAAAAGACACTCGCCTTCGTTAGCCTGGTGGTGGTCTTTGCCACCTTCAGCGGATTTGTCTTCGGAGCGCTGTTCGCGTGATAATCTCCATTTTCAACCAACTGACCCAGGCCCTGGCCTCAAATCCGGCGGTCGCGTTGCTGGCCTCCTTTTTGTGGGGGATCCTGAGCGTGTTGCTTAGCCCCTGCCATCTGGCCAGCATACCCATGATTGTGGGCTATCTGGATGGGCAGCCAGATCTTTCGACTAAAAACGCCTTTAAACTCTCAGCATTTTTCACGCTAGGCATCCTGGCAATGATGGCGCTCATCGGCCTGATAACCGGCCTGCTTGGCAAGATGCTGGGAGACGTGGGAAACTGGACGGAGCCTGTGATGGGCGTGATCTTCCTGATCATGGCTTTCTTAATCGCCGATATCCTGAAGATGCCGTCCTTCCTCAGTGGCGGAGCCGGCAAAGCTTCCCGGAAAGGGATTTGGGGAGCCCTAAGCTTGGGATTCCTGCTGGGCATAGCCCTGGGGCCTTGTTCTTTCGCGTTCATGGCGCCCATTTTGGGGATCGTGTTCACTTCCGCGGGATCGCAATTCATCTTCGCCCTCACCCTTGTGCTGGCCTATATCATCGGACACTGCCTGGTGATAATCCTGGCTGGAACCTTCGCAGGATCAGTACAGTCTTATCTGAAGTGGAGCAGCAATTCCCAGGGCACAAGAATCGTGAAGTATGTCTGTGCCGGCCTGGTATTCCTGGCGGGCCTCTATCTCATTTCAAAGAAATTCATCCCCTGATAAGGAGTAACAAATGATCATTAAAATCCTCGGGACGGGATGTCCCAAATGCAAGAAACTGGAGGCCAACGCTTTGTTAGCCATTGAACAAGCTGGTATCGAAGCCACCGTGGAAAAAGTGACCGATCTGAACAAGATCATGGACTACGGAGTAATGATGACCCCGGCCCTGGTGATCGATGAAAAAGTGGTCTCCTCCGGCAAGGTCCTGACCGTGGAAGATATTAAATCCCACCTTACCAAAGGAAATTGAGATGGCTGAAAACGAATGCGGCTGCTCCTGTTCCTGCGGCAGTTCCGACTGCAGCGAGGGCTGCGTGTCCAACTCCGCCCCCACCAAGGTTTACGCCTGCGCCGGGGCCAGCAACGTGGGCGCGATCTCCTTTGAACTCTCCAAAGCCCTGCATCTCGCCAATAAATACGAAATGGGCTGTTCCACCTGCATCGGCGCCGGCGATTGCGGCTGCGGCGGCACGGTTACAGAAGCCGGAAACAAAGACCTGCTGATCGACGGCTGCAAGGTGGCCTGCCTGAGAAAGATGTTCGAGAAAAAAGGCATCACCAACTTCAACCACGTGATCGTGACCCAGCTGGGCATCCGCAAGGAAGGCGTGTTCGACTTTCCCCCGGAGGTGATCCCAGAGCTGATGGACAAAATGAGTAAGAAAGGGCTCTAAAACCATGAAAAAAATACTGATCGTCCTGGCCGCGCTGATGCTGCTCTCCGCCTGCGGAGCCAGATCTGAAGCGCAGAACGGGCTCCCGGCGCCTGAACCCAAGGCACAGGAGAGCGCAGAGCCAGCCCCTGAAACGAACACCGAACAACCCCAAGAGGTTTTCCCCCTGGCCACCTTCATCGAACTGGGCGCCGAATCCTGCATCCCCTGCAAGATGATGCAGCCCATCCTAAAAGAGCTCCGGGAGGAATACCAGGGCCTGCTGAAAGTGGAATTCATCGACCTGTACAAAGACCGCGCCGCCGCCCAGGAATACAACGTGCGCGTGATGCCCACCCAGGTGTTCCTGGATATGGACGGCCGTGAATTCTTCCGCCATGAAGGTTTTTACCCCAAGGCCGAGATCGAGAAGATGCTGGCCGCCAGGATCGGCATCACCAAACCGGCTGCCAAATAGCCAGGCTGTCCATGGAATCCCGCAAACAAAGATCTGAGCTGAAAAAAGTCCTCATCCTCTGCACTGGTAATTCCTGCCGCAGCCTCATGGCCGAGGCCCTGGTCAACCACCTGCTGGGAGACCGCTATCTGGCCTACTCGGCCGGGGTGGCCCCCTCCACGCCGAACCCTGTGGCGCTTCAAACGCTGGAAGAGCTGGGGATCGGCACCTCCGGCCTGAGGTCAAAGAGCGTCTCGGAGTTTCTGAACCGCGACGACCTGGACCTGGTGATCACCGTCTGCGACCACGCCAAAGAAAGCTGCCCCGTTTTCGCCAAACCCGTGCCCACGCTTCATCTGGGCATAGAGGACCCCGCCCCGTACACCAACGCTCCGGACGCCCTAAAGATCTTTCGCCGGACCCGGGAGCAGATCCTGGCCAAAGTGATCGCCCGCCTCCGGGATGCCTGCCCAACGCCGCCACCAAAAAGGAAATGACCGCCATGACCAGCCACGAACACAACCACAACCACGGCCACCACCAAGCCGACGCCGCCGCCATCAGCCCCGCCAGATTCAGGTTCGTGACCCTGCTGAACCTGCTGATCACCATCGCCGAGTTCATCGGCGGGATCGTCTCCGGAAGCCTCGCCCTGCTCTCCGACGCCGTGCACAACCTCAGCGACACCGCCTCCATCCTCATCAGCTATTACGCCTTCCGGATCGCCGGGCGCAAACGCGATTCCAGCCACACCTTCGGCTATCAGCGCGCCGAGATCCTGGCCGCCTTCATCAACGCCGTCACCCTCGCCGTGATCTGCGTGTTTCTCGTGATCGAGGCCATCAAGCGGTTTTACAACCCCAGCCCCGTCAAAGGCCAGGTGATGCTGATCGTGGCCGCCATCGGCCTGATCTCCAACCTGGTCTCCGTGCTGCTGCTCCATTCCGGCGCCAAAGCGAGCCTCAACGTCCGCTCCAGCTACCTCCACCTCCTCGGCGATACCATCTCCTCCGTGGGCGTGATCCTGGGCGGGATCGCCATCATCGTTTGGAAGGTCTATTGGATCGACCCCCTGATCACCCTGCTGGTGGCGCTTTACATCGCCAAAGAGAGCGCGGGGATCATCCGGAGGTCCGTCCACATCATGATGCAGGGCGCCCCCGAAACCTCCCTCCCGGAACTGCAGAAGGACCTCCTCGCCCTCCCCGGCGTCCAAAACGTCCACCACGCCCATATCTGGATGCTCAACGACCGCTCGATCCACTTTGAAGCCCACATCGACGTGGACGACAACCTGCTCTCCGACCTAGCCCCGCTGGTGGACGAGATCAACCGCCGCCTCGCCGCCAACCACGGGATCGACCACGTAACCATCCAGTTCGAATGCGGCCGCTGCCAAAACAAGGACCTGCTTTACCAAAAGGACCCGGAGTGAGGGCCCCGGAAGCTTTCCCGCTTGACAGGATCGCCCCGCCCGGAATTTGGTTGCCTCTTGAACCCGCGGAAAAAAACATCCCCGGAAAAGGAAAACCATGGACATCGAGATAAAAATAGTCAAAGAGGCCGACCCCGCCGAGATCCTGGCCCTCTACCGCCATCCCGGCTGGTGGCAGACGGACGACAACCCCGAATACCTGGCCACCGTGCGCGGGATCGTTGCCAACAGCTTCTGCTTCGTGGTGGCCCTGCTTGAGGACAGGCTCATCGGAATGGGCCGCGCCATCAGCGACGGGGTCAGCGACGCCTATATCCAGGACGTGGTGGTCTACACAAAATACCGTGGCCAGGGAATCGGCGCCGCCATCACCCGAAAGATCGTGGAACACCTCCAAGCCCACCAAATCCAATGGATCGGCCTCATCTCCGAACCCGGCCACGAGAATTTTTACGAACGCCTGGGCTTCGCCCGGATGGAAAACTACACCCCCATGCTGCTGAAGATGGACTAAAGCCCCGCCATGACCGATCTTATCACCCTTGGCCCAGAAGACGCCCCCCTGCTGAAGCGCTGGCTGGACCGCTGGCCCCGCCAGAACTGCGACTACTCCGTGGTGAACCTCCTCACCTGGGGCCGGATCTACGGCAACCAGCGCGCCCTCTGGCGCGGCCATCTGCTGCTCTACAACCCCAAATACGCCTACGTCTTCTTCCCCGTGGGGCCCGGCCTCCCCTCCTCCCAATTGCGCGAACTGCTGGACGGCTTCCGTGAAAAAGACCCGGAGGCGGAGCTCATCCTCGTGCCCGAAAACTGGAGGGAAACCAACCCCGACCTCGAGGACTATTTCACCCTCAAGGAAGAGCGCGACTGGGCGGATTACGTCTACGGCACCGATAAAATGGTGGCCCTTAGCGGCAAAAAACTGGCCAAGAAAAAGAACCTCGTCTCCCAGTTCGCCAGAACCTATCCCGAATACCACGTGCTGCCCATAACCCCGGACAAACACGAGGTGATCCTGCGCTTCACCGAAAAATGGAAACGCCAGCGCAGCGCTGAGGGGATCTATCTGAACACCGAATTCCAGGCCATCCAACACACCCTCGAGATGTGGGACGCCCTGCCCGTGGAGGGCATCATCATCTGCCACCGCCACAAGATCTCCGCCTATTCCATCTTCTCGCCCATCAACCCGGAAATGGCCACCATCCACTTCGAAAAGTTCGACCCCGAAATGAAGGGCAGCGCCCAGCTGATCAACTGGGAAACCGCGCGCCGCCTCCAGGGCCGCTTCGCCTGGATCAACCGCGAACAGGACATGGGCCTCGAAGGCCTCCGCCAGGCCAAACTGACCTACCAGCCAGACTTCCTTCCCCCCTTCATCACCGGAAAATAAGCCAGCCTGCACTTCATCCTGGCTCTCTTTCAAAGCTATGGGTCTTTTAACAAAGCACAACCGGTGTTTTTTGCGAAATTAGTTAGACCCGCTCTGCTAAAGGGTTTCAGGCTAATAAAGCACAAAAAACACGCTCTGCCACCCCCCGGCCACTGGCTGGCAGGAGGGTGCTTGTGGATGCATGCTAAAATCCTATATGCCTATATAGATATAGTATATATATTATATATATTATATAATTTTATATTTTATTATTACTATATAGATACTCCCTTCCTCTTCCGCACCTCTTTCTCCATACTCCCCGTCCTGGACCTGGATTTCCTGGACCTGGAATCAGCCCCACAGGCGGCTGGGATGGAGAAGCCGATTTTGGTGCTTTATTAACGTATCTTATAGTCCCACAACAGGTTAAATAAATTCGCGTTTTGTGCGTCTGTGTTTTTATTCGGTGAATCCAGGCCTAAGTGTCATTCCGGGGCAGGGGCCCCGGAATCCAGCCCTTCCGGGTAATGCCCTCATAAGGTGACGATCCAGGCGCAGCCTGCATCGTCCCCGCCCACGTATCAGATTGGCTATTCCCGCCTTGCCTGATAGGGGTAGGGGAGCAATCCATTACTGGGCTCCCCTCCCTCCGAACCGTACATGCGGTTCTCCCGCATACGGCTCTCCAGAAAACAGGTATCTCATTTAAGAGACTGGCATAATTCCCT
>Ga0172377_10008886_pt1 | contig 10313 bp, 9 predicted proteins | sample Pumphouse3metaG_FD_119749 | JGI IMG/M metagenome (GOLD analysis project Ga0172377, IMG submission 119749) | Leachate microbial communities from a municipal landfill in Southern Ontario, Canada - Pumphouse #3 metaG | ecosystem: Engineered > Solid waste > Landfill > Unclassified | place: Canada... | reverse complement strand
TCACAGCGACATGTTCGGCCTTAGCCCGGATAGCGTTTACAACCTCGCCGACCGATTCCGGGGCAACCTGCACTATATAGCGCGCCTGGGTTTCACAAATTAAAACTTCCTGCGGGGTAATGTTTTTCACGGAAACCGGAACTTTGGACAGATCCACTTTGGCACCCCGATTACCGTATCTGGCCGACTCACAGATCGCGGCTCCGATACCGGCGGCGCCCAGATCGGAACAGGCTTTGATTTTGCCGGTGGCAAAAGCCGCCAGGGCCGCCTCCATAGCTTCTTTTTCCTCTTTGAAGAGAGCAATTGCCGGGCGCATTTCTTTGACCAACCCGGCCCGGAAAAGAGTATCGTTGCCATCAACGCCGGTCACGCCGATTATAATAATTTTATCGCCGACATTTTTAGCCGGTTTGGTAAGCGGCTTTTCGGTAACCAGTTTGCCGATAACCGAAACCACGACAGCCGGAACAATGTCCGAAAAAGAGGTTGAGAATCCGCCACCGATGATAAAAACATCCATCGTCCGGCACATGTCGCCCAGACCTTTGACCATAATGTTTACTCTTTCCTGACTGGTCATGACCTGGCATTTGCCGCAGGTACAACGTCCTTCAAAACCGCACGGTCCGACGATCACTTCCTGATCGAGCGGGCGGGTGCCGATGAAATCCATCAGAAAAATCGGACGCGCCCCCATGGCGACCACATCGCGCATTGCCCCGCCGGCGCCGGTAGCGGCGGCATCATAAGGTCGCGGTACGCAGGGCGAACAATGGCTTTCCATCTTGCCTACCACATAGCCCGACATACCCGGCATTTGGAAGACTGCGGCGTCATCATTGGCTTCCGGGCCGATTGTAAGAGCTCCCGGCCAGACTTTACTGACCTGGCGGTTTAATTCCTGGAAGCTTTTAAAATCGATCACCTTATCTATGTTGTGATGCAGATGAACGAATAATCCGTGCATCAATGCTTTTTCGATTGTGTTCATGCTTTCTCCTTATTTTATTGTGATCGTTGGTGGATAAATATCATTTGGCGGGAGAATTAATTCATCATGAGTAATCAGTCAACACCATTCTTTTTATAATGTCAGAGTGGTATAAAAATTGAAATACATGGCGAGTTTATTCTTCAGTTTTGCGGATAACGGCTATAATCTCTTCGGGTGTGGTCGCGGCCAGCATTTTCTGGCGAAAATCAGCTTGCTGATTGAGACGCGCGATCAGCGCCAGAATCTGAACATAGGTTCCCGTCAATGCGTCCGATGCCAGCAGTAGAAAGAAAAGATGCGAAAGACCGCCATCGGCGGCTTGAAAGTCGATGCCTTCCGGCGCGACGCCCAAAGCCATTACGATACCGTCGGCGGCGCTGGTGCGGGCGTGAGGGATCGCCAGCCCTTTCTCCAGGCCGGTGCTACCTAAATTTTCACGGTCGAGAAGGGATTGCAAAGCCTTTGCGCGGTCGAGGATTTGTCCGGTAGCCAAAGCGGCGTCCAGCAGTTCTTCGATCACTAATTTTTTGTCGGTATTTTGCATAGGCACGACGATCGCCTCTCGCCTCAGCAAGGTTGATAGTTTCATTTCAAACAACTCCTTATCACAGTCAGACTAATTCAGGTTATAGATTCAAATAGTTCATCGATGCGTTCGGTGTCTTTAGCCATTAATACCGAACAGCGGGCTTTACGGAAAATTAATCCCGTTTCGTCATGAAACGTATCCTGACGGGCTAAACCCGGTTCGAGTTCACCCATTATGAGCAGATCGGCGCCCCACTCTTCCACTTTTTGGATAGCAATTTTATGAACAGTTCCTTTCAGCAATTCGGTTTCAAGGCTTAATCCCTTGGAATTTGCCAGATCGGTGATGTCACGCAGGTAATTCCAACCGTCTTCTTCCAGATCTCGCTCATAATCCAGCTCTTCGACTTTAACAAAGATCCGGGCGCGTTCGAGCTGTTTCAGCAGGTCGATATTAACGACATAGATCGCCTTTAAAGCCGCGCCGGTGATTTTCGCGAGGACGATACCGTATTTGGCGGCTGACATACACCCTTCCGAACCGTCGGCGAACAGGAGAATTTTTGAGATGAGTCGCTCGGATTGTATCTTAGTTATCCTTTCGTTTTTCAAGGCGTTCTTTAATGAACTTCAGAGAAGTCAGTGCGCCCCGCTCATTTTCTTCCAAAGAATCCGTAATAAATTTAATGGTTTCCTGGTAATCTGGAATAGCAATTTTTTCAAGGGCATTGACCCGCCGCTGAGTCTTGCGAACTTCGCGGGCTAATCGCAGGAGCGAAACGCGCAGTTCGGCGAAGCGTCCCATCGCTTCCAGAATTTGTTTGAAACGCAGAATGCTTTCGTCCAGCCAGAACGACGAATTGCCGGCGCTGTAATAGGGCGCATCGTCGTGAACTTTGACCTCGATTTTGGGAATAACCACACCCATTACCCGCAGGGCATGAATCTGAATATCGGATTCTATCCGGACCGCTCGCGCCATGGATTTGACCGTATTCTTGCCGCTGGAAATAATGGCATTTTGAAGGGCATTATAGGCTTCACGCAGAGCGGCGTCCATTCTGTCATGCGCCGTAATCGTTTCATTGACCAACGGCATTAAATTCGCCACCAGCACCTGGCGTTTTTGCTCCAGCAGATCATAGCCCTCCTGGGCAAAAACCAAGTCGCGTTTGGTTTTGAGCAGATTGCTCTTGGTCGGGACGATTTTGAGTCGGGTGCCCATCGTGTTAATATTTTTTATTCACTTTCATTGTTAAAAGAATGATACTGTTGAGCTTCTTCGTCGGTAATGCGTTGTAATTCTTCGCGTGGCAGGAATGATAACATTTTCCAACCCAGGTCGAGAGTTTCGTTGATTGAGCGATCTTCGGTTTCAGCCTGGGAGAGGAATTGGCTTTCCAGCGCCAGACCGAATTTAAGGTAATTGTGGTCCAGCGGACTGAGTTCCTCTTCGCCGATCACCGAAGCCAGAGCGCGGACTTCCTTAACTCTGGCATAAGCCGCAAACAGCTGACTGGCCAGGTGAGCATGATCAGCGCGGGTCAGACCTTCACCGATTCCATCTTTCATCAGACGTGAGAGTGACGGCAGAAGAGCGATCGGCGGGTAAATTCCCTTCTGGAAGAGTTCGCGATCCAAGACAATTTGGCCCTCGGTAATGTAACCGGTCAGATCGGGAATTGGATGGGAAATGTCGTCATTCGGCATGGATAAAATAGGAACCTGGGTGATCGAACCGCTGGAATTGTCTACCATACCGGCGCGTTCGTATAATGAGGCCAGGTCGGAATACAGATAGCCCGGATAGCTTTTACGGGATGGGATTTCGCCGCGGGCGATCGAGATTTCACGCAGGGCCTCGCAATAATTGGTCATATCAGTCAAAACCACCAGTACGTGCATGTTCTCCTTAAACGCCAGGTATTCGGCCATAGTAAGAGCTGAGCGCGGGGTGATCAGGCGTTCGACAGACGGAGCATCGGCCAAAGACAGGAACAGGACGACATTCTCCATCACGCCGGTATCGCGGAAATTATCGATAAAATATTGGGCAACGTCGTGTTTAACGCCCATGGCCGCGAAGACGATTGCGAAGGATACATCGCGACCAACAATTTTAGCCTGGCGAACAATCTGCGCCGTCAGGCGGTTATGCGAAAGTCCCGGACCGGAAAAGAGTGGCAATTTCTGGCCATTAACTAAGGTGTTCATACCGTCGATGGCAGAGATTCCGGTCTGAATGAAGGTGGTCGGATAGGTGCGGGCAGTCGGGTTGATGGCTGAGCCGTTCACATCTTGAAATTCTTTTGCCAGCGGGACCGGGCCGCCGTCAATTGGACGGCCTAATCCATCGAAGATACGTCCCAGCATTTCCATGTTGACCGGGATTTGCAGGGGCGTGCCTTGAAAGCGCACCGCGGTACCGGATAGTGACAGACCGGTAGTTCCCTCGAAGACCTGGACAACGGCGGCCGACTGATTAGCTTCCAGTACCTGACCGATGCGGGATTCGCCCCGTTCGTTGCGGATTTCGACTAATTCATTATAGCCGACATTGTGGATATTATCGAGAGCAATGAGCGGACCGTTGACTTGCTGAATGCCCATGTATTCGCGGTACTTTAAGAGTTCGGCCTGATCGTATTTATTCATTGCAATGCGTTCTTTCGTATTACCTCTATCCTATTAATCGATTAGAAATTCAGGCGACCGAGACTGGCTAACTCCTGATTCAGTTCAGTTAAAATTTTATCGAGTTTATCGGTTTCTTCATTAGATATCTTATATTTCATATTCATTATAGCGCGGATGGACTTGGTGCGTTTGATTTTGTAAAGGGTTGCGCCATGCTTTAGAGCTTCGGCGGCCAGCCGGTAAAATGTGACGATAATGCGCAACATTTTGACCTGTTTCTGGATCGTTGAATAAGTATCGATCTTATCATAAGCGGACTGTTGAAGGAAGATATTTTTAAACAGATTACAGACTTCCAGAATAATGCGCTGGGAGTCCGGTAAAACATCGGCGCCGACGAGCTTGACAACCTGCTGAAGTTTGGCTTCTTTTTGAAGAAGTTCAAGGATTTCCTGACGTAGTTCAGCCCAATCCGGATCGGCCTTTTCCTGCCACCAGGCGGCGACTGCCTCGACGTATTCCGAATAAGAATCCAGCCAGGAAATGGATGGATAGTGACGCGCATTGGCCAGATCGCGATCAAGCGCCAGAAAGACACGCACAAAGCGTTTGGTATGCTGGGTAACCGGTTCGGAAAAATCTCCACCCGGCGGCGAGATGGCGCCCACGATAGTGATCGAACCGGTTTCATGATTGAGGGTTTCGAACAGCCCGGCTCTTTCATAAAATTCAGCCAAACGGGTCGGCAGATAAGCCGGGAAGCCTTCTTCAGCCGGCATCTCTTCCATGCGTCCGGATAATTCCCGCAAAGCTTCCGCCCAGCGGGAAGTCGAATCAGCCATGATGGCGACATGGTATCCCATATCGCGAAAATATTCGGCAATCGTGATGCCGGTGTAAATCGAAGCCTCGCGGGCGGCAACCGGCATATTGGAAGTATTGGCGATTAACACGGTACGTTCCATCAGCGGGCGCCCGCTACGCGGATCGATCAGTTTGGGAAATTCATTCAGTACATCGGTCATTTCGTTACCGCGTTCACCACAACCGATATAGACGACAATATCGGCGTCCGACCATTTGGCAATTTGATGTTCGACCATAGTCTTGCCGGTACCGAAACCGCCCGGGATGGCGACCGTACCGCCTTTGGCGATCGGGAAAAGGGTATCGATTACCCGTTGACCGGTAATCATTGGTAAGTTAGTGGTTTGACGATTTTGTACCGGTCGCGGTTGACGAACCGGCCAACGTTGGAAGAGTGTCAGTGAATGCCGATTATTACCACTTTCTATTACACAAATTTCGTCTTCGATCCGATATTCGCCGGCTGGGGCAATCTTGATTACCCGGCCGGAAATGGTGGGCGGCACGAGGATTTTCTGAGTGATGCGGGCGGTTTCGGCAACAGTGCCGATAGCCTGGCCGCCGCTGACAGTATCTCCAGTGCTCACGATCGGCACGAAAGGCCATTTTTTCTGGCGGTCGAGGGCGGGCACTTTGATGCCGCGGTGGATATACTGATCGGAGACTTTCTTGATTTCAGCCAGCGGTCGCTGGACACCGTCGTAAATAGTTCCGATCAAGCCCGGACCAAGTTCGACCGAGAGCGGCAGACCGGAACCGTATACTTCCACACCGGGTGTCAAACCGGTCGTATCTTCATAAACCTGGATAATGATCTGGTCGCTTTGCAGACGCACGATTTCGCCGATTAGGCGATCCGGGCCGACCTCGACGAATTCGAGCATCTGAGCCTTGTCAAGCGCGGCGGCGTGGACAACCGGCCCCAGAACGCGGGAAACTTTTCCGATTACTGTTGCCACCGCTTACCTCATTAGATTATTTTCTGAAAATTTTTGCATGATCTGCCATTGATATTTTTCAAACAGACGCTCGCTATAACGAGTGAGGCGATTGTCAAAACGCCGGCGTTTATCGGCGGAATAGAGCAGGACGCCCGGCTCGTTTAAATCTTTTGGTTCCAACCTCAGTTTTACCGGCGGATTGGAGGAAGCCTCGATAGCGCCCAAAAATTCGTTACTTAAAATGGTTCGTTCCCGATCACCCGCGCTCAGGAGAATCTTATCCGTACCCAGTCCGACTATTCCTTCAGCGATCAGATCTTTTAATAATTGAGCATATTCCGGCGACAGGCGCAATACAAGCAGTTTATTCTCAAACTGTTGCCGGATTTCAATGCCGATCAGCAAGCGCGATTGCAGGCTCAATTTTTTGATCTCGAGATGGGTCTGAGCGGCCGAACGCTTGCGGATTTGTTCGGCGTTATGGCGGGCTTTGTCGATAATACCGTCTTGAATTTTTTTTGATTCGGTACGTGCGCGCTGGGTAATTTGAGCCTGTTCGCGGGCGGCGGCTTGCCGAATGGATTCGACTTCGGCTTCTGATTGCTGACGAATCTCAGCGATAATGGCTTCCAGTGAGGCGTTCTTATCAGGCATAATACTTCATTCCATTCGAACGCCAACCGCCGTTTGAATCACTTCCTTGATTGAAATGCGATCCTCAATCGGCCCAAGCCGGTCGGGGATTTCGACGATCAGCGGAGAAACTTTTTGATAAAAATGAGCATCAACTTCCGATCGGATCAGCGTGGCGATGCGTTCCGTAATGATGATAATGCCGAGGTCTTGGCGTTCCATGCTTTCATCCAGAGCGCGTCGGGCGGAATCGGCATCATGGACAACAATTCCTTCCGCTCCGGCCAGGCTGAAGCCCAAGACGGTGTCTTCATCACCTATTACGAAAAATTTCAAGCCACCTCCGGCAAATTATATTTTACCGAGAATCATGATCGCAACGATCAAACCGTAAATGGCAATACCTTCGGCAAGACCGACGAAAATCAAAGCACTGCCGGACAACTCCGGTTTTTCGCCAATCGTGCCCATTGCGGCGGTCCCGATATTGCCAACGGCAATGGCGGCTCCGACCGAGCCAATTCCGACTGCCAGAGCGGCGGCGATGAAACCGAACTTCACCCGGGTGGCGTTATCGGCCGCAGTTGTCCCGGCTGGTTCGACTTTCTCGTCGATTGCTACTTCGGCATTCTGCGGGGTCTGGGCGATAGCCTTCAGAACCAGCAATGAGGTTCCGCCGATTGTCACCAAGCCCAGCGTAATCACGATCGCCAGCAGTTTTTTGAAAGTCTTGGATTTTAACATATCTGTAATACCTCCGAAAAAAAGTTTTGATATTTTTTGCATTTATTCAATAGTGGGATTTTCCCGAATTGGTTTATAGCAAACGCTGGTAGGCTGGAAAAAACGATTGAAAAATTCATAGAACTCTAAACGAATGGCCTGAATTGTTACCACCAGACCTTCAAGGACGATAATGAAAACATTGCCAATAATTAAAATAATTATCGAGGTCAATCCACTAAACTTACCGGTTACCATATCCGATAGAGAGAAAATAGCTATGAACAAACCGGCGTGCGCCAGACCGAAAGCTCCCACGCGGATGAAAGAGACCGTATTGGCCAAAAAACCGAGCGCGATTTCGAGCATTTCCACGATGGAGTGCATTATACCGGTAAAAATTCCCTGATGGTAAAGCCGGTGATTTTTGCGGAGCAGGTTGGTAATTGGTTCGCGGAAAAAGAGGAGCAGGGCGCAACCGGCAAAGAGATAGATAACGAAAAGACCGACGCCTTCTCCGGTTTTGGACAGCACCAGACGGCTGACCAGTAGAATGCCGCACCAGTATAGAATCAGGCTGAGCAGTCCGGCTTTATCGAAAATGTAATTGAGAAATTTGCCACTGCGCAGACCGTTGATCAGGTTAAGCACTATCGAAACTGTGATCAACCCGGCGCCGGCGTAGATCACGACTTTAAAGAGCTGATTGATATTATCGATCGGCTTCATCCAGATCGTCGGCAACCAGTGTTCCACGCCGAAAATGCTGCCGAACAGGAAGCCGAACAGCATACTGGCGCATCCGGCGTAAAGCACCAAACGGCCGGCGACTTTGAGAATGTCCTTATGACTTTTCAGAGATAAAAATAATCCCAGCAAAGCTAACACCAGACCGTGACCGACATCGCCGAACATTAAACCGAACATCAGCAGAAAGCTGATTCCCAGTACCGGGGTGGGATCGATGGTCTGATAGCGCGGCAAACCGTATGTGGCGGTCAGCATTTCAAACGGTTTGAAAAAGGCCGGATTGTGAAGTTTAACCGGAACTTCAAGAGTGCCGTCTTTAACCGATTCGAGCGATTCAGCCGGGATTAGATCAACTATAGCGCGATTCTGAGTGGTTTCCTGTAAATCCTTGACGAATGGAGTCTGGCGACTGTTTGGCAACCATCCCGAAAAAAGGCAGGTTTGTTCTGTGCGACGGAAGAAATGCAACATTCGGTCATAAAGCTGTTCCTGACGAATGCGCAGGTAAGCGCCGACCAGGAGCTCGCGGTGCCGGTCGGCAATGGCGCGGAATTTCTCATCGGCACTTTGCAGTTGTTTGTGAATATCGGACAGATTTTTTGTAAGGTTTTCGATTGATTCGGTAGCCAGTTCAGAGAGCTCTTTTTCGATTTTGGAAGACTGAAAGGCAACCGTTTTAAGGGCGGCCTGAAGAATATCGGCGTCGCGTTTGAGCACAATCGTAGCCAGAGAAGTCAGGCCTTTTTGACTGCCGATCGGCAAGATGACGTGCAAGGTTGCGGCAAGTTGCTCTTCTAATAGCGGCAAATTATTATCGGGAATCTGGCCGGTTTCAATTGCGAGATAGGAATATCCGCCGGGCATCTGGAGAGCCTTACCCAAGCCCGGAAAACGTTCATATCTGTTTTTGAGTTCATTCAGACGTTGAAATTCTTTATTCAGGATTTCGCGCTTCTCTACGGCAGTGTCGATTTCGGACATGGCAGTTTCGAGGTGTCGGTCGATTTCCGGCCAATCACCACGCAACGGCTGATATTGATGAAGATGTTCGGTCAGATTCAGAGTTTTTACCAGGTGTTCCACTTTTTCGCGGCGAGATTGGGATTGAGGTGATTCCTCAGCGGTATAGGAACGGGACAGATCTTTAATCCACGGATTAGTCTGGGCGGCATCGGCGATCTGCAGGTCGCCCTGACGAATAATCATGCTGACTACCCGCTCGGCATACTGGCCGGGGAAGAGGGCGTTGACCAAGAGCATTTTTTCGGGGAAAAACATTTAGATCCTCAAAAAACCAATTTTGCCAGAACAATCTGGGGTGGCAGTTTATAATATTTGGAGTTAAGCAATGTGCGAATATTGCGGCTTTCGATGCGGACGAGGTAATAATAGCCGATCGTCGAAGCAATCGATAGTGGAAATTCCAGAAACAGGCGATTGGCTTCGTGAAAAAGCGCCTGGTTCAGAAATTGTTCAAGGCGTTCGAGAGCGGTTAATTGATCACTCTCGGTGGTCGTGGCGGACGCCAGCCCCGGCATAATTTTTTCCATACCGTCTTCCAGCGAACCAGTCGAGATCATTCTCCGCAGAGTGGCGTATGGCAAGCGGTAGCCATTGGGAATCAGGCTGTTCTCAGTAAGTTTAATCTGGGAAAGATAATATTTACGAATGCGGGCAACCCAATCCAGGTTTTTCAGATCGATTTCGATGCCGACCATACGACGCACAATATGCTGATCGGTCTTACTTAACTCACCGGTCAGATTCCAGATGGCTTCGTAGATGCTTTTATCAATGACCACTTCGATCTCAAAAAGACTTTTACGCCGATCGAAACCTTCGGCGGCTTTCAGAAATGCGTGGTAGAAGGGCAGGTCGGGAAAGTATTCGGCGAATTTTACCAGGTTATGTGCCGCGAGCATCTGAGAAACCGGCAGGGTTGCCAATCCGGGGCATTCAATCACATTGGCGGCGCTCTTATCGTTTTTCTGCCAGGCGCGCAGGATAGTTTTAATATTCTCGGCGTCGATCCGATTGAGCATCATGGCCATAATAGCGCGCGCCGGTCCGCGGCTGGAATTTTTTATTGTCAGAATACGGCGCACTTTTTCCGCCATCAGGAGACGCTCGAGCGTTTCGATGGAATGGTCCTGAACCCGATCGAGCCGGATCTGATAATTGAAGTGGGTTAGCAGTTTTATGGTTTCCGGTAAATTGCTGGCATTTGCCAGAACTTT
>Ga0172377_10008882_pt1 | contig 10315 bp, 9 predicted proteins | sample Pumphouse3metaG_FD_119749 | JGI IMG/M metagenome (GOLD analysis project Ga0172377, IMG submission 119749) | Leachate microbial communities from a municipal landfill in Southern Ontario, Canada - Pumphouse #3 metaG | ecosystem: Engineered > Solid waste > Landfill > Unclassified | place: Canada... | reverse complement strand
CTGGTTGTTAAAAACAAACCTAGAGTAAAGAATAATTTTCTCAACATATTTCTTTTTTTATATTATTTATGTAAAGAATGAAATTTCATATTTATATTTTCTTGTCGATGAAAGGGTTATTTAATATTGTTGAGTAAATAACTGCCTTTCTTAAATCAAATTCATCTTCTTCTTTTATTTCAAAACTATTTATTTTATTTTCTATTATTTTCGGCTTAGCTATTGGAGCTGCTTTCTTTTCTGTTTTTAAAAAATCAGCATCTTTATCTATAACAATATGATCTTCTTTCTCATTGAAAATCTCACCAAAAATATTATCAAATAAGGATTTTCTCCCATTTTCATCAGTAATTGGAGGTGTTGAATCAGTTATTTGCTTACCCAAAAAAGAAAACAATCTTTTGGATATCAACACAAAAACAATCATCCCTAATACTAAATATATATTCATCATCAAATGTATTTAAAGCACAAATTTAGATAAAAAACTGGTATAACCAAAATTAATCACTAAATAATTACTATTCTGACTTATTTTGTTTTTAATGGTTCTTTGTTCTTTTGTCTTTTGATTAACAAATACGCAACAGGACTTGAGATAAATAGTGTTGAGAAAGATCCCGATACTGTTCCAATTGTTAATGCGAAAGCAAAACTTCTTAATACATCTCCACCAAAAATCAAAATAACAAGTAGAGATAGGAATACTGTAAATACAGTGTTAATAGATCTACTTAAGGTTTGATTGATTGAAAGATTCATAATATGACCAAAATCTCTATTTGGATACAATTTAACATTTTCACGAACACGGTCAAAAATTACAACAGTGTCATTTATTGAGAATCCGATAATTGTTAATATAGCTGCTACAAAATTCATGTCAACATCCATGCTAAAAGGAAGGAATCCATCAAGTATTGAAAAAACACCAATTGTAAATAAGGCATCAAATGCTAATGCTAAAATACCACCAAGACTATATTGCCATTTTGAAAATCGTATTGCTATATATATGAATATTGCAATTAATGAAATAATAATAGCAATTATCGCTGAAGTCTTAGTGTCGTCAGCTATAGTTGGCCCAACAATTTCAGAACTAATAATTCCAAGTGGAGATTTTAAACTTGATTGGAAATCATCTAGTTTAATATTTTTATTAGAATAAAAATCTTTAGTTCCATTAAATATTTTTTCAATTACTTCTCTCTTAACAGCTTCATTATCTTCTTTAACCTTGTAGTCGGTTGTAATTTTCACTTGATAATTAGGCCCAAATGTTTTTACTTCTGGAGCAGAACCAAATTCTTCTTCAAGAGAAGTTCTAATATTATTTACATTAACGTCTTGATCAAATCTAACCACATAAGTTCTTCCTCCTGTGAAATCAATACCATAATCTAATCCTTTGAAAACAACAAAACCAACAAAAATAACTGAAAGAGTACCAAAAATAATTACTTGTTTTTTAGCGTTCTCAACAAATTTGAATTTTGGGTTTGCAAAGAAATTTTGAGTTATTTTAGTTGAAAATTTAAGTTTGTTCTTTAAGAATTTTACATTAAGCATCCATTCCATCATAAGACGAGAAATGAATACACTTGTAAATAATGATGTTAATATACCGATACATAATGTTATTGCGAAACCTAATACAGAACCAGCTCCAAAATAAGCTAAAATAATACCTGTTATTAATGTTGTAACATTACCGTCAATAATAGCAGAGTATGAGGCTTTGTAACCATCTGCAATAGCATTATTAATATTTTTTCCTAGTAGTAATTCTTCCTTGATACGTTCATTAATAATAACGTTAGCATCAACCGCCATTGCAAGAGTTAGAACTATACCTGCAATTCCTGATAAGGTTAGAACTGCTCCAATTGAAGCCAAAACTCCAAATAAGAAAAATAAGTTTACGACCAAAGCAACACATGCAGAAATACCAGCAATACTATAGAAGAATAAAATATAAGCAAATACTATAAGCAATGAAAAAATAAATGAAATAAATCCAGCTCTAATAGATTCTTCCCCTAAGGATGGTCCAACTATTGATTCTTGAACAACCTTAGCAGGTGCAGTTAGTTTCCCAGATTTTAGAATGTTTGCTAAGTCTTTAGCTTCTTCAATTGAAAAACTTCCTGATATTTCAGAACGACCTCCATTAATTTCACTATTTACTCTTGGTGCTGAATAAACAACATCATCTAATACTATAGCAATACTATTACCAATATTAGAACCTGTTATTTTTCCCCATTTCCTAGCAGCTTCTGATTTCATAGTCATTGAAACAACAGGACTACCTTGCTGATCAAAATCTTGACGAGCATCATCGATTACATCTCCATCTAAAAGAGCATTTTTTGCTTTATTAGTATATTGTATTACATATAACTCATACTCATTAGTTTTAGAAATTGGTTGTGCACTCCAAAGGAATTTCACATCAGATGGAAGAACCTTAGCGGCTCTTTCAAGTTGACGATTAATTTCTTTTTGTGAAGTAGCAGTTGCAGTTCCCACAACTGTAGGAGCTAAGTCTCCTCTATTTAACCTTGTGAATAAATCCAATAAAGGTCTCTTATTATTTAATGTATCTTTTTTCTTAATTGGTTTTTCTACATTATTAATAAGTGTATCTTCGGTTACCAAGTCATTTTCTTTCTCAGTTCCTAAATTAGATAGAAATTCATCAGCAGCACCTAATGACTGAAAAACTTTTCCTGCATCACCTGCTAACCAAAACTCTAATTGAGCAGTACCTTCTAACAATCTACTTATACGTTGAGGGTCTGATACACCTGGCAACTCAATTAGAATTCTTTCTGATGATTCTAATTTTTGAATTGTCATTTCAGAAACGCCAAATTTATCTATACGTTTTGTTAATACTTGATATGTTCTGTCGAATGCATCTGTACATTCTTTCTTAATGGCAGAAAGAACATCTTCATTCGTAGAATTTGTTGTAATTCCACTTTCTTTTAATTTAACTCTAAAAAAAGCAGATAAGTTTACTTTCCCTGTTCCTTCAGCTTCCTTAACAACATGTTCAAATGAAGTATAGAAATTCTTTCCAGATGATTTTTGAACTTCAATTGCTTTATCAACTAATTTCAAAAAAGCTGGATCATTAGGGTTAGTTGCAAGATTTCTTACCACATCTACTGTAGATACTTCCATCTTTACATTCATCCCACCTTTTAAGTCAAGACCTAAACCAATTTCTCTCGCCTTACACTCTTTATATGTGAAAGGACGCATCCAAAGAAAATTATAAACAGTTTTTTCAGAAATTGAATCTAAATAACTTAACTCTCTTTCGTGAGATATTGAATCTAAAAGTTCTTGTTCTTTTAATTTATCTCCATTAGCTAAAGTTCTTGCTTGATTCTTAGCATAGCTACTTACAGCATATTCCTCAGCATTTCTTTCTACCTTTTTAGAAAAGTATGTGAAAGATAGTTGATACAAACACACCAAAGAGAAGATAATTACAATAATTTTAATAGCACCTTTGTTTTGCATATATTATAATGATTTATTAAAAAAAAAACTCATTTTTTAGAATGTGCAAAGATAGAATTTTATTTTACAACTCCCTAATATCAACAAGTTTTTTACTAGTTAATGATTATTGTGCAGAATTATTTTTCGCATAATCAGAAAGTTAAATATAAAAATAAAATAAATTCTGTGTAAACAAAACTAATATCAGTAAAATATTATAGATTTGCAAATTGAAAAAACATTAAAAATTGTAAACATGACAGAAAAATTACGTACATCAATGAGAGATTCCGCAACCATGCGTTGGATTGCTCTTTTATTGATTTCATCAACAATGTTTTTTGCATACTTCTTTGTTGATGTCGCAGCACCACTAAAAACTTTATTAGAACAATCTCCTTATTTTTGGTCTAACGAAACATTTGGTATGCTTGGAGGATCTGAATTCTTCCTAAATGTATTTGCAGGATTTCTAATTTTATCAGGAATTATTCTCGATAAAATGGGTATAAGATTTACATTAATTTTATCAGGATTCCTTATGCTTCTAGGTGCTACTATTAAATGGTATGCACTAACTCCAGGTTTTGTTGGCACTGAGATTGAAACCTTTTTAAATTCATTTATTGCAGGAATTCCCGCTTCTGCTAAATTAGCTTTCTTCGGATTTGCAATATTTGGCGTTGGTGTTGAGATGGCTGGTATTACAGTTTCTAAAACTATTGTAAAATGGTTTAAAGGAAAAGAATTAGCTCTTGCAATGGGTCTGGAAATGGCACTTGCTAGATTAGGGGTGTTTGCAGTATTCCAACTTTCACCAATTTTTGCAAAAAGTGGTGGTGTATCAAACTCACTATTCTTTGGAGTTTTGTTCATATTAATAGGATTTATCACATTCTTTATCTATACATTTATGGATAAAGCTCTTGACAAACAAACAGGAGAAGGTACTAATGTTGCACCTGAAGATGAATTTAAAGTTGCAGACCTTGGAAAAATATTAACTAATCCAGGATTCTTAGCTATTGCTGGTCTTTGCGTTTTATTCTATTCTGCAATCTTCCCATTCCAAAAATTTGCAACCGATATGCTTTCCTCAAAACTGAGCATTGATGCAGTTATTGCTGCAAGATATGTATCATTTTTCCCTATTGGCGCTATGGTCCTTACTCCATTTATTGGTGCCTTCTTAGACTTTAAAGGGAAAGGAGCAACAATGATGATGTATGGTGCAATCTTATTAACCGTTTCACATTTAATCTTTGCATTAGTTCCTGAAGCTTCATTCACTCCTGTTGTCGCAATAGCAACAATAGTAATTTTGGGTGTTGCATTTTCTCTTGTTCCTGCATCAATGTGGCCTTCACTCCCTAAAATTGTTGAAGATAGATATTTAGGCTCAGCTTATGGATTGATATTTTATATTCAAAACATAGGACTATTATTAGTCCCAATGTTAATTGGATATGCATTATCAGTCTCTAACCCAGGAGTAGCAGAACAAATCCAAGCAAACGTTGCTGGTGCAAGATATAATTACACTGTTCCTGAACTTATTTTTGCATGTTTTGGTGTTGCAGCATTTTTCCTTGCAATAATTCTAAAAAGAATTGATAAGAAAAAAGGTTATGGTTTAGATATTCCAAATAAAAAAGGATAAAATTATCTAATTATACTAGAAAAATATTAATATAAAAGTCTGCATATTACTATAATGAGTTCTATGCAGACTTTTTTTATTGTATATAATAAATGAAACGCCGTTTTAAAAAATTAAAACGAAGAAAGAATTTCCTGAAACGCCGTTTTAATTTCGTGAAACGGCGTTTTAATTTTCATTATCAAAGAATAGGTAAATTTTGGCAATAAAGAATAACTACCAATCTTTATCCTCTAATTCAAAAACTTTATTAACAGGTTTTCCAAAGATATAAGAAATTTTCATCACAACTAATGCAGAAGGCACATATTTCTCTAATTCTATGGCATTTATAGTTTGGCGAGAAACACCTACCCTATCAGCTAATTCTTGCTGCGATATTTTCAAAACAGCTCTTTCGACTCTAATATTATTCTTCATTTCTCAGTGATTTTTTTAGACGATAAAGCTCAAAATTAAACTTACAAACAAATAATATTAGAAAAATATAAATATCATACATTACAACAGTAATATAAACAGTGCCATACAAAAATAATGTGAGGAGGATAAAGATAAAGTATCCAACAATCATAGACCAAACTAAAGATTGCTCCCTTATCTTGGAAATATACTCATCTTCATTTTTGTTTTTAGAGAAAGCAATAAAACTCAACGCAATTACAACAATTATAGGAAATAAAGTTGTATTGAATGATGTTTCTGCCATTTTAAAAAAAGTAGATTCAATATTATTAGCAAAAAGAGATGCATCATAATATATTGCTGGCATATAAAAATTAAAATCCAAATTAATATTAAAAATTTCTGATATTAAAATAGACAATAATACTAATAATGTAATAATCCAACCAATTTTCTTAAAATACGTTGGAAACAAATAAGATTTTTTCATAAAGTAAATATTTAATTGTTTAATACCGCAAAAGTATAATATATTATTCTATTTGACAAATATATTTTACATATTATTGTGTTCTTTTGTCACTTTTTTTCTTCTAACAATTAATATTACCTTGTAAGTCTATTTATAATTAATTGATATTGCGGGTATTCTTTTAATAACTCTTCGTTATTTGCTAATTCAAAATTTTCAAAAGAAAATTCAGGCGAAACAGCACAACTTACTAAGGAAAATCCTTTTTTTGATGGTATATCTGCAGCAAACCAGGTGTTTGGTTCTACTACAAATTGAAAACTATCGTAGAGATTAGAAGAAAGTGTATGAGTTTCCAATTTCCCGTAGTTGTTAAGTATGTAGATATTAATTGGCTCTCCTAAATGAAAGAACCAAAGCTCAACAGAGCACAGTCGATGAAAGGCGGAGAAGTCATTTCCCTCTAATAAATAATAGATAGAACTTAATATTCCTTTTCCATCAATAGTCTGTTTATCAGAAGAAAACATTCGTTTATAATATCCTCCCTCTGGATGAGAAGATAAACCTAATTCCTTAATAATTTCTTTTGCTTCCATATCTAATTAATTTAAAGCAAAGATAGTATAAAAAAATATGCCACTAAATATTATTAATATAGTGGCATAAATATTATAATTTTTTTTCTATTTATTGTTTTGGAATAAGTGAAAGACTTAACTCATCTAATTGATCATTAGAAATTTTAGATGGAGCATCCGACATTGTGTCTCTTCCATTATTGTTTTTAGGGAAGGCAATAAAGTCACGTATTGATTCAATCCCTCCGAAAATAGAACAAAGTCTATCGAAACCAAATGCAATTCCTCCATGAGGTGGTGCACCATATTCAAAAGCATTTAAGAGGTAGCCGAATTGGGAATCGACAGTTTCCTTACTAATTCCCAATGCTTTAAACATATCGTTTTGCATTTCCTTATTATAAATACGTATTGAACCTCCTCCAATCTCTACACCATTGATAACTAGGTCATAGGCATTGGCTCTTACATCTTTTGGATTAGTGAATAACATTGAATAATCCTCCGGTTTTGGAGCAGTAAATGGGTGGTGCTTAGCGTAGAAGCGATCTGTTTCTTCGTCCCACTCTAGAAGAGGAAAGTCAACAACCCAAAGAGGCGAATACTTTTTAGAATCTCTCAAACCTAGCCTATTACCCATTTCTAAACGTAAAATACCTAAGGAATTCTGAGTTTTTTCTTCTTTTCCTGCCATTATTAACACTAAATCACCCTCTTTTGCTTGAAATTTCCTAGCAATTTCAAGGAGTTGTTCGGGAGTAAAGAACTTGTCTACAGATGATTTCAATGTTCCATCTGCATTATATTTTATATAAACTAATCCATTACCGCCTACCTGAGGTCTTTTAACAAAATCAACAAGTTCATCTAGTTGTTTCCTAGTGTATTCTGCACATCCTTCTGCGCAAATACCTATAACTGATTCTGCATCATCAAAAACAGAAAATCCATTATTTTTAGCTAAGTCATTCAATTCTACAAACTTCATCCCAAAACGAATATCAGGTTTATCTGAACCATAATATTTCATTGCCTCAGCCCAAGTAATTCTAGGAAATTCATTTATTTCCAATCCCTTTGCTTCTTTGAATAGGAACTTCATTAAACCTTCAAATATATTTAATATGTCTTCTTGTTCAACAAAAGACATCTCACAATCAATTTGAGTAAATTCAGGTTGACGGTCAGCCCTTAGATCCTCGTCTCTAAAGCATCTAACAATTTGAAAATATCTATCAAATCCAGAAATCATCAATAATTGTTTATATGTTTGAGGAGATTGAGGAAGCGCGTAAAACTCATTAGGATTCATTCTTGAAGGAACAACAAAATCTCTTGCTCCTTCAGGAGTTGAATTAATTAGGTATGGAGTTTCTATCTCAACAAAATTTAAATCATTCAAGTAATTTCTAATAAGAATAGATAAATTGTGACGAAGTACCATATTTTGCTTTACTTGGTTACGACGAAGGTCGAGATATCTATATTTCATTCTTAATTCATCACCACCATCAGTATTGTCTTCAATTGTGAAAGGAGGTGTTTTTGAAGCATTCAGGATATTGATTTCATTCACAATAATCTCAATTTCCCCTGTTGGAATTTTTAAATTTTTGTTACTTCTTTCCGCAACAATCCCTTTTACTTGAATTACATATTCTCTCCCAAGTTTTCGAGCTTGCTCGCATAGCTCAGCATTGGTTTCCATATTGAAAACCAATTGAGTAATTCCGTATCTATCTCTTAAATCTATAAAGGTCATTCCTCCTAAATCTCGAGAACGCTGAACCCAACCACTTAATATAACACTCTGGTTACAACTATTAATATTTAACTCTCCGCAAGTGTTTGTCCTTAACATTTTGTAATTTATTTTTGATATTGTTTACTTAAACTAAAGTTCTCTGGATATTTTGCAACCTTATCTTTATAAAATTCTTGAATTTCTGCAATGTCGTTTTCAAAGTTTCCTGTTAGATGAAATATCTTTCCTGTACCACCTTCTTTCTTTTCATAATCAAGATATGCAAGATAAACTGGAACATTGGCTTTAATTGCAATATGATAAAAACCTTTTTTCCAATGTTCTGTATATTTCCTTGTCCCCTCAGGCGTTATTACAAGTGAAAACTTTTCTCTTGTATTAAAGATCTCAACTATTTGTTCTACAACATTATTCCTTCTCCCTCTGTCAATAGGGATTCCTCCTAATGCTTTCAAAACAAATCCAAAAGGGAAGAAAAACATCTCTTTCTTAATTAAGAATTTAACACTTACTCCTAATTGCCATAATCCTAAACGGCCCCATAAGAAGTCCCACATAGAAGTATGTGGGGCCTGTATAAAGATACATTTTTTCATTTGTAGCTCTGGCTCTCCAACTACTTTCCAACCGGAAATCCACAATATGAAATTAGCAATTTTTTTCATTACTATTTTGTTAATTTGAAAGTATCAGTTGCAATAACATATTCTTCATCAGTTGTAATCATCATCACTTTTACTTTTGATAAAGGTTTTGATATCATATTATCAATCCCTCTTTTTCCAGTATTAGCGTTTTTATCAAATTCAACTCCTAAGAATTCTAATCCTTCGCATATTTTTTCTCTAACATCATCTGCATTTTCACCAATTCCTCCCGTAAAAAGAATTAAATCTAATCCTCCCATTGTTGCTGCATATGCTCCAATGTACTTTCTAACTCTATTACAGAAAAGATTAAAAGCTATTGTATCTCTTTCAACACCTCTATCCTTGCCTTCACAAACTTCTCTCATGTCAGCATGACCACTAAGGCCAAGAAGTCCTGACTTCTTATTGATTAAATTATTTGCAGCAGTCATATTCAACCCTTCTTTTTCACAAATATAAAGGAATGCTCCAATATCTAAGTCTCCAGCCCTAGTACCCATAACTAATCCTTCAACTGGTGTAAATCCCATAGATGTATCAACTGATTCACCATTCTTTACCGCACAAATAGACGCTCCATTTCCTAAATGGCAACTAATAATTTTTGAATTGTTTATATCAATATTTGCCAATTTTGCTGCTTTTTCAGAAACAAACTTATGACTAGTTCCATGGAAACCATATCTACGTATTTTATCTTCAATATAATATTTATAGTCTATAGCATACATATAAGCATCTGCAGGCATAGTTTGATGGAAAGATGTGTCAAAAACAGCAACTTGAGGAACCCCAGGAAGAAGAGCTTCCATAGCTTCAATCCCCTCAAGATTAGCAGGATTATGAAGTGGAGCTAATGCACAAAGTTCTTTTATTTTTGCTTTTTCACTAATTCCAACAAGAACAGATTCTTTGAAAATCTCTCCTCCGTGAGCCACCCTATGACCACATGCATTAATTTCTTTTAATGATTTTATCACACCAATTTTCTCGTCCACAAGAGCTGCAAGCACTAAATCGATACCAACTTTATGTGTAGGTATTGGACTTTTCTCATAATATTTATCTTTCCCTGTTGGCTTATGAGTAAATTCACCCATTTCCAATCCAATTCTTTCAACCAAACCTTTTGCTAAAACTGCAGCATCGTTAGCCATATCAACTAATTGATATTTAATAGAAGAACTTCCACAGTTCAAAACTAATACATTCATGATTTATTTTTTTAGATAATTATTTATTTTTCAAGCTTACAAAATT
>Ga0172377_10008880_pt1 | contig 10315 bp, 1 predicted proteins | sample Pumphouse3metaG_FD_119749 | JGI IMG/M metagenome (GOLD analysis project Ga0172377, IMG submission 119749) | Leachate microbial communities from a municipal landfill in Southern Ontario, Canada - Pumphouse #3 metaG | ecosystem: Engineered > Solid waste > Landfill > Unclassified | place: Canada... | reverse complement strand
ATAGGGCCGGAAGATACAACGCGCAAGCGCGGCTTTACCATAGTATATGACAGCCAGCTGTCTCATCCAAAAATAAACGGCAACGCAATAAGGCGGGATGAATATAACCGGATGCTTGCAATTGTTCCAAGGCTTCCGGTCAGCCCAGAGTTGCTCTACTTCGGCTATCCAAGATAGCCATTCGAGCGGGGGTGTATTTATATGAAAACAAGAATACTAAGATACATCATACCGGCGGCGCTCCTCTTTGCTATACTTCTGCAGGGAGCGCAGGCATCATCCTTTGTGTACGCTGCACGCACCAAGGAGATAAAGGCTGGCATAATAGATATTGACGCCAATATAACCAACCCCGTGTACTGGCACGCCTTCTACATAATGGATCAGAAGGCAGATATTAAACCATCCGGCTGGTTCTTTACAAACCCGCTTGCCGCGCCGGGCCATACTCCGGATAAAGCGGAATACTGGCGGGTGGGCATAGGCGTATCCCTGGCCGATATGTCGCAGTTTGATGTACTTCTTCTCCCGCTTACCGGCCAGGTCTCCTTTACCGTGCAGGAAAGAGAGAAGCTTCGCAAGTTTGTAGACGGCGGCGGCACCCTCTGGATAGAGGGCACGGGGAGCGGCAGCTTTGTCCAGCCCACCGGAGACCCACCCAACAAGACCGACTGTTTCTTTATAGACAACCTTAACTTTGGCACCGGCGTGAGCGGGGATGTAAAGGTTCCAGATGCGGCGCACCCGGTTCTGTGCCGTCCGCACCCGTTGAACTGGCCGGATGCAAGCACCCTTATCTCTTCCAGCGGTGGGAAGGCGGTTACCGGCGGCAGCGGCGTGGGCGTACCTGACCCTGCATATTTTATGACCGTAGTTTCAGATACTGCCAGCCGGTCTGTCCTCTCCGCCGCCCAGTACGGGAGCGGGCACATTGTAGTATCCTCCTCACCCGTAAGCCAGAATATCTGCTCGCCCGTCATACAATCCGGCGTTCCCTACCTGCAATATCTGCCCTTTGTGCCTTCGGGATGCCTGGCACTAGCCTACAATATTGTAAACTGGGGCACGGAATACACCACCTTCCACAAGGACGCCCGTCGTTCCGGCTACTCCTTTGATGAGATAGGCACCGGCATGCTTCCGCTCTGGGATTTCAGGACTGCGCCTGTCGCCCAGACGGATTCATCCCCGGCAATCATAGATGATGTGGTAATCTACGTGGACGGAAACAACGTGCTCCGCGCCTTTGATATCTCCGCCCAGAGAGACCGGGATGCCGATGGCAACCCGGACGACGGCGTGCGCGACCAGTCCCTGGGCGCCCCGTACGATGAACTCTGGAGCGTAGCCCTTGGAGAAAAGGCATCATCGCCCACCACGGCGTACGTCCCATACTCCGGCGGAATTGCCGTTCCGGTGGTCTTTGTAGTAACGCAATCCGGCAGGGTGCTGGGATGGAGCGTAAACGCCTACACCACTCCTCCCGTTACTACAGAAGTAATACCATCCGTAGGCACGTTCCCCGGCACGCCGCCTGCGCCTACATATATAGACGGCACGCTCTTCTGCGCGGGCGGAGACAATCTGCTTCACGGCTATGATTTTCTTAGCACAAACAATCCCCAATACTGGACGTCTGCCGTCCTTGATCCCGCCCTGGCGCTCACCGGCACCATAAGCGGCTCTCCGGTGGCAGGCTACGTGCGGGACCCTGTTACCGGAACTGTAGATAAAGTAGTCTACATTCCCAGGTCGTCGCCCGGCGGCGTGCAGGCATACCCGTTTAAATCTTATAACGAAGTGCTCAGTAACGATGCCAAGGGCATAACCTACTCTTACCAGATACGTTCCGGCCCAAACGCCATACTTAACCGCGCAGGGTACAACGATTGGACGGTCTATTCTGTGAAGGGGACGGGGGACAGGGAGGCGCTCACTACGGCCTCCGTGGGTGCGCTGGGCCAGTTCAGCGTTGCCGGCACGGATGGTTCCGGCAATAGTATCAAGGGTTCAACGCTTCTGGCGGATTACCAGATAGATCCGTTTACCAGCCCGCTTACGCCCCGGTCAGAGATACGCACAAAGGGCAGCGGAGGAGTGGCGGCCACCCCGGCGCTGGCCAAGAACGATATTCTGTACTTCGGCACAAGCGAGGGTTCGCTCTATGCCGTTCAGGAGATTGGGCGCCGCACCGGCACAACCTACCAAAACCTGCTCACAAGAGTAAAATGGCGCTGGAGCCTTAACGATGCCGGCGCGGTAACCCTTCTTGGAGGCGCAGGCACACCCTTTGGTTCCCCCGCCGTTACGGAAGATACTGTATACTTTGCCGTAAATGCGGGCGGAGCCGGATACATACTTGCATTTGAGGCCGACCCGGTCTTTAAGCTTAATCTTGGCGTGGCGCTGGACAGAAGCACCCCGCCCACCGTTTTACAGTTTGACCCTGCAAACGCCACATCTCCCCCGCAGCCAGTAATGGGGGTGCCGGATGAATCCAGCGGTACGGAGAACCCGGTCTACTCGCCCTTTACCGTAGACTACGATTCCGGCCAGATCACATTCTTCAATTTCCGGGTAGGGAACGACCCCAGCCGCGATCTATCCTGCTCCGGCGACATGCAGGTAAACTTTACCCCCGCCTCAGATACTGCGGGAGCGGGAGCAACACAGCAGCAGATCCACTATGCCTTCCCATCGTCATATGGCTCGGGCAACCTCCCATTTCCGGGGGATAACTGGAACAACCTGCTCTGGTGCGTGCGGCTTTCGTCAAAAGCAACCGTCTCGTCATCCCCTGCGGTCTTTGGGCGCATGCTCTACGCAGGCTGCTCAGACGGAGTGCTCTATTCCTTTGATACCGCAAAAGTGGGGCAGAATATACAGAAAAACGGCGGCGTGGACTGGTCTGTTATTAAAGATAAAGGCGCCGGATGGGAACATGAGGTAAGCGCAACCGCCCTTAATTCTACCATTGCAGGCTCTAGCGGCATGCTTATGGTGGCCTCTGCAGAAGGGCTTGAAGTTATACACAACCCATCCACCCTTGTGGCAGACGGCAACCGTATTGTAGAGGTTGACGGCGCAGGCAACGTCAGCTGGTCATGCGATGGCACCGTATCCTACGTTACAGACTGCACAAACTGGGGCGGAGTCTCCACAGCGTTTGACAGGCCCGCGGTTGCAAAACGCGCCCCCGCAGGCGGCATAGTTGTGGCAGATACCGGGAATAACCGTGTAGTGTGGCTGGATAAAAGCGGGCGCATTATTCAGCAGGTCACAGGGTTTGCAGATGCAGGGAACAAGCTTGTCCCAAGCGCCCCAAAGACTCTGAACCGCCCCATGGATGTTCAGATGTGGGTAGAAGTTGTGGGCGGCAGGCAGGAATACCACTATCTTATTGCAGACAGCGGAAACTGGCGTGTGGTAGAAGTGGCTGTTAAATATAACGCCGCCACAGGGGCTTATGATGATTACCATCTTGTCTGGTGCACCAAAACCGTAGAGCAGGGGAAGAAATACAACTATACCTGCGCCCAGCGGGTAGCGCAAGATGACCCGTCCAACCCCGGAATCACAAAGGTGTTTACCATGTGCATAATCTCCAACTACCGGGCAAATCCTGACGGCAGGCCGGAAGGGCCGGGCGGCGCCCTGGTGCGTTTTGATGCGGACGGGCTTATTCATCCATCCGCCAATCCAAACTATGTGAACCAGGTTATAGCATCGCTGGATGATGATACCAAGCTAAGAAGCCCGCGCTTCTTCCGCAGAGTGTATAAAACAAACTCAGAGTACTCTGATGTAATTATTGATTCAACGGGAATTTATATTGTAACGCTCAGTTCCGCTATATCCATACTAAAATATACGGCCGCCGATTATAAGGCGCAGACGTCTGATAAGCCCTTTGCTCCGTCGTATGCACAGTTCCTTGCAAACGGCAACCTGCTTGTAACAAACCGGGCGACGGGAACTTATGCAGGCGGAACAAAGGTATTATATGGAGAGGTGTTTGAGCTAGACAGCACACTTACCAACATCCTAAATACCATAGAGGGCGGCACCACAAGCCATGGGTTAAGGCAGCCCATGAGTGCAGAACGCACAACATACTGATGCCTGGCCCGGCTTTGGGTGCAGGCTGTGATTAGACCGTTCCCATAGGGGCGGAGGTAAATTTTATGCGTAAACACTATATTGGAAGAATCATACTGGCAGCGCTGGCGTGCGCCGTGCTCTCTGCATCTGCCTTTGCAGCCAACGAGTGGCCGGGGTTCCGCCAAAATTTGCAGCGCACCGGGCATGCAAGCGACAACACTCTGCTTGGATATAACCTGGGCCCTATTTGGCACTTCCATGCAGACACAAAGATTCAGGATGCTTCCAGCGCAACCTTCCACCCCTCCGGAGGATGGCAGCTAGGCACCGCATGTCTTGATCGTTACGGGGAGCAGTACAGGTACCGCAACACAGTCACGGGCGCCGGTGACGGCTATGCCTTATGGACGTTCGATTTTACTGATACCGGCGCGCACCCGGATCAGAAGATGGATGGATGGGCTGCCAGGTACTATATTTACGTATGGATACCATCTCCCAATTTTGCGGCAGAAGGTACGCTAAGGCACTCAACGGATGCCCGCTACACGGTTAAAATAACCGATGCAGGCGGGGACGTAAGCACATATACCTATACTATAGATCAAAGCTACGGCGGCGCCTGGGTTGGTTTAAACAGCCTGCCTCTGGTTATCCGCAAAGGGGATGTGCTTACCATATCCCTCTCCAACTTCAGCTCTGTAGGCTTATCTGATGGTATAGTTATTGCAGATGCCGTTAAGCTGGAGAGGGCCAGCATGGTTATAGGCTCTCCCTCCGCGCTAGGCCCCACCGCACCCACCACGGGGGAGAACAAAACGCTCCTTGCGCCGGTGACGGAATCCGTGGCCCCGGCTCACAAGGATGAATCAGATATCCAGCAGACCAAGGGCGTACTCTACAGCATAGGCGTAGAAACTTCGTCCGGAGTTGCAAATACCGGGCCTGTATGGAAGGCCGGCACCCGTTATCTTTCAGGCCAGTATGTCCGGCCCTCCACTCCCAACGGCCATACGTACCGCTGCTCCAAGGCGGGCGTTACCGGGGCGGCAGAACCCGCATGGCCCATCATTCCCAAGGGTACCGTAGTTGATGGAGGCGTAACCTGGGCAGAGTTTGCAGATGACAGAGGCTTTGCAAAGTGGCAGTTCCCCGCAAATCCCGGCAACTGGATAGAGGGGGCCATCTCCTCCACGCCTGCCATAATTACTTCGGCCGGACTCCCCGGTATTCTTAACGGTACAGAAGTAGCAGTGTTTGCCGCAGGTGACGGGCAGGTGTATGCAGTTAAGACCTCTGACGGCAGCCTAATCTGGCAGGGGCCCGGCTGGATAGATGATTCCCCTGTTATGTCCGGCGCATGGGCAGCCGGGGGGCACATAGGTTTCCAGGGCAGCGGATACCAGCATATTGCGGCTGCAAAACCCGCCACAGCAACCGCTACGTGGAATTTTAACGTCAACACTAATAAAAGGCGGGCGTATGCCGTATATGCCTGGATACCCAAATCAACCAAGGCGGAGCCGTACATAAGTGATGCCTACTATGAAATCTCTGTTAACGGCGGAAACGCGTACCGGGCCGTTATAGACCAGTCCGTGGGCGGCCGCTGGGTGCGGCTGGGCAACTTTGCGCGCACCCTGGATACCGGCGCACACAACATTCAGGTTAAGCTTGATAATTCAACAGCAACACCCGCAGGGGCAGGTTCATATTACGTTGCGGCGGATGCCGTAAAGCTGGTGCCGGAAGATTTAGGCGTCTTTGAGTTCTCTTCCACAGCCGTGACCCCGGATGGAAAGGTTTATGTGGGAAGCACCAGCGGCCGGGTATTCTGCCTTCAGGTATCAGGAGATGCAAGCTACCAGGAGCCGGTATGGACGTACCCAGACCCGGCCTCCCATACGCCTCCGCTTGGCGTAATCTACGCATCTCCCGCCCTGAGTAAAGATAACAGCACCCTCTACGTTGGGTCTGCGGCAGGGCATGTATACGCCATAGACACCACCCTGGGCACGCTTAAGTGGGACTACTGGGGAGAGGTTACAGATTCTGATCCATCCAAATGGATAACACTTGGGCGGATATCAAGCACCACCGCAGTGGGCGACTATATATACGTGGCAACAGGCGGGGCGCAGGATTTCCCCCCTCCGGGCAAGGAACTGGATGGAAATGTTATTGCCCTGCAGGATACCGGCGCCAGCGCATCCCTTATATGGCGGTATCCCCAGGCCGGCAGCGATACCGGGTGGGCGGCCAACCCGGATAATGATGACAGCGCGGGTGCATTTATGTATTCATCCCCGCTCCTTATGACTGTTGGAGCAGATACGGCGCCAAGCTTGTTTGTAGGCTCTACGGACGGATATTTTTACGGCATACATGCGCAGACCGGCAAAGGATATAAGTCCGGGCCGGATGCAAGCACAACCGGCAGAAGGTGGATAGGCAGCATATATGCAGACCAAAACCTGTGGACGCTTCGCTACCCGGACCTTGGCAACACCATCTATTCCAGCCCGGCCGGGACAAAGGCGGGCACTATGGATATGGCCTATGTGGGCTGCGAGAGCAGCAACATTTACGGCATAGACCTTGCCACCGGGAGCAATATATGGCATTTTAATGTCTTTGACAGCGTAACATCTTCCCCCGCCATCTACGACGGCAGATTATACGTGGGAGATATGAAGGGTTACGCGTGGGGCTTCTCCAGCCGCTCAGATGGAGAGGGCGGAGATTCCGGCAGTGAAAAATGGAACGAAAACATCTCCCGCAAGCCTCCCACGGGCGGTTCAAGAACGCCTGCGCCCGTAAACGCGCCCAGAAGAGCCGTTCCGGAGGTAGATATTTTTACGGAGACGGCGTTCAATAGCATCATCACGGATATAAATAACTCCAAACTTACCGGCGTAGCCATGAACCCGGATTTGCACAGCCGGGCCATATCCAGAACAACCGATGACCCCATAAAGTATGAGTGGGGGGATAAACTGTACTTTATAGTATGGAAGCTCCTTAATCCCAACTATGATAACAACACCGGCATAGAGACCCCGGCCCGCGGCGCAGCCGGCTTCAGGGAAGTATCTGCAAGTAATGTAACGCTCACCTTCAAGAGCCGCGCCAAGGGAGACGTGGCAGACACATCAGAGACGCAGACACTTGTTGGCAAGGACAACAAGAAGGGGTACTTTATAGGCTGGAACGATCCGTGGAAGGCAAACACGGCATACAGGCTTGGCGATTACATAACGCCCACCACAAAAAAGCCCACAGAGACTGGCCGCCGGTACCGGTGCAAAACCGGCGGTACATCGGGCGCAAGCGAGCCGGGTTGGGCCACCGCCGGGGACCCCACTGCAATTGCGGACGGCGCAGGCACGCTGGTATGGGAGGATGCCGGTACGGATGCAATTCCCATATACTACGCAATATATGAGTATTCGCTGGAAAACCCAACAAGAAGCCGCCCGCAGGTTCCGGGCAGCCGCATATCTGTAACCGCCAGAGAGGTGCCCGCTGCATCTTCCGGGGATTCTTCCGCCAGCACGGTTTGCCCAAGGAATCCAAACGCCGGCAGAGATAAATATACACCCAAGTACATAGGCATAAATAACCCGTTGGGGCTTATAATTACAGATGAAGATACGGTGGGCGATGGCAAAGTAAACAACGTAACAATAGGGCTTTACAACGCTAACACCACCGATGTAGATGCTCCGTATGCAGATGTAAACGGAAACTGGGATAGACTCCCGTATCTAAGGCTTGGGCAGACCTCTCACGGTACCACGTCTGCAACCCGCAAAGTAACAATCTGCGACAGAAGCCGCCTTGGGCGGAACTTTTTGACCCTGCAGAGGATGCGGGCAGAGCGGCATGATCTTGTATGGATAGGCGGGCCGGGGAACATAGCCAAAACAAAAAATTCTATGGTAACAACTCTCCTTCCGTGGGAGATTTCGCCTCCGCCTGCATACCAGAATCTGCCCAACACAAGCCCGGACTACCCGGATATCCAGTCCAGCAAGCTTGGGTGCAACATGGAGGGGAGCGGGATAGACCCTGCGCAGTGGCCCGTAACTCTAATGCCGGGCGGCAACTTTAACGCAGACAATACCGTAAACTGGACCGTGGGCCAAAACGGCATGCGCTGTGCCGTAAGTATCCCCAGGTTCCAGCCCGCAAACATGGATGACGCAGACAGCAGGTACAGCGGCTACGGCGGCCGAATCTTTGTATACATAGATACAAACGGCAACGGGCGGCTGGAGAGGGCGGGCACCCTTGGCGTGGGCAGCATTATCCGCAGGTCTATTGCAGGCGCCCGCGCAGAGACATACCGGGAATTTATTGCCCAGGTGCATGTCCCGGCCGACCGCCGTGTTCAGATAGAGGAGAAGGTTATAGATATAGGCCAGGTGCCGCAGGGGTTCGGCATTACGGGCATTATGGGCACCGCGCCCAACTCTTACTACGTGCCGTTCTGGAGCAACCTGACGGACTGCGTACATAACCAGTGGGATCCGTCCGCCGGTAAATGGGGGTTCGGCGAGTGGTTTAAACCGTTCACCGCCTACAACCTTGGGAACACCAACCTTACAAACATCTTTGTGGGATGGATGAATAATAACACCAGGGTTCCGGGCGGCAGCAGCTTTTTTAGCGATACCGTGCAAGACCCCACGTTTGCAACAAACAGCTCCGGCACCTGGAACGCGCCCGCATACAATCTTGGCAACTGGATTGACGGCAGCTATCTTACAAGCAGCCTTGATGATAAATATTTAACCGATTCCGTTTACGCTCCTGTCCCCGGGCTTTCAACACGTACCTTCCATAAGGCCAGGGTAGGGGAGACGGCGCCCGTCCTAAAGCTGGCGGATGCCCCAACCCGGCTTTATGATACATACGGGCTTACGGAATCTAACGGAAGATATCCCTACCTCCCATCGGTCAGCGTGGCCGTTCCGCCCGGGACTCCGGTGGGCACATACTACGGAAGCTTCTATCTTTCTGATGCAGAGGCCCCTGACCCGGCCTGGCGCAGCAACTCCGTGACAGCGGTGGTTACCGTTACAGAGGCACGTCTGACGGACGGATACACTGCGGGCAGCATGTATCACCTGGACAGCACAAACTCCGAGGCCGGAGATATGACGCCGGCCGCCTATAGGGATAGAACCAACAACAACATCTACATGTTCTGGTCAAGCAACAGAGGCGGTTCCGGCAGCCCCGGCAGCGCATTAGATTCCTGGTTCCTACGGCAGGCGAAGCTCCCCTGGGACGGTAGGGTGTATGGAACAAGCGTTACCCCCGGCTGGTGGAGTGTAGATTCGGTGGCACATCCCACCGCTCCCGTCGCAATCTTTACAGAAGACGGAGTCGGAACTTCCGGGCAGCTGGTGGAATCCGGCATGAGATTCGGCAGCCCATCCGTAGCGGAAAGACCGGCGGGGGATGAGGCGTGGCTTTTCTTCTCTGCACAGGCATACAAGGATAAAGGAAACATTTTGCAGGAGGGGAACCAGTCCAGGGCGCTGGATTCCCGCATATACTGCACAGAAATCACCGGCGGCAAATTTGGAAACAAGCCCGTGACGCTGGTTACGGAAGATAGCTCTATGCCCAAGTTTGGGGTTAATGGGCTTGCTACAAACAGCGCGCTCTGGTGCTTCTGGTACGGCGGCACAAACAATAAGTGGCGCATCTACTACACCATGAAACCGGATGGGTCAGATTGGCAGACGGAAGTTCAGCTGCCCATTCCAAAGGGGCTTACATCCGTGGCGCAGCCGTGCGCAATGTTCCGGCCCGCCCTTGGGAATGCCTCAAATCTTATAGAAGTGGTATATGCAGGTTATTCCAGCTATCATAAGAACACAGATATATACCTTAGCCTGTACGCGTGGGATGCAACCAAAAAACGTCTGGTGCTGCAGGGGCTTACGGAACAGAATGAGGCCCTTACCCGCTCCGCAACAGAGCCCGTATGGTATGCAAGGGATGTAGACTGGCTGGCGGATGATTTCAAAATTCAGGTGGTCTCCGGCGCAACCACCCATGATCTTACTACAGGCAAAGCATACACCGTAGACCGCACAACAGGCGCAAGGGTATATACTTATGCAGGTGATGATGATGCAGAGCTAAGAACGCTCTTCCGGGCTATTGTGGTAGACCCGGCCGCCGGTACCGTCCGGTT
>Ga0172377_10008879_pt1 | contig 10316 bp, 8 predicted proteins | sample Pumphouse3metaG_FD_119749 | JGI IMG/M metagenome (GOLD analysis project Ga0172377, IMG submission 119749) | Leachate microbial communities from a municipal landfill in Southern Ontario, Canada - Pumphouse #3 metaG | ecosystem: Engineered > Solid waste > Landfill > Unclassified | place: Canada... | reverse complement strand
TATGGTAGTAGAATTACAGGATAAGAATGAAGCTTCAGGGCCAATGTTCAAGATTAAGAACGATCCTAGAATAACTAAGATCGGTAAGTTTATCAGAAAGACTTCAATTGATGAACTACCTCAGCTGTTCAATGTACTTAATGGTTCTATGTCATTAGTTGGACCTAGACCTGCCTTACCTAGAGAAGTCACTCAGTATTCTGTTCAACAGACTGCTAGACTATTAGTTAAACCAGGTATAACCTGTATCTGGCAAGTATCCGGAAGATCTACTATTCCTTTTGAAAAGCAGGTCGAGATGGATATTGACTATGTTCAACATAGAAGTGTATGGTTAGATACCAAATTATTGTTTAAGACTATACCGGCTGTGTTAAGCCATAAAGGAGCCGAATAAGAATAATACAAAAAAAGCATTTTCATTATTGGTCCAGCAAAAGCTATTTTTTATAAAAAAGCTTTTGAACATTCCTTAAAATATTTAAAAGAAAAAAGATACAAGCACCAATAATTAAGAGAAGTATAAACTAAAGTGTTGCTGAATTGCCGTAAACATCTGATCTTCTCAGCATAATCTCAGACGAGAATATCTTTTTTTATTTTCTTTGAAGAACTGATGGAACTTGTCCTTGCCTGACATATAGTCAATCCATGCATTTCTGCACGTTGCTCCGGTATATTCTAAAATGCACAGCAAATATCCTCTCTATCCGGCAGCAGAGCCTGTTGACGGGGTTCATGAGGAAGTATGATTCCATTGACTCCGAGTTCACGGCTGTGACAGCGTAGCCGTCAAAGAGGTATGCGCGTAGTTTGTGTCATCATGAGTGACATAAGACCCTCTCTCGATCATGCTGTAAAAGTCCTTCTCGGAATCGCAGTCATTTGGCATCCCATATCCGCTCACCTTCGTCATGCAGGGCCCCAGGTCATCAACCGCCACTGCGATTCTCAACTTGTTCTCAGAGACTCCCACTGAAACCTCTCCGTGTCTTTCTACGTTGACATAGGTCCCATCAACGAATATATGACCAGAAAGTCTCGGAAGTTCCCTTAGTCTGTGCAGTTCCTCAGTTTTCCTTCTCAAAAGCGGAACAGTTTTGAAAGATACATTGGCCATATGCCCAGACTACCCCAGGAAGGTTGAGCTGTCTATCAGGAGAGAGAAGATTTTCTATATCAGAATGGGCTTAATTTCAACGTGAAAAGAATAGTCCCGGTCCTTCCGGTGATGTTCTCCCGCAGCCTTTGCATATCCATCTCTGTCTTCCAGTTTTGGTCCTGCCGTTCTTCTTGATGTCGACGAATCATTAGTGAGGGCAGCAACTGAAAACGGTCGCATACAAAGTGCGGCCGTCAAAAGACTCAATACACAGATCCATCAAATAGTTTTTTCCCGGACAGTTCAGGTATCACCAATGAAGGGAATTGCTACATTGTCATCATAGCAGACTCTTAAACAGTCACAATGTAATGGGAAGATCATACTCCTTTAGTATCAGCCAGCATACTATTGCTTATCCTTCTTATAATTATTTATGTGTTAAAATGTAAAAATTGGGTTCTGGTTTTAGTAAAGAAACTTCACAGACTTGGTGGTAATGTTTTTAAACCAAGATGGTCATTAATGGCTTTGAGCAAAATGGAGTAAACAAGTAAGAACTTATTGAAAGTTTTCAGAAAGAAAAATGGTTAAGAATTCTGATTTAATCATTTGTGACAGTAAAGATATAGAAGAATTTATCAAGTAAAAATATCATGCATATTATCCGAAAGCGGCCTTTATTCCCTATGTTTCTGATATTTATCCTTCTCCAATTTTAGATAGTGATCTCATTTCATTAATTAGTTAAAAAAATGTCCTAAAAGAAAGAAAATATTATCTATGTGTTGGTCGTTTCGTTTCTGAAAATAATTTTGAAACTATGATTAGAGAATTTATGCTTTCAAAAGCAACTAAATTATTTGTTATTGTAACAAATTTTTAATTTTTTTTGAAAAGTTGAATAAAAATTGCATTTTAAAATTGATAAACGAATAAAACTTTGTTGATAAAATTTGTAATGAAAATTTTATAAAAATCATGGAAAAAACTTTTGCATATATTCACGGCCATTCTTTTGATGGGACAAATCAAAGCTTGTTAGAAGCTTTAAGCTACACCGAAATTAATCTTCTTTTTGATGTTTCATCTAACAAAGAGGTCGCAGAAGATTCGACTTTGTATTGGACAAAACAAAAAAGCAGCCTTTCAAATTTAATTAATCGGGTAGACAACTTTTCCGCATTGAAAATCATTGCTTTTTAAGAAAAGCCAGAGAGCATATTATGGATTGCTATAATTGAGATTCAATTATAAAAAGAATACACAACCAAAAGTATGCTAACCATTTGTTGCTGCCATCTCTCCGCACAGTTTAAGGCGCTCTTTCCTTATTTCTTTTGCCGGAATCAATTTCAGTCTCTACCTAAGGCAGCCATAGGTCACATATTCCTGAATTCGATTTGTCCTCTCGCCTACATCATGTAGATATAGGATCCTCCTTATCAATGCGCAGAACTGGTTTATAGGCTGGAACATTTTCAGGCTGCTCTCTTCCTCGGTCTTGGAAGTGAAGCAAACCAAGATCACTTTAAGTGAGATGTCTTTACAATATGGTAAGACTTTGAGTGTAAAGTATACTCTTTCATCTGCTTCTTTTCTTCCGGTAACGAACAAGGAAGTTCTCTTTTCTTCTTCGGATACGAGCTTTGCTTCGATTGATGGCAATGGTGTATTAGTCGGAATAAGAAAGGCAATGTTGTGATTAAAGCTTTATGAAAGGAAGATACAACCATAGCTGATACAACTACGGTTTCTGTTACATTTGTAGATGGTGAAAAGTTTGATAAGAAAATAGCATTATCAATAACGGCGTTAGCAATATCCTGGGAGAGATCTTTGCTAGAGGAAGAACCACTGAAATCGATGAATAAGGATTTTTCTATGCTTGTGTAGGTTCTGGATGTTACCCTGACAGTTTTATTCATCGGATCGTATGTATAGGAAGAACTATACTTAGTATTTATACTGGTGGCAGTATCGGTGATGATATCACCAGCGTTCATGAAATCGACTATTGATGGTACTAAGGCTAAAGACAAGTTTAAGTTTGAACCATTAAAACTGCTATCAGTGGTTGTGTCATCACTGGAAGTATTGTTATCAGCTAAGATGATGACTGACCCTGTGGATGTCCAGACAGATTTTTCTAATCTAAAGGTATAGATAGGCCCACCAATCAAAGAGGCAATGACACAGACAATTAATCCAATCCAATGCTTTCCTATCATTCTCATGATGTCATCAAAGGTGACACCACCATCATTACCATCATCAACATTTGTATCGTCAGTCTGATTTAGAGAATGGCTTTCGGTTTTTCCCCATATTTTCCTCTATAAAGTTTAATTATGTCCTCGTTTAGAAAACGCTAGAAGTATTCTACCATTAGTGAAGATAAAACAAGCAAGTAATATTGGTCCTTTAATCTATTAAAGAGAAGTGTTTATTTGTTTTTATTTCCAAGTCCCGGCTTTTACAAAAAAACAGGCTTATTGTGCAAATTGAAGATTTGAAAATAATATATATAAATGGTTTATATATATTTATATTCCTCCAAGGGTGGATAAAAGCCTAATACTCATATAAAAAATAGCCATACGAATTGCAATTTTTTAAAACATTCTCTTAATATTTTAATGTTTTAATAACTCTTTCTTTTAAATGGATAGGCAAAATTTGATAAATAAACCGCTTCTAAGAAATTTCTCGCTTGTTTATCGATAAAAATAGTAATATTATGGATAGACAACTGAATTAAGTGATAACATAATAATTTTTTGTTTTTAATGGAAACTTTCGGTTATTGAAATCGGATGGGGGTAATTGGGGGATGCTTAATGCCAGAACCAAGTAATGACATGAGTGAATTTGTCTTATCTACTGCACCTATAAACCATATTGACTATTCTAAACATAATATGGAATACACAAGAGTTCAAAAGAATAATGATAAAATAGTTGCTAAGGGAGGTAAAGAATATCTCTTCTTTAAGCGACTATTTGATATTGTTTCATCTTCGTTGTTCCTGATTCTGTTCGTATGGTTCATTCTTCTTTTGATGTTTATGAAATTCTGTGAAAACGGTCATAACCAAATTTATACTTCTGTTAGAATCGGAAAAGGTGGAAAGAAATTTGAGTTCCATAAGATCAGATTCATGGTACCTAATGCTGATAAGATGAAAAAGGATCCAAATAAAAAAGGTCTTAATGAAGCTGATGGTCCTGCTTTTAAGATTAAGGATGATTCTCGTATTACTAAGTTTGGTAAGTTCTTAAGAGGAACCTCTTTAGATGAGTTACCTCAGGTTGCTGATGTGCTTGTTGGTAACTTATCTGTTATTTGTTCTAGACCTCCTATATCTGAAGAAGTTGAGACTTATGGTACTAAGGCTTTGCATAGATTGGATGCTAAAGGCGGCCTATTATGTTATTGGCAGATACAGCATAATAGGAATAAGTTGTCTTTTGATGAATGGGTTGATTTAGATCTTCAGTATATTGAAAACAGATCGGCTGCTTTGGATATGAAGATTTTATTCAAAGGCATTTGCTTTGCTTTTGCGGATCATTCAGGAGAATAGAAAGAAATGCAGCAGCATGTTTTCATCATCGGATCCAAAGGAATTCCAGCCAAATATGGCGGATATGAGACTTTTGTAGAGAACCTTACTAAAGACAGACAAAACAAAGATATTATTTATCATGTTGCTTGTTTAGCAAAAGATAGTAAAAGGTTTATTCATAATGATGCTGATTGCTTTGGTATCAATGTTCCTAATATCGGACCAGCAAAGGCTATTTATTATGATAAGAAATCGTTTGAAAGTTCTATAAAATATATCAAAGATAACAATATTAAACATCCGATTATCTATGTTTTGACATGCAGAATTGGGCCTTGGTATGGGAATCTAGTCAAGCAAATACATAAACTTGGTGGCCAAGTATTTTTAAATCCTGATGGACATGAATGGATGAGAGCTAAATGGAGCAAACCAGTAAGACAATATTGGAAACATTCAGAAAAAGAAATGGTTAAACATTCCGATTTAATCATTTGCGATAGCAAACACATTGAGCAGTATATTCATAAAGAATATAATTCTTTCAACCCTAATACTACTTTTATTGCGTACGGCTCTGATATAACTCCTTCTAAATTAAAAGATAACGATCCTGTTTTTTTGCAATGGATGGAAGAGAAAAATCTTGCACCTGATGAATACTATTTAAGTGTTGGAAGATTCGTTCCCGAGAATAATTTTGAAACGATGATCAGAGAATTCATGGCTTCAAAAACTTCTAAGTCGTTTGCCATCATGACAAATAAAAACGATAAGTTCTTTCAAAAGTTAAAAAATAAATTGCACTTTGATAAAGACCCACGTATTAAGTTTGTTGGCACTGTTTACGATTCCGAGTTATTAAAAAAGATTAGGGAGAAGGCTTTTGCATATATACATGGGCATTCCGTTGGAGGAACAAATCCTAGTTTGCTGGAAGCTTTGGGATATACAAATTTAAATCTTTTGTATGATGTTGGATTCAATAGGGAAGTTGGAGAAGATGCCGCATTATATTGGAATACCAATTTAGGTGGATTAGCCCATCTTATTGATTCATGTGACCTTTTATCTAAAACTTCTATTGAAAACTATTCGTTTAAAGCAAAAAATCGTATTTTGCGTGATTATTCTTGGATATCCATTGTGAAAAAATATGAACAATGTTTTTATTTAAAAAAAGAGTTTTAGAAAACCTAATGGGAGCAATTATATATGAAAGTACTATTCATTGATCAAATATCAAGCGTCAATTGGAAATATTCTTTTTCTTTAGTTAATGCATTGCATGATGAAAATGTGGATGTTGTTCTCGCAACTGATTTTTCTAGTGATAATGCTTTTTGCAAATGCAAAACTATACGCTTGTTTAATACCGATGATAAGAAAACAAATAAAATTAATAAACTTCTTAATTATATAAAAGCATATAAATCCATTATTAAGTATGTAAAAGAAAACAAAATAGATATTGTTCATTTGGAGTGGATTACTTTTTCACCAATTGATTATAAATACATAAAAAAATTACGTAAATATTGTAAGGTTGTAATGACAATCCACGATATCATTGCTTTTGATTCACATTTTTATGACAAGATTTTTTATAAGAAAATTTACCAATTACCTGATTCAATTATTCTTCAGACCGAAGAAAATCAAAAAAAGTTTTCAAAATTATTTCCTAAAGTAGATCCTAAAAAGATCCATATGTGCTATCATGGCAATTTTTTAGATTTTACTCAAACACATGAGATGGAAGAATCAAGACAAAAACTCGCTTTGCCTAAGGATGCTTTCATTTATTTGTTTTTTGGGCAAATCAAAGCTGTAAAAGGCGTGGATCTTTTAATTAAAGCTTTTTCTGAGGTCGCAAAAAATCATGCCGACGTTTATTTAGTAATTGCAGGAAACGTATGGCATAACGATTTTAAACCATATATGGATTTGATTATTAACCTTGGATTGCAAAGCAGGATTAGAGCAGATATTAAATTTATATCGGATGAAGATGTTGGTTATTATTTTTCTTCTGCAAATATTGTTTGCTTACCTTATACTGAATTATTTCAAAGTGGAGTTGTTCAGCTTTCTTACTCTTATAAAAAGCCTGCTATTGTTTCAAATCTACCGGCCTTTTTAACAGTTGTTGAAAAAAATAAAAGTGGTTTTGTGTTTAAAACTGGAGATTATGAGGATCTTGCTGTCCAAATGGAACAGGCATATAAAAATCAAAGCAATTTAGATAAGATGGGAATGTCTGGGTATAATTTTATTAAAGAAAAGTACTCATGGAAAAAGATTGCAAATCAAATTTCAGTTATATATAGGGATTTGCTTGAAGATAAACAATGAAAAAAATATTTGTGGAAATTCATTTGATGCTTATTAGAAGTGGTTGGAATCGTGCGGTTTTTTTGAGAAAAAGAAAAGTTTTTGGGTCTATTGGTCCACATTGTTTATATGCACCGGTTCGGATTCCTGCATTGAGTGAGAATGTTTTTATAGGAGAGAATGTTGTCATTGGGTCTGATGTAAAGTTTCTTACTGAGACTTTCACACAATCCATTTTTAATTATCAAGATAAAGTAAATTCATATCCATTATATTCAGGCAAAATTGTAATTGGAAATAATGTATTTATTGGAGCTAACAGCTTAATACTTCATGGTGTTAAAATAGGTAATAACGTAATTGTGGCAGCAGGTGCTGTTGTTACTTCAAATGTACCCGACGGAGTTATAGTGGGGGGGGTACCCGCTAGAAAAATTGGATCATATGAAAATTTTAAATCCAAAAATAGAAATTTTAAAGAACATTAAATGGAAAGGCGTATGATGAATGAAAACTGATAATTTATATTTGTATAGTAAGAAAAGAAATTCAAGCGTTATGGGAAGGCTTTTCTTATCATATATTTATATTATATTTATTCTTTGGTCAGCTGGGTTTGGACTATTTTTTGTTTTGCCATATTTCAAAAATCTATATTGGCTTGATTCGCTTTCCATCTTTACAATCATTGTTTCACTCACATATTTTATTTTGATTTTTGCAAATACCGGAGTTGTAAGGTTTGGTTTTCACAATTCTTCTTTGTTTTGGGTATTTTTCTTTTTTATTGCTATCTCATTTTTATTCAGTTCTTATAAATATAATCAGGGATTAGCAGGAACAATTAAATATGCCGCTTATTATTTAATTCCATTGTTTTCAATCTTTGTATATTTTCAATTTCCAAAACGGTTTCGTTCTTTTTCAGCAGTTAATAAAGCGATAATTAACGTAAGCATTATAGATTCAACTGTTGCATTAGTGTCTTATTTTTTAATTGTCAATGCTGACATTAATTTATTAAATATTCCATACTCTTTAAGAAATGGCACACCTCGGTTTACTATTGGCGTTGAAGTTGTTTTAATTTCGATTTTTATTTCTTTAAATAAATGCTTTAAAACAAAAAAAATATCACCCAAAGATGCATGTAATATTATTTTAGGAACTTTACAAATTATTATTGCTGGAAAGACACGCTCTTTTTTACTATACTATGCAATTGCTTTTGTGTTTATTATTGCCCTATACTCTAATTTTAAAACCAAAATTTGTTTATACACAGTTTTCTTTGATTTGTTTCTAGTCTTTGCTTTTAATGCACAATATATCATAAATTCCATTTCTGACTATTTTTTGTCTGATGCAGGAATTTCTATTAGGTTTGAAGCAATTTCTTTCTTCATGAAACAATTTTACTCAAAACCATTTTTTGGAATTGGCTTCATTTCTTCTAAAGGTCCATATAGTACTTTATTAGGAGGCGCCAATGGTAAATTTTATTATGATGATGTTGGTGTTGTTGGTCTTTTAGCTCAATTTGGATTATTTGGTCTACTATGGGTAATTGTTTTGTTAGCTACCGCTTTTTTACAGGCTAAAAAAACCAATCTTTTGATTTCCCCAATCCTTAAAACCTTTGTTTTCTATTTGACTATTTCTTCAATTAATCTTCTTTTTGTAGATAGGGGAAAATTGATTTATCTTTTCATGCTTTTTGTATTTACTGATTTTTGTCATCCCATTAGTGCTATTGTAAATAACACAAAAAGGAGTCCGTCTTTATTAGCAAGGGGACGAATTCTCAATACTAAACTGAAAGGATGCAATTAATGAATGTTATTTTATTGTCAGGAGGATCAGGTAAACGGCTTTGGCCATTAAGCAATGATGTTAGGGCAAAACAATTTATAAAATTTTTTGATAATGGTCATGGTGAAAAAGAATCAATGGTTCAAAGAATTTACCGGAATCTTAAACAAATTGATTCTAAATCCAACATTACGATTGCTTCATCTAAGAGCCAAGTTTCTGAATTAAAAAATCAACTTGGATCAAATATTTCTATATCAATTGAGCCATCTAGAAAAGACACATTTCCCGCTATTGTTTTGGCATGTGAGTATTTAAAAGAAAAAGAAGGTGTTTTAGATGAAGAGCCCATTATTGTTTGCCCAGTTGACCCAAATGTTGATTATCAGTATTTTGAATCATTAAAAAAACTTTCTGATATTGTTAATACTGGTCTCTCTAATCTAGTGTTAATGGGTATTGAGCCTACATATCCAAGTGAAAAATATGGATATATCATGCCATCTACTAAAGATTTAATTTCGAAAGTTTTATCATTTAAGGAAAAGCCAGTAGCAGAGATTGCAAAAGAGTATATTGCCAAAGGGGCATTATGGAATGGTGGTATTTTTGGATTCAAATTAGGATACCTTTTAAAGAAAGCTCATAAGTTAATAGATTTTTGTGATTATGATGACTTGTTTAACAAATATGAAACCCTTAATAAAATCTCTTTTGATTATGCAATTTCGGAAAAAGAAACTAACATTTCAGTTTTAAGGTTTTCTGGTAAATGGGAAGATCTTGGAACATGGAATTCTTTAACAGATTCCTTGGCTTCGCCTATTATAGGCAAAGGTATTATTGAAAATGGCAGTAGTGGGAACCATATTATCAATGAACAAAATGTTCCTGTTTTATGCATTGGTGTTAATAATGTAATTATAGCTGCATCATCGGAGGGAATTCTTGTTACAAGTAAAGAAGGTTCAGATAAGATTAAAACTTATGTTGATCAGCTTGAAAGCCCAGTAATGTTTGCGGAAAAATCTTGGGGAACGTTCCAAATTATTGATAAAAGCCAATATTGTTTAACTATTAAACTAACTGTTTTAAAAGGTAACCATATGTCTTATCATTCTCATAAACGAAGAAAAGAAATATGGACTATTATGTCAGGCATAGGAATGGTAATTGTTGATGGTGTTAGAAGGAAAGTTAAGCAAGCTGATTCAATAGTCATCTTACCTGAACAAAAACATACAATTATTGCTGACACTGATATGTCGCTTATTGAAATTCAAATTGGTGAGGCTTTAGATAAGAATGACAAAAACAAATACTCATTTGTTTTTAATACAGAAGGACTTTGATTTTTTTTAAAAACAATTAGGAGATAAAAAATGGAAAACAATGTAATTTTAGTAGACTATGATACAAACTCAGATTGGCAGTATTTGAGCGGACTTAATTCAAGCAAATTAAAATGGATAGTTGAACATTATCCAAGCAACACATTA
>Ga0172377_10008878_pt1 | contig 10317 bp, 8 predicted proteins | sample Pumphouse3metaG_FD_119749 | JGI IMG/M metagenome (GOLD analysis project Ga0172377, IMG submission 119749) | Leachate microbial communities from a municipal landfill in Southern Ontario, Canada - Pumphouse #3 metaG | ecosystem: Engineered > Solid waste > Landfill > Unclassified | place: Canada... | reverse complement strand
TGGGGATGTGTCCAGACCGGATATAATCACGAGTCTGAACAGATTAAACAGCTGTTTTTACATAATGATATTTGAAAATATACCGGCGGATTATAAACCCCGACCCAGTGGTATATAAACTGCATGGAGAAAATACAGCTTGAAAGATAGCCTAAACAGTGTAGGTATTGATATCGGAACAACGACGACCCAGCTTGTCTTTAGTTTAATAGAAGTTGACAACAGGGCAGGGGTATCGTCTGTACCTCGCTTTGGAATAACCAAAAGAGAAGTTGTATATAGAAGCGATATATATGAGACGCCCTTGATGTCAAGAAACCTTATTAACGGTGATGCACTAAGAGATATTGTTGTAAGGGAATATAGTTTGGCCGGTTATGAGCCAAAAGATATAAAAGCCGGTGCAGTAATAATTACAGGAGAGACTGCAAGAAAAGAAAACGCAGAGATCATCCTGCACAACTTAAGTGATTACGTAGGAGATTTTGTGGTTGCATCAGCCGGGTCTGATCTTGAAGCTGCAATTGCAGGTAAAGGTGCAGGAACTGCCGAACTTTCAAAAAGAGTGAAAAAGACTATCGCAAATTTTGATGTGGGCGGAGGTACAACAAACGTAGCGATCTTCAAAGACGGTGAGTTGATGGATACTACATGTCTGGATATAGGAGGGCGTCTGATAAAAATAGACCCCGGAACAATGAGGGTGGAATACGTGGCCCCAAAGATATCTGATCTGATCCATCACATGGGTATTTATTTAAAAGAGGGACATGAAACAGATCTGCTCTCGCTCAGGAAAATCGTTCGAAGGATGGCCTCTTTTTTAGATGAGATCAGCGGTTTTATCCCAAGGAGCGAAGAGTTGCCCTACATCATCACATCGAAGGAACTAAAAAATGACCGTAAGATAGATTGTGTTACTTTTTCAGGAGGTGTCGCTGATGCAGTATATAATGCGAACATCGATGAGAGAGAACTTTTCAAATACAAAGATATAGGAATAATTCTTGGTCAGTCAATACGCCAGGGGGTATTGTTTAATAACTCAGAAGTATTGATGCCCAGGGAAACGATACGTGCTACCGTGATAGGAGCCGGAAGCTACTCATTGAATGTCAGCGGGAGCACCATAAATTACACCAGGGATGTTTTTCCGCTAAAAAACGTGCCGGTAGCAAAGATCAAATATTACCATGAGGACAGAGGGTCTGAGAATATTTCTGAACGCATCTCAAGAAAGATAAGAATGTATGTGGACGATAGCGGTTACCAACAGACTGCGATTTATTTGAGCGGAATCTGTTCTCCAAATTTTGATGAAGTTAAAAAGATAGCGAATGAAGTAAAAAAAGGGCTTGCCGAAGCAATAGAATATTGGGACACCGTGATCGTAATGGCTGATGAAGATATCGGCAAAGCTCTTGGTTTTTGCCTAAAAAGTATCTTAAGAGATGATATAAACATCGTAAGCCTTGATGGTATATACGCTGAAGATGGCGACTACATTGACATTGGCAGGCCGATAGGCCAGGGGCGAGTTATCCCGGTGGTGATAAAAACACTTGTTTTTGGTGCATAAAGGGGTTGGGGCAAATATGGGACTTGTTGAAATTGTAAGAGAAGCAGGCATTGCAGGGGCAGGTGGGGCCGGATTCCCGACTCATGTTAAATTTACTTCCAAGCCGGAGTACCTTATAGTGAATGGTGCTGAATGTGAACCGCTTATCCGTGTAGATAATGAGATAGCTGCTCATTATCCAAAAGAACTGCTGAAGGCCCTGAATGAATTAAAAAAAGAAATTGGTGCAGATCATGCTGTATTTGCAATAAAGAAAAAGCATACTAATGCTATAGATATTTTAAAGAAGGAGCTTTTGTCGTTTCCTGACATAGAACTGTTTTTTCTTCAGGACATATATCCTGCAGGTGACGAACAGGTACTTGTTTATGAAATTACAAAAAGGATAGTGCCCGAAGGAGGCATACCTATTGCAGTGGGCTGCGTTGTAATAAACGTTGAGACATTGCTCAACGTCCATAATGCAATATTCAATAATAGCCCGCTCACAGAAAAATATGTTACCGTCACCGGGGCTGTCAGAGATCCTTCAACTATAAAAGTCCCTATCGGTGTTTCTTTCGAAGATATTATAGGAGTGTGTGGAGGTCCTCTGATTGATGATTTTGTGACCATCGAAGGAGGTCCGATGATGGGAAATTTGATACAAAACCTGTCTGATCCGGTGACAAAAACCACAAAAGCTCTTATTGTCCTTCCCTCAGATCATTCATGGATCATTTCAAAGAGAAGAGAAATCCCGGAGATGATGAAGATAGCCAAAACTGCATGCTGTCATTGCATGCTATGTACTGATGTCTGCCCCAGAGAACTTCTCGGTCACTCTCTCCACCCTGACAAGATAATGAGGATAGCTTCTTACAACAAGATATGCAGCAAGACCTCTGATGTCGCTGAAGTCTTTCTCTGTTGTGAGTGCGGACTATGTGAGATAGCGTGTGTAATGGACCTTCAACCCTGGAAGTTGAATAAAGAGCTTAAGGCAGGCCTCATGGCAGGCGGCATGAAAAACCCATATAAGAACAAACCGGTATCGGTGCATCCTTTTAGGGAATACAGGAAATTTCCCATGAAAAAGTTGATTTCAAGTATCGGATTAACAAAATATGATTTTCCTGCCCATCTAAAAAATGTACTCACGGACCATGTCAGGCTTGTATCCCTCAAGCTTAAACAATCAGCGGGTAGGGCAGCAGACCCGATAGTATCCGTAGGGACAGTAGTTGCAAAGGGTGATGTTGTTGCCGATATCCCTGATGATGAATTGGGCTGTAGACTTCATGCTTCAATAGCAGGTACTGTGATGCATATAGATGAAAACCTTATCAGAATTGAAAGAACTGTTAGGAGTGGATCAGCATGAAAAGAGCTATCGGCCTTGTTGAGTTGAAGTCTATTCCTGCAGGGATTCAGGCTGCAGATGAGATGCTGAAAGCGGCAGAAGTTGAGTTGATTCTGGCGAACCCTGTCTGCCCCGGTAAATATGTAATAATTGTATCGGGAGATGTGGCTGCTGTTAAGACTTCTGTAAACGCAGGAAAAGAGTCAGGATCCGTTTTTATAATAGAATCCCAGGTCATACCAAACATCCATGAAGATGTATGCCCTGCAATTACAGCAACTGCTGATTATGAGGCAATAAATGCCCTTGGTAGTCTCGAATCGATGAGCGCGCTTCAGTGCATACTGGCAGGTGATATTATTGCCAAGGCGGCACAGGTCTCTCTGATAGAGATCCGCATTGCACGAGGCTTAGGAGGAAAAAGCTTTGTCCTTTTTACAGGCGACACTGCTAGTGTGAAGCAAGCGCTTGACGCTTGCATGAAAGAACTTGCAGAAGAAGGTTCTATCACAAGTGCAATTGTGATCCCTAACCCACACCCTTCGCTTATTCCATTCCTTTTGTGATTTGGACTTGATTATCAACGACAAAAACGATCAATATTTCGAAACGGAAGTGATCAAATTGGCAACAGCCAGCATCCTTAATAACGTTATAGGACCTGTAATGGCGGGTTGTTCGAGTTCTCACACAGCCGGACCTTATCATATTTCAAAATTATTCCGCAGTATTCTGGGAGAACTGCCGAAGAAAACAGTTTTTATGATCGAGCCCGGGTCATCATTGTCCTGCTCTTACCATGAACAGGGAAGTGACCTTGCTATGATAATGGGACTTCTTAATATTCCAATAACAGATCCCCGATTTACAAGAGCTTTTGAAATATTCTCTGATTTTGATACGGATATAACTTTTGAAGTCAGGAGTTTTGAGGGAGCCATACACCCAAACAGCATTAAGATCGTCTCATATATGAGAGATGGGAGTACAGTGAGCGCGGTTGCAGATTCTACAGGAGGCGGCTCATTTCTTTTTCGCAGCATAAATGACATAACAGTTGCTTTTTCAGGAGATAGATATCATCTTGTTGTCTTATGTGAGAAAGGTTCAGAAGAAAAGGTAAGAGCGATCAACTCTGAGTTTGAATGTGCAATTACTGCCGAAAAAGATGGCGGGTTTGAATTTCAATTCGACAGTAAATCATTGATACCAGAAGAAATAATCAAAAAGACTCAATGTACGAAGGGTGTAAAAGAGGTTTTTTACATCCCTCCGATTTTTTTACCTATATGCGGCAACCCTATTTTCACGACAGCAGAAGAAATGCTTAGATATGCTTCAGAAAAAGGAATTGGACTTGGAGAGGCGGCACTTGATTATGAATCATCTTTGCTCTCTCTCCCTAAAGAAAAACTTAATAATGAAATGGACAGGCGTCTCCAGGTAATGATCGAAGCTGTAAAGAGAGGTTTTTCAGAAGATTGCCCGGGAATGTTCCTGTTATCACCGACCGCACATAAAATATTTGAAGCTGAAAAAACGGGCAAGCTGATTGCAGGAGGAGTTCATGCTAAAGCATGTGCACGTGCCCTCGCGGCAATGCAGGTGAACAGTGGGCAAGGTATAGTTTGTGCAGCACCAACTGCGGGTTCTGCCGGAGTTTTACCCGGTGTAATGGTGACGCTGTTGGAAGATCTGGACAAGAGCCGGGCCGATGTTGTTCGTGCAATGTGGGCGGCAGGAGGTGTAGGACTTATTCTTGCCTTAAAGGGCACATTTGCTGCCGAAGTGTGTGGCTGTCAGGTAGAAGTTGGAGCCGCAGGAGCGATGGGAGCTGCCGGAATAGTTGAAGCAGCAGGTGGATCACCTGATCAGGCTGCTGATGCGGCTGCAATACTTTTCCACAACGCGATGGGCCTGGTTTGTGACCTGGTGCAATCTATGGTGGAGATTCCATGTCATTCAAGGAACGGATCCTTTGCATCACAGGCTTTTATATGCGCTGACATGATATTGGGCGGTTACAGCAACTACATAAGTCTTGATGATACAATAGACTCTGTTGTAAGGGTTGGACACATGCTTCCGATTGAATTACGCTGTACATCTGCAGGCGGGATCTCAACAACCAGTTCTGCGCGGAATATTCCAAGATTAAAGTAGGAACTATAAAAATAAGACCGGTGCTTCTTATACTTGAAGCACCGGTCTTATTATAAAAACGTATAATATCTCTTGATTTAGAGACCAAAAATTTTGGGCAAGATAAGCTTAGGTAAAGTTAATGAGAGCGCCGGTACGAATGTAGTCAGGATCAACGTCGGAATGTATGCAAAGATAATAAAAATCATTATTGGAGAAAGCATTTTGTTTATATTTGCATTACAAATACGGCCGCTCAAATATAGCATCGGTGCAGTCGGGGGCGTAACATTGCCCATCCCGAGATTAACTCCGAGAATGGCAGCGAAATGAACAGGATGAACTCCAAGCGCAGTGACCACAGGGAGCAGGATCGGGGTGCAAAGCAAAATGCCGCTGACATCGTCCATTATCATTCCAATGATTACCATGAAAATGTTCACCAGGATGAGGATAAGGTACTTGTTGTCAGTAATGCTCAATAATGTGTCCGCTATTTGCTGCGGAACGTCCTCCATGACCAACAGGCGGCTTAAGATCATTACCATAAAAAACATTACCATTACAACACCGGTGGTAGTTGAAGTACTTACTATGGTATCCCGTAGATTGGAAAATGTTAAACCTTTATAAATAAACAGGCCAACCGGAATGGCGTATAAAACGCTTACCGCTGCAGCTTCGGTCGGGGTCATTATGCCTCCGTAAATTCCCCCAAGAATTATGATCGGCATCAGGAGTGAAGGAAATCCGAACTTAAGATTTTGCATAGTCTTCTTATGTTTTTCTTCAGGGGGAAGTTTTTCCGGCAATACGATCGGCATTTTTTTAGTCAAAACAGCGTTCACAATACATAAGAAAATAACCAAAATAATGCCCGGTCCTATTGTGGCAAGAAAACATGCCAGTACTGATGTGTTACTCGCCCATGCATACAGGATCTGTGCTGAACTTGGAGGGATAAGCAGTCCAAGAGGACAGGCTGCGGCAAGAAGTGAGGCTGTATATCCTTTTTCGTATCCCGCAGCGGTCATTCGTGGTTCCATTATCGAGCCGATACATGACAAGGTGGCAGATGCTGAACCTGAGATCGAGCCAAAAATTGCACTGGCTACAACAGAAATAATACCAAGTCCGCTTTTGAAACGACCTGTAAAGGACTCGACTACTCCGATCAATGCAGATCCAATTTTACTTTTTTCCATTATTCCGCCGGCCAATATAAATAGAGGGATGGCAAGCAGAACGACTGAATTTATCTGATTATAACCCGCGGAGAGAAGGAAATCAGTTTGGTAGTCAAGTGCATATGCAAGCCAGATAAAAGTTGCACCAAAGGAAAATGGAATTGGCATACCGATAATAAGACATGCTATCAACAAAATTATCGCAAATACGACAGCTTCCATTAATTGTCACCTCCGGGTTGTTTTTCTTCGAGCTCTTTCATTTTACGCAACTCAGATTTGGTCGGAGTGCTGTCGTCAGGATATTTTGCCCTATGTTTTTCTGAAACGTAGTCATTTTTTTGGGGTGTGGAAAAATAGCCCTTTCTGATGAATTTAACAGTATTTTCAAACAAGTAAAAGATATGATAAAAGGCCATAAGTAAAAGGCCAACAAAGATAGCACTTTTTGGGATCACGATAGGTATCTTTAAAGAAGTTGTTAATGGCATTCTCTCAAGCGCCCAAAGGAATGATTCAGAAGCCCAAACTAATAGAATACAATTGACTAAAACAGTGGCAGCCTGAGCGATAAGATTAAGACCATCTTTGTACCTCATGTTTTTGATGTACATATTCAACAGATCTGCTTTAATATGGCTGTTTTCATAACTGCCATACGCTGCTCCTATAAAATAGAGCCAGAATGCAAACAAAAGAATGATCTCATCTGAACCGTAGAAATTGCTTTTAAGGACATATCTTAATAAAACAGCGTAAAGAATACAGCCGGTTGAAACAGTACTGCATATAATTAGCACAGCCTTCATAAATTTTTGAAGTATGGTCCAAAATATCGTGTTGCGAATATTTAAAATGGAGTCCAAAATGTTTCCCCCCTGAATTAACCACCATAATTCTTCAACAGCAATAAAAACCAAAAAGGTGCCCGCAAGTTGACCAAAGCACGGGCACCTCTGAAAACAGCTGATAAAACTATTTCATAGCATCTATCAATGCTTTTAGTGTGTCCTCGCCGATGTTTTTAGAAAGCTTGGGCCATGTCTTTGCTTTGACCTGATCAACATAAGCTTTCATTTCTTTATCACTCAGATTGACTATTTTGACCCCATACTTCTCAAGATCTTTAAGCGCTTTGCCGTCAAGCTCTCCGGCAACTTTGTAACTGTTCATAGCCTCTTTCATGAAAGCATCTTCAACAATTTTTTTGTAGTTTGCCGGCATTATCTCAAATACCTTCTTGCTCATAAAGAAACCGATATTTTCTACAAAAATATTGTATGTTACGTAATGTGAAATGATATCACGGAAATCTGAATATGCCAGCTGAGGAGTCAATCCGATCGCACCGTCACAAACTCCTGTCTGCAGTGAACTGTAGAGGTCTGCATAAGGAATGGTGGTTGCAGAAAAACCCATGTCTTGAACTACTAAATTGTAAACTTCGATTGCGGGGGCACGAACTCGCGATACTTTTGCAGCACTGGCGACGTTGTATTTATCGGGCAATTTTGTAAATACAATACCGATCAGTCCTTCAACATATATGCCCAGGAGTTTGACTCCCAGTTTGTCGTGTACAGTACCGTAATTCTTGTAAAAATAAGACTGCGGGCCAAATGCTTTGCCCATCTCAGCATAGCTTGAAGCAAGGTAGGGAATGAAGTTCATTTCAAGTTTGGTGTTAAACTCGCTGGGGATCGGAATAAGAGCCATATCGACCGAACCGCGCATCAAATCCTCGTATGTTAAAGTGTAGTCACCTAACTGGCTTGAAGGGTATATTTTAATTTTGATCGCACCGTTAGTTTTCTGGTCGATCTCTTTGACGATATTTTGCAGAGCCAAATATCCCGGATGCTGCGTGTTATAGTGAGTAGCCAGGCGGAACTTGAATGTCTCGGCCGCATAGCTCGGTGCAGAGATGGAGAAGATACACAGAGAGACGACAATAACCGCAAGAAAAACAGAAATAATACTTTTCTTCATAGCATACACCTCTTTTTTATTTGATTAATTGTGTTTAAATCAATTGCAATTAATTATTTGTGCTTTTTCCTGTGCGGACATAAGTGATCAGTTCATCCTTTGACATGTTCTCGATTCCCATGTCCTTCGCAGTCAATCCTTTTTGCCGCCAATCTGTTTCATGGATGATGTTATAAATATCAATGCAAGAATTGGTCGTCGGCATAGGAACACCCAATATTTTACCAATTTCTGTCCAGGGAACCAAACCAAAAGGAGCATCTTCTGTTAGATAACGATCGTGGATGCTGTTTGGTCCGCATATCGGTGTCAATGAAATTGAACCATGCCCTGCTGCGTAAAGTTGTTTCCAATCAAATCCATCGGGCATACCGCTGAAATCTTCCATAGGCCTTAGATGATAACCAAGGACTTTTCCTACCTCCTTTCTCTCTTTGTCTAAAACAATATTAAGTTTGCATGCAGAAGGAGTCCATCCATGTTCATAAACATAAAAGTTGAACAAGGGATGCTCTATTGAGGTCACAGAAAGCAGGCAGGGTCCTGTGTGCCATGCAGGGTTCACTATAGAGAGACCGCATTCAAGGACATCATTGTAAACTTTTTCAAAGGGGAAAAGATCCTCTCGTAACTGATCAATAAGACTGTCGCTGACGTTAGCCGGTAAGAAGCTAATATTAACTTTATTTCTCCCGTATATTGACACTTTACCTGGGGCAATTATTCGGGTGTCATAGGGAAGGTTGTTCACGTCAGCAATAACAGGGCAATTCTTCTCGCCAAAGACTTTTCGGAACTGTAGTGCTGCAAATGCTCCGGGGAAGACGACAATTATCTGCTCTTTTTTTACCTTACCTTTCAAAAGTTCAGCGTACGCACCATGAGCAAAAGCGGGTGTTACCACGCATATGTAATCCACACCCTCAATTGCCTTTTCGATGTTGTCAGTTACCATGTTAAGCTTGATTGGTCCACTGATTTCTCCGGTTGTTTCGATAATGGACGTGTCAAAGACTTTTTGCATGTTCGATTTGAACCGGGGCATTTCATACATATTTACGATATGACCTTTAACGGTCATATCGGCTGCCATAGTATGAGCACCGTGACCGCCGCCTAAAACAGCTATTTTCTTGTTTGGCATTAACTAGACCCTCCTTACTTATTATCAGCTTTAGAAAGCTTAATTTAAGTATACTAATTAAAATAAAAAAAACTATTGGATTTTATCCTAAAGAATGGTAAAGTATATTGGTAGTTTTTGTGTAATTTCACAAAGCTGATATTTCAACAATAAAAGAATAGTTTTAAACGTTGGAAGTCTATGATAGCTAACATTTAAATAATAATACTGAATTATATATATTTAGAAAACATGTAAGTTGGAATTTTCAAATGATAAACATATGAATTAAATTTTCTTTAAATAAACAAAGAAGAAGGTATTTTATATGTTAAAAAGCATATTGAAAAGTTATGGACAGACTATAATCGAAAATGCACAGGCAATAATTGGATATGATGTTTTGATCACTGATAAAGATGGCATCATCATTGCGGTAAAAGATAGAAATAGATTGGGTAAACTTCATTCCCATTCGCTTTCGGTCGTAAAAAAAGCAACTCCGGAAGCCATACACAAAGAGGAAGCTTCGTCATACGGGGTGCTAGAGGGCATATGTTTACCAATTAAAATTGATGAAGAAATTATCGGAACAGTAGGCATAACTGGTAATCCGGCAGAGGTCAGTAAGTATGGATATTTAGTGCAAAAACTTGCAGAATTGTTCGTTCGTGAAAAATCATTAAGGGAATCCTCCTTTTTAAGAGAAAGCGCTATATCAAATCTTGTAGCTCAAGTAATTGACAAGAATAATCAAAGCTGTAACAAATCATACATTTTGTCTCAGGCAAAATCGCTGAATTACGATCTTGACAGACCTAAAGTTGCAATAATAGTTGACATTATACAGTTTGAAAAAATAATTGATGATATTCAGTCGTTCATATCTGAATATAAAAATTCTGAAATAAATATACAACTTCTCAAGGCATCAGTTTTAAGATTTTTAAGAGAT
>Ga0172377_10008877_pt1 | contig 10317 bp, 7 predicted proteins | sample Pumphouse3metaG_FD_119749 | JGI IMG/M metagenome (GOLD analysis project Ga0172377, IMG submission 119749) | Leachate microbial communities from a municipal landfill in Southern Ontario, Canada - Pumphouse #3 metaG | ecosystem: Engineered > Solid waste > Landfill > Unclassified | place: Canada... | reverse complement strand
CTAGGAAAATATATTTCAAAAATGACAACAGAAAATTTTGATTTTCAAGATTTAGATAAAGATGGGGAAGTATTAATCGAATACTCTTCACCTAATATAGCAAAAAGAATGCATATTGGACATTTAAGATCAACAATAATTGGAGATTCAATAAAAAGAATATTTAAATTTTTAGGTTATACTACAGTTTCAGATAACCATATAGGTGATTGGGGAACTCAATTTGGGAAATTAATAATTGGTTATAATAGTTGGCTTGATAAAGAAGCATATGAAAAAAATCCAATTGAGGAATTAGAAAGAGTTTATGTTAAATTTGCTCAAGAAAGTGAATCTCATCCTGAACTAGAAGATCAAGCTAGAGCAGAACTTAAAAAACTTCAAGATGGAGATGAAGAAAATTATAAATTATGGCAAGAATTTATTAAAGTATCTCTAGATGAATATAACAAAATATATAAGAGAATGGACATTTCCTTTGATACATATTATGGAGAATCATTTTATCATTCTATAATGCCAGAAGTTATAAAAGAATTAGAAGATAAAAAAATAGCAGTTGAAGATCAAGGTGCAAAGGTTGTATTCTTTGATGAAAAGGACAATCTTTTCCCATGTATTGTTCAAAAAAAAGATGGAGCATTTCTATATTCAACTTCAGATATAGCAACAGTTAAATACAGAAAAGATAATTATAATCTAAATAGAATGATATATTTAACAGATGAAAGACAACAAGATCACTTTAGACAATTTTTCAAAATTACAGAAATGCTTGGATGGGAAGTTGAAAAAGTACATCTTTGGTTTGGAATTATGAGATTTGCTGATGGAATTTTCTCAACAAGAAAGGGAAATGTAATTAAATTAGAACAATTATTAGATGAGGCTAAGAAAAAAGCCTTTGAAATTATAGAAGAAAAAAATCCTAGCTTATCCCTAGATGAAAAGGAAAATATTGCAGAAGTTGTTGGTGTAGGATCAATTAAATATGCTGATCTTTCTCAAAATAAACAAAGTCCAATAATTTTTGAATGGAATAAAATTTTAAGTTTTGAAGGAAATACAGCTCCTTACTTACAATATTCATATGCAAGAATTCAATCTATACTTAGAAAAGGGAAAACTCTAGGAAAAGAAGTGAATAGTAATCAAGAAATTAAGATAAATGATAAATCTGAAAGAGCTTTAACAACTTTCTTAACTTTATTCCCAACAATGGTACAAAAAGCAGGGGAAAATTATAAGCCAAATTTAGTTACAGATTATTTGTTTGAGCTAGCTAAAAAATTCAATACTTTCTATAATGCTTGTCCTATATTAAATCAAGAGGATGACATTTTAAAATCAAGACTTTTAATAATTGATAGAGTTGCAAAAACTTTAAAAGAAGGATTAGACTTACTTGGAATAAAAACTGTAGATAGAATGTAATTAATTAGGAGTATGTTTATGTATAAAGTAGATTATCATATACACAGTGAGTTTTCAGGGGATTCAAAGGAAAATTTAGAAGAAATAGTGAAAAAATCAATTGAATTGGGGCTAAATGAAATAGCTATAACTGATCATTTGGAATATGATTTATTATATATTGATTGGGATAAATGGACCTTGGATTTAGACGCTTATAAAATTAAAGTTCTAAGTTTACAGAAAAAATATAAAAATAATATAATTATAAAGTTTGGAATTGAAATAGGGGTTCAGCCTGAAACAAGTAAATATTTGGAAAATATAGTTGATAAATACGATTTTGATTTTGTAATAGCTTCAAATCACTCTATAAATAAAATAGATTTAGCTTCAGGTTTATTGCAAAAGGGTAAAAGTAGATATGAAGTTCAAAATCTATATTTTGAAACAGTTTTGAAAAATATAGAAACTTATAATAAATTTAATGTATTTGGGCATTTAGATTTTATAACTAGATATGGAGGGCCTTCATTTAGTGGAATGGATTTAAATGAGCACTGGGAGATTATTAGAAAAATATTGAAACTTCTAATATCAAAAGGGAAGGGTCTTGAAATTAATACTTCAGGATATAGATATAAAGAAGATAGGGTTTATCCTGCATTTGAAATATTAAAAGAATATTTCAAATTAGGAGGGAAAATAATAACAATTGGATCAGATGCCCATATAAAAGAACATATATTCATGGATATAGATAAGGCTTATAAAATATTAGAAGAGTTAGGTGTTAAATATATAACAACTTTTAATAAAATGAAACCTGAATTTAAAAAAATAAAAGAAATAAAAAAATTAGTGTAGGGTATCCTCACTAATTTTTTTGTTATTAAAAAATATAATCTTTGAAATTTTTTTAATAATAGAATATAATGTATTATGATTTAGTAGGCAAAAAAATCTGACTGAAATTAATAGGAGGCTCCATGTTTTATAAACTGAAAGATCCTAAGGAAGTAGTTGAAGAATTCTTTAAAGATTATTTTAAAAAAAGAAAAGAGAAAGAAGCAATAAGTTGGTTTTATGAAGATTTAAAATATATTGGGAGTAATCCAAATGAAATTTGTGAAAATAAAAAAACATTAATTGAAATATTTAAAGAAGACATTTCTTCCTTTCCATCTAGCTTAAATATTTCCATTGAAGAGTTATTAGAAACAAAATTAACAGAAGATATGAGTTTAATAAATTCAAGTATAATATTATATAGAGAAAATGAAAATTTTAAAGTAAATGTAAGATATTCTATATTTTGTAAAGATGATGGAAATGGCTATAAAATATTTTCAGCCCATTGTTCTTTTCCTGATTCGTCTAAAAAACATATGGAAAAAGAATTAAGTGAAATTTCTAAAGAACTAAGATTAAATGAAATAATTTTAAAAAATTCATTAAAGGAAAGTAATATTTATTTTTGGGAGTACGATATAGAAAATGATGTATTTATTCCAAGCTATAGATTAACAAATAAATTTAATTTTCCTGAAAAGATTGTAAATGGAATTGAAAGTTTAATAAAATCAAATATAATCCATAGGGATGGGATTAAGGATTTTATTAAAATCCATGAAGATTTGAAAAAAGGTGAAAAAAATATAACCAAAGCTATAAAATTTTTTTATGATGACAATATTCAGTGGCGGGAAATAAAATATGAAATAGTAGAAAGTCAATATGGTAAAAATTTAAGAGCTCTTGGAATATCAAGGAACATAAATAAAGAAAAGTCTTTGGAAAATTTAATGGGAAGTTTATTATATTCAGAATTTGATTTTATTGTTAAAATAAATTCTAAGAATAAACAGTATTCTATTTATACAGATAAGGATTATATAAATGATATTAAAATAAAAGATGGAAAAAATATTGAAAAATTATTTCAATATTTTCTAGAAAATTATGTTAAAGAAGATAATAAAATAAGAGTTAGTGAGCATTTTAATTTTAATTATATAGTTGAAAACTTATCTAAAAAAAAGGAAATAGTTTTTTATTATGAGGGTTATGGCAACAATAAAAATATAAAAATAAAAAAAATAAAAGCTCTCTCTTTAAATAGTAGTTCTAATATTTTTTATGTTATAAGAACTGATGTTACAGAAATTTATGAAAAGCAAAAGGATAATATTGAAGCTTTAGAGCTAGCTTTGAAATCTGCAGAAGCTGCAAAAATCTCTGAAACTAATTTCTTATCAAAAATAAGTCATGAAATAAGGACTCCAATAAATGTAATAATTGGTATGTGTGAAATAGCTTTAAATGAAATAGATTATAAAGGAAAAGAAGAAATAAAATCCTATTTAACTAAAATGCAATCTTCATCTGATTATTTATTATCCCTAATAAACGACGTATTAAAAATATCAAAAATTCAAAGTGGAAAACTAGTACTAGATAAAAAATTAATAAATATGAATAAATTTTTTCAAGATATAAATTTAATGTATGAAGTACAGGCTAAAAATAAAAATATAACCTATGAATTTGTGAAAAAAGAAGGGGTAAAGGAATTTTATATAGGAGATGAAATTAGACTTAAACAAGTTTTAATAAATATAATTTCAAATGCTATAAAGTTTACAGATGTTTTAGGAAAATTAAAAATAAGTTGTGAAGAGATGTTTGAAAAAAATGGATATTCAAGGTTATTAATTATAGTTGAAGATAATGGGTGTGGTATAAGGGAAGATTTTATAGAACATATATTTGAACCATTTTCCCAAGAGGGATTTGGAATATCTTCTAAATATGGGGGAAGCGGCCTAGGGCTAGCTATTTCCAAAAATATAGTTGATTTGATGGATGGAAATATAAAAATAGAAAGTAAAAAAAATGTTGGAACAAAATTTAAAATACAAGTGATGTTAAAGTCAAAAAATTTAGAAAATAAGAACATAATAAATAAAAATACAAAAATAAACAATAAAAATAAAGATATTATCTTTAATGGGGAAAAAATATTAGTTGCTGAAGACCATGAACTAAATATTGAAGTAATGAAAAAATTACTTAAATACAAGGGGTTACAAGTGGAAATTGCAAGAAATGGTTTAGAAGCTGTACAAAGATTTCAACTTTTTTCAAGGGAATATTCTGCAATACTAATGGATATAAGAATGCCTGTAATGAATGGATTAGAAGCAGCAAAGAGAATAAGACAATTAAATAGGGAAAATAGTAAAACAATACCTATTATAGCTGTAACTGCAGGGGTTTTTCAAAATGAAAAGGAAGATGTGTTAAAAGCTGGAATGAATGATATTTTAGAAAAGCCAATAATTAAAGAGGATTTATATTCAATTATTTATAAATATATATACGAAAAATAAAATTGAGGTGATTATATGAAATTTACAAAAATGCAAGGAGCGGGAAATGATTTTCTATTATTTGATGGGTATAAATATAAACTAGAAGATATAGTTCCTAAAATAAAAAAAATGTGCGACAGAAGATTTGGTGTTGGAGGAGACGGTATAATGGTAGCTCTTCCAAGTGAAAATTCAGATATAAAAATGTATTATTATAACAGCGATGGATCCCAAGGAGAAATGTGTGGAAATGGTATTAGATGTTTTTCTAAATTTGTATATGAAAAGGGTATAATAGAAAAAAAAGATAAATTTACAGTTGAAACTTTAGCTGGAATTCAAAATATAAATTTAGAAACAGAAAATGGGAAAGTAAAAAAAATAGAAGTTGAAATTGTAAACCCTAGATTTAAACCAAGTGAAATTCCAGTTTTACTTAAGGGGGAAGATGTATTTAATCAGGAAATAGAAGTTGACGGGAAAATTATAAAATTTTCTTCAGTATATTTAGGAGTTCCTCACACTGTTATAGTTATGAATAAAGAAGATGAGTTTGATATTAATGATATAGGTTCTAAAATAGAAAAACATCCTCTTTTTCCTAAAAAAACAAATGTAAACTTTATTTATGTTGAAAATAATAAAAGACTTAAAATTTATACATGGGAAAGGGGAGCAGGAAGAACTTTAGCTTGTGGAACAGGATCTTGTTCTGCAGGATTAATTGCAAATAAATTAGGATTAGTTGATAAAGAAGTTGAAGTTATTGCAGAGGGTGGAGATTTAAAAGTAACAGTATTAAAAGATAGTGTACTTCTTCAAGGGGGAGCTGAAATAACCTTTGAAGGTGATTTTTAAATGAATTTAGTTCATAAATATACTTTAGATGGACTAAATTTATTAGGTGGACATTGGGAGCCTAAAAATAGAGAAACCTGTGTTATTTTAATTCATGGAATGTATGACAATATAATAGAAAACTGTTTTGCTCAACAAGTTGGTAGGGATTTATCTGCTGCTGGTTATGGATTTATCTTTTGTCATACAAGGGGATATGGAGTTATTAATAGTATTATTGTAAAGGATAGCATAACAGGAAAAAGAAGGAACAAAATAATTGGGTCAACCTATGAAAAGTTTCCAGAAAGTATTTATGATATTGAAGCTTGGGTAGAAAAAGCTAAAGAACTAGGCTATAAAAAAATAATACTTGCTAGTCACAGCATGGGAGGATGTAAAAATTTACATTATGTTGCTGTTAAAGGAACCTTACAAATAGATAAATTTTTATTTATTTCATTACCAGATCCAGTTGGGTATTTTAATAATTATGAAAAGGAAACATTAAAAGAAGCTGAAGATCTTGTAAATGCTGGAAGGGGAAAGGAATTACTTTCTAGAAAAATAGTTAATGGAATATTTCCAGTAAGTGCAAGAACAATGAATGGTTTTAAAAAGGGAAGCTCAATAGATAGATTTCCAATAATGGATAATCCAGATGACTTTGGTATTATTTCCCAAATAGATAAACCAATTTGTATGATATTAGCAGAACATGACAGTGTTATAATCTCATCAGCAAGAAAAGATTTAAATTTAATAAAAACAAAATTAAAAAATTGCCCTAATTTTTGTGCACAAATTGTAGAAGGGGCAACTCACAGATTTATAAATAAAGATAAACAACTAGCTACAAAAATACTAGCTTGGCTAGAAGATTTTCAATAGAAGGGAGATAAAAGTGAAAAATAAATATTTTTATGAAGTAGAAGATAAATATTTAGAAATAAAACCTAATATAGAAAAAAGGTTAGAGGAATATAGAAATATATGGAAAAATGGAAGTAACGAAGATATTCATGCAGAACTTTCTTTTTGTATTTTAACTCCCCAATCAAAGGCAAGGAATGCATGGAAAGCAATTACAACTATGAGGGAAGATGGAGTTTTATTTAAGGCTCCAGCAGAAGAATTATCAGAGTATTTAAATATAGTTAGATTTAAAAATAATAAAGCTAGATATTTAGTTGAATTAAGAGAAAAGATGACTGATGAAAATGGAAATATAATAACTAAAGATTTTTTTAATTCTTTAGGTACAGTTAAAGAAAAAAGAGAATGGATAGTTAAAAATATAAAGGGAATGGCATATAAAGAGGCAGGACATTTTTTAAGAAATGTAGGTTTTGGAGATAATATAGCAATATTAGATAGACATATACTTAAAAATTTAGTGAGACTTGAAATAATAGATGAAGTGCCCAAAACTTTAACAAAAAAATTATATTTGGACATAGAAGAAAAGATGAGAATGTTTTGTAAAGAAACTAATATTCCAATGGATCATATAGATCTTTTTTTATGGTACTTAGAAGCTGGAGAGATATTTAAATAAGCTTTTATTTGAAAAAAGCTAGCTACCGTGATATAATTTTTAAGATATATTAAGCGTAAAATATGGAGGAAAAATGTCTAAAAATGCAACTGTAATAACTTATGGATGCCAAATGAATGTAAATGAAAGTGCAAAAATAAGAACAATAATGGAAGATTTAGGTTATAACATAACTGAAAAAATAGAAGAAAGCGATGTGGTTTTTTTAAACACTTGTACAGTAAGAGAAGGAGCAGCAACTAAAATATATGGTAAGTTAGGTGAATTAAAAAAAGCCAGAGATGCAAGGGGAACAAAAATAATAATAACTGGTTGTTTTGCCCAAGAACAAGGAAAAAAATTATTACAAAAATTCCCATGTATTGATATAATTATGGGAAATCAAAATATTTCAAAGATACCAGAAGCTCTAGAAAAAATAGAAAAAGTTCAAGAGGTTATGAAAGCTGGGAAATTAAGAGATAAAAAATTAAAACATGTTGTCTTAACAGGATATGATGATGAGTTACCTCCAAGAATAGATGCAGATTTTAATAATGATATAACAGCTTCTATGACTATAGGTTATGGTTGTAATAATTTTTGTACTTATTGTATAGTTCCCTATGTTAGAGGAAGAGAAAAATATATATCAATGGAACAATTAGTTAATCAAGCTAGGGAATATGTAAAAAAAGGATATAAAGAAATAATGTTACTTGCACAAAATGTAAATTCCTATGGGAAAGGTCTCTCTAAGGGAGAAACCTTTGCTAATCTTTTGCAAGGAATCGCTGACATAGAGGGAGATTTTCTTATTAGATTCATATCTCCACATCCAAGGGATTTCACTGATGATGTAATAGATGTTATTGCAAGAAATCCTAAAATAGCAAGAAGTGTTCATGTGCCTTTACAATCTGGTTCAACTAAGATTTTAAGTGATATGAATAGGGGATATACTAAGGAAGAATATCTTAAACTAGTGGAAAAGTTAAGAACTAGAATACCAGATGTTGCCTTAAGTACAGATATAATAGTAGGTTTTCCTGGGGAAACAGAGGAAAATTTCAAAGATACTTTAGATGTTGTAAAAAAAGCAAAATATGACACAGCCTTTATGTTCATGTATTCTATTAGAACTGGAACAAAAGCTGGGGAAATGGAAGAACAAATAGAAGAAGAAGTTAAAAAGGATAGATTACAAAGATTAATTTCATTACAAACAGAAATGTCAAATGAAGTTAGTAAAGAATATTATGGAAAAATTGAAAGAGTTTTAGTTGAAGGGGCAAGTAGAAAGAATAAAGATATACTTTCAAGTAGAACTTCTTCAAATAAAGTTGTTTTATTTAAAGGAGATCCTTCTTTAAAGGGACAATTTGTAAATATTAAAATTAACAAATGTAAAACATGGACTCTTTACGGAGAAGTTGTAGATTAAGTATAATTTTAGAGAGGAGAAGATATTGGACCTAGAAAATTTTTTATTAAAAGAATTAGTTGAAATATGTAGACAATTGGGGATATATGACTCTTCCAAAAAGAAAAAAAAAGAATTAATTGAGGTTTTGGAAAATCATATGGAAAATAATCCTGGTTATGTTATAGCTAATGGGAAATTAGATGTAATGGCTGATGGCTATGGATTTTTAAGAGAAACTTCAGTTGAAAAAGATATATATGTTTCAAGTTCACAAATAAAAAGATTCAAAATGAGAACAGGGGATATTGTAACTGGAGAAGTTAGAAAACCTGTTGGAGATGAAAAAAATTATGCTTTAAGAAGAGTTCTATTTGTAGATGGAAATTTCACAAAGGATGCAGAATCTAGAGTCGCCTTTGAAGAATTAACACCTTCTTATCCAACTGAGAAATTAAGATTAGAAACAGATAAGAAAAATATATCATGTAGAATAATAGATTTAATAGCTCCCATTGGAAAGGGACAAAGAGGTCTTATTGTAGCTCCTCCAAAGGCAGGTAAAACTGTTTTAATAAGCAATATAGCAAATGCTTTAATAAAAAATCACAAGGATATTGAAGTTATAATTTTACTTATAGATGAAAGACCAGAAGAGGTCACAGATATAAAAGAGAATGTTTTAGGAGCAAAGGTATATTCTTCAACATTTGATGAGGATCCTAAAAATCATATAAAAGTTACAGAAGAAATAATAGAACAAGCTAAAAGAAAAGTTGAAAATGGAAAAGATGTTATTATTCTTATGGATTCTTTAACAAGATTAGCAAGGGCCTATAATATAGTAATTCCTTCTAGTGGGAAATTAATTTCTGGAGGTATAGATCCAAGTGCTCTATATTATCCAAAAAACTTTTTTGGAGCAGCTAGAAATATAAGAAAAGGTGGAAGTTTAACTATTATTGCAACAGCTCTTATTGATACAGGAAGTAAAATGGATGATATAATTTACGAAGAATTTAAAGGAACTGGGAATATGGAAATTCATTTAGATAGAGGTCTATCTCAACTAAGAATTTATCCAGCTATTGATATTCAAAAATCTGGAACTAGAAAAGAGGAACTTTTAATAGATAGCAAAAAATTACCAACTATATGGAAATTTAGAAGATATTTATCTAGTTTAGATAAAACTTCAGCAGCTAAATATTTAATTAATCAAATAAATTCCAGTGAAAATAATGAAGAGTTAGTAAAAAGATATAAAAACATGGAGGAAAGGTCTTGAATGCATATTTAAATGAAAGCAAAAATAACAATAAAAAGCCAAGGAACAGAGACTTTAAGATCATTATTTTATTAACTATAATTATAGGTTTAATTATAAGTTTTGTAACATTAAGACCTTTTAGTAAAGAAGTAGTTAATTTAGATAAATTTGCAGATTATTATACTAATGATGAAACAAACGAAGATGGATATATGCTTTTAACAAGTAATTATTATTCAAAGAAGATTGTTTATAATATTAAAGAAAAAACTGTAGAAATCCAAGAAAAAGATAAAAAAGAAGTATTTCAAATGCCTGTTAAAAATATATATAAAGTTGTTTCAGGGGATACTTTAAGTGGAATTGCTGTAAAAAAAGGGGTAGCTTTATCTGTATTAAGAAATAATAATCCTGATATTACAAGTAATTTAAAAGTTGGTCAAAAAATAATTATCCCTTCAAT
>Ga0172377_10008876_pt1 | contig 10318 bp, 10 predicted proteins | sample Pumphouse3metaG_FD_119749 | JGI IMG/M metagenome (GOLD analysis project Ga0172377, IMG submission 119749) | Leachate microbial communities from a municipal landfill in Southern Ontario, Canada - Pumphouse #3 metaG | ecosystem: Engineered > Solid waste > Landfill > Unclassified | place: Canada... | reverse complement strand
TCCCAGCGGCGCAGCCGTTCGGCCGAACAGCCGTCCAGGCCGCCGAACTCCAGCACCTCGAAGCAGGAACAGGTGGGGCAGCAAATGGAGCATGCCCCACAGCCCAGACAGTGGTCGGCCAGCTGCTGCCAGTCCGGCAGGTTCGGGTCCAGTTCTTCGTGTGACGTTGCTACGCGAGCGCTGCCGAAATGATCGCGGGTCGATGCCGGCGGTTGCTGTGCCGGTGTCGATTGCAGCAGATCCTGCAGCGCCTCTTGCAGCAGCACACCTTTCGGTCCCTCGAAGCGCAGCAGCAGCCGATCGGCCTGCTGGTACAGAAACAGGTCGCAGGTCGCCGGCAGCGGCGACGGCATCTGGTGGCAGGAGCAATACTGATCGGGGGTACAGGAGGCGCCGATCAGGATCAGCCGTTCACGCCGGGCGGTGTAGAGCGGGTCCGGGCTGTCGGCTGCCATGAACAGTCGGTCCAGATAGGCGATGGCCGCCAGGTCGCAGGGGTGCAGTCCCAGCAGGATCAGTGGCGTTTCCGGTTGTGGTGGTGCCTGGTAGCCGGTTGCCGGGTGGTAGGTCAGGATGGTTTCGCTGGGGGCCAGCAGGTACTTCTTGGGCGGCAGCATGCTGCGCTGGGCTGTCAGATCGGGCTGGCCTCCCGGCGGCAACGGTCCGAAACGGACAGCCCCATCGCTGCCGCGCAGGGGGGCGTGCAGTTCTCCCAGCGTCTGCAGACGAGCCAGAACCAGGGGCAGATCGTTGTATGACAAGGCCGATAGTGTCATGGCTGAGCTTCCTTGGCAGCCAAGTGTAGCAGGTAAACCGTTGAATGCAAATCATGCTTGACTGCCGGGCCAGGGCCGGCGTTAGTATATCGGCCATGCAGCAGTCCCGTTTTCAGATAGCCTTGGTGGTTGCCGGTCTGGTGGTGACGATCCTGTTGGTCTGGTATGCCGTTTCCAGTTACCGCAGCGCACTGCCGATCGCCCAGACCCTGCAACGGGGCACCGCCTTGTCCCTGGGCCAGGCCATCGAAGGCGTTGCCAGCCGCGATCCCTCATTCGCAACCCTGGCTGCTTTCAAAACGCCAGATCTGGCGTTTTTTGCGCTGGTGGACCGGCAAGGAACTATCCGTTTTCACAGTAACCCCGACCTGATCGGCGAACAGGTGGAGGATCAGCGGTATCGTCCCGTGTTCGACCAGTCCGGGCCGGTTGAGCACCGGGTCAGGTTGGGGACCGGCGAGGAGGTCTATGAGCTCCATCTTCCGCTGCACTTGCCTAGCGAAACGTTGGCCCTGCGGCTGGCCCTGCATAGCTGGCAGGCCAATCAGATCATCCGTCGTGCTCGGACTGGATTCGTCTTGCTGCTGATTTTGACCACAGCGGCCTGGTCGTTGGGGCTGCTGTCGTTGCGGCTGGTGCGTCGGGATGCCCAGCGGCGCGAGGCCTTGGTTCGCAACGAACAGTTGGCACGTCTGGGAGAGCTGGGTGCGGTGCTGGCCCATGAGGTGCGGACGCCACTGGCCGGTATCAAGGGCTTTGCCCAGTTGCTGGCGGAACGGGCGGCGGGCGACCAGCGCTCCCGCCAATGTACCGATGCCATCCTGCGGGAAACCGTTCGTCTGGAGGCATTGGTGAATGATCTGTTACTGTATGCCCGTCCCGATGGACCGCCACCCGGTACCGTCCCGATCGATACTGCCGTGGAAGAGGCCTGGGGATTGCTCGGCGCTGAGGCCATGAGACTGGGTGTCGTTTTTGAACGCACTGGGGAACGCGGACTCAAGGTGGCTTGTAGTGCGGATCGTTTGGGCCAGCTGTTGCGTAATCTGTTCACCAATGCCGTGCAGGCCATGCCCCAGGGGGGGCGGTTGCGGGTTGCCACAGTGCTGCAGGATGATGAGGTTGTTATGACCGTGGCGGACAACGGTGCAGGTTTTGCACAGGAATTGTTGCCGCGCGTCTTTGAGCCCTTTGTTACCACCAAGGCCAGCGGAGGAGGGCTGGGGCTGGCGGTCTGCCGCCGGATAGCGGAGGGCTGTGGCGGAACGATCGTTGCAGAAAATGGGCCGGACGGCGGGGCGCAGATCACGGTGCGGCTACCACAAGCCACTGTCAAGGAGCAGGTATGAAACAAACGGCCAGGATACTGGTGGTGGAGGACGATGCCACCTTCCGTTCATTGTTGATGACCATTCTGGAGGACCAGGGCTACGATACCGTTGCAAAGGAGGATGGTAAGGCGGCCCTGATGGCGTTGCGGCGTCACTCGTTCGACCTGGTGCTTTCCGATCTGCGGCTGCCTGGCCTGGGGGGGCTCGAACTGTACCGGACGGCCACCGCCGAGGGGCTGGCGCCGCCCTTTATCCTGCTGACCGCCTTCGGTACGGTGGAAGAAGCGGTGGCGGCCATCAAGGAAGGGGTAGCCGATTTTCTCACCAAGCCGCTCAAGGACCCAGAAACACTGCGGACACTGGTGCGGCGCACACTGGACAACGAAAGTCGTGTGCGGAGCCTGACTGCGTTGAAGGAACGTGAGACGGCTGGTTTGCCGCCCGATGAGGTGTTGTTTGCCGGCCAGGCCATGGGAACGGTGCAGCGCATGTTGCGGGAGGTGGCCACTACCCAGGCTACCGTGATGTTGAGCGGAGAGTCGGGCACCGGCAAGGAGTTGGCCGCCCGCTACATCCATTGTGCCAGCCAGCGTGGCGAAGGGCCGTTTGTAGCGCTTAACTGCGCAGCCATCCCGGAAAATCTGCTGGAAAGCGAGCTGTTTGGCCATGAGAAAGGAGCCTTCACCGGTGCGGTGCAGACCCGTATGGGTAGATTCGAACTGGCTTCGGGCGGCACACTTTTTCTGGATGAGATCGGCGAGCTGCCCCTTACGCTCCAAGCAAAATTGTTGCGGGTGCTGCAGGAGCGTAGCTTCGTGCGGGTGGGAGGACAGCGTGAAATTCGGGTTGATCTGCGGATTATTGCCGCCACCAACCGCGATCTGCTGCAGGAGGTCAGGGAACGACGCTTTCGTGAGGATCTTTATTATCGGCTCAATGTCTTTCCAATTGCCTTGCCGGCGTTGCGCGACCGAAGGGATGCTCTGAGAGCGCTGAGCGAGTTTCTGGTGGAGCGGATCGCCCACCAGATCGGGTGTGCCGTACCGACTCTGGATTCGGAGTTGCTGGAAACGTTGAGCAGCTACGGGTGGCCCGGCAATATTCGTGAGTTGCAGAATGTGCTGGAGCGGGCCGTTATTTTGGGGCGGGGCACCATCACGGTCCAAGATCTGCCGGAGCAGTTACGTTTTCCGCAACGTGCTGCAGAGATTGAAACGCTTGACGGGAGTTTGCGGGACATCGAGCGGAGCGCTATCCTTGATGCCCTGGCAGGTTGCGGCAACAATCGACGCCTGGCTGCTGAAAAGCTGGGTATCTCGAAGCGTACCCTGCAGTATCGTTTGAAGGAATATGGTTTGCTGGGTGGTTAGTGCAATAGTTGCAGCCGGTCGATGCAGGTATTGCACCTGTAAGGGCGATGTTTTGCTTAAAATTCAGTAACATTGGTGCATTATCGTGATGGCACGTATTCTGTAGATAGTTGTGGCAACGGGACGGATTCCCGATCTCACACAGGAGGTGTACGGAGATGAGCGCACAACGGATGATGATACTTGCGGCAGTGGTGGCGACAATGGTGGCCTTTGGTGTCGAGTCTTTTGCCCGCGGTGGCGGCGGTGGTGGCATGGGCGGCGGCGCCCGGATGAGCGGCGGCGGCCAGGGCAGTCAGCTGAGAGACGGCAGCGGCGATCAAAACCGCATCAAGCAGCAGAAGCGTGAGCAGGTCCAGAAGCGTGAGCAGTTGCGCGATGGTAGCGGTGCAGGTGCTGCAACCCGCCAGGGTGCCGGTCAAGGCCAGATGCGTCAACTGGGTCCCGGTGACGGCACCGGTACCGGCCTGCGTCCGCAAGATGGCACCGGCTTTGGCAGCCCTGCCAAGCAGTAGTTGCGTTAACTTTTTACAGGCAAGAGGAAGAGATGCTGTACGTGCGTTTTCTGCATAGCATATCCCTGCATCTGATGGTGTCTGTGCTGCTCCTGACACCGGTTTCGGGCCATGCCGGCTGGTTGTTTGGCGATGACGCCCCGGCGGCGCGCGCGGGGCTGAATCTCAGTCAAGGGTACGACCGCAACACGGTGGTGACCGTCACAGGCCGTGTTGCGGCTCTGCCCGCTGCCGACAGTGACCCGGTGACCATCGAGCTGACAACGGTCACGGATCGTTTTATTGTGGTGCTGGGGCCCCGCTGGTACTTGCAGGATGATGATCTCGGCTGGAAGATGGGCGATATGGTGTCGGTACGAGGATCCCGCGCCCAGGGCAAGGATGGCCACAGCTACCTGATCAGCCAGTGGATCAGTCTGCCTGATGGCGGTCAGTTATCGGTGCGTTCCGACACCGGCCGTCCGCTGTGGTCAGGTGGCCAGCGCCTTCGCACAGGGCAACAGCAGCACCAGCAAGGTGGTTCCGGTATTCGCCGGGGTCGTTAGGTCCGGGCAAAGAACGTAGAGGGAATGGTGACAGGCATGCAGATGGTGCAACGCGGGTGGTGGAGTGAGGTGATGTGGTTCAGGCTGGTGAGCACGCTGGTTGTATTGCTGACGACATCGGCTGTCTGGGGCGACGATAGCGAGCACCGCCTGCAGCAGGGGGTCAGCACGGCTATCGGTAGCGGCTTCGAGGTGACTTATGGCGATTATGGCAGCAATGCCGATGCAACCGTGGTTACGGTGCCGGTCCTGCTGGTCGTAAATCCCCTCCAGAATGTTGACCTGACCCTGGAGGTGCCGCTGGTCTATTTTAGCAGCCGTTCATCCAGCGACGTGGTGGTCACCCGGTCAGGCGGTCAGGGGCGGCGGACCAACGCCACCGTCAGCCTTTCATCCAGCAGCAGCACCAGTAGCGAGGCCGGCCTGGGTGATATCAACCTGAGTGCCGGCTGGACCGTGCAGCAGGACGAGGAAGGCTGGCTGCCGCGAGTTCGTCCCAACCTGTACCTGAAGCTGCCCACCGGCGATGATGACAGCGGTCTGGGCACCGGCACCTTCGAGTTTGGGCCGGGTCTGTCGCTCTCCAAGTGGCTGGGCGATTTTCAGCTGTTTGTTGATGGCGTTTACATCCTGCAGGACAGCACCAGCGACTACCAGGGCAAGAACTACCTTTCCTACACCGCTGGCGCTGGCGTCCAGCTCAGTGACCGTCTGTTTGCCTCACTGTTTGCACGGGGGGCCACAACCCGGGTCGATGGGGGCGATGCTCCGCTCGAAGGACGGCTTAAGCTCAACTTCCTGCAGTCGCGGCGGGTGGCCTGGGAGTTGTATGGCCTGGCCGGGTTCTCGGACGCCAGTCCGGCGGTCGGTGGCGGGCTGCTGGTGATGTACCAGTTTTAATCCAGGCTGCCGCTGCGGTAGCCTGATGAATCAATAACCACCCCACTGAAACCGGCCTTGGCGAAGACTTCTTCAATGGCTTTCTGCAGCAGCGGGTTGGCGGTTACGGCTGCCAACTCCTGCTGACCAAGCTCCAGCCGCACCCCATCACCGAGACAACGGGCGCGTACCAGCCTACATCCCATGCTATGCAGTTCTTCCTCGCAGGATTCCACCCGCCGCAGCTCTGCGTCGGTAATCGGGCTGTCGTGGAGAAAACGGGTCAGCAGACAACTCTGGGCCGGCCTGTCCCAGCCGGGCAATCCCAGCTGACGGCTTACGGAGCGGATGTGGGCCTTGCTGAAGCCAAGCTCGGCCAGCGGTGAGCCCACCGCCAGCTCCTGTAGGGCGCGTCGGCCGGGACGATGGGCCTGGAGGTCATCGAGGTTGCTGCCATCGACCAAGCTCCAGCTGTGGCCAGCGTCAGAGAGAGAGGCAAGCTGACGGAGGCAGAGCGTGATGATGCTTGATTTACAACGGTAACAACGATCAGGCGGGTTGGTATGCAGCTCAGGCAGTTCTGACCAGTCCAGACGCAGCTCTATCTGGCGAATGCCGATCTGTTTCGCCAGTTCACGGGCCGCCTGCAGCTCCCCTCGCAGCTGCATCGGCCCGTGAATGGTGATGGCAATGGCCCGGTCACCCAGTGCATCGTGGGCTGCCTTTGCCAGCAGGGTCGAATCGACGCCGCCGGAAAAGGCCACCCCCAGAGGGCCTCTGCTGCTCAGATGGTTGATCAGTTGCTGATAGTGCTGCATGGCTTCCGGTTCCCTAAAGCACAAAACGCCCGATGAAGGGCGTTTTGTGTGTGGTATGTGGTCTCGTGTGGCTAGTCGAACACGCCGGTGGACAGATAACGCTCACCGGTGTCCGGCAGCACCACCACCAGATGTTTGCCGCTGCCCAGCCGCTTGGCCAGGTTTAGCGCCCCGCTCAGGGCTGCGCCGCAGGAGATGCCTGCCAGAATACCTTCCTCACGTGCCAGTCGCCGGGCATAGGCAAAGGCCTCCTCGTTGGTAACGGTGATGATCTCGTCATAGATGCTGGTGTTCAGTACATCCGGTATGAAACCGGCGCCGATCCCCTGGATCTTGTGTGGGGCAGGCTGGCCACCGGACAGTACTGCCGAATCGGCCGGTTCTACCGCAGCAATCCTGATCTGCGGGTTGTGCTGGCGCAGTACCTCGCCGGTGCCAGTGATGGTGCCGCCGGTGCCGACCCCGGCCACAAAGCCGTCGATGCTTCTGCCGGCCATGGCGCGGATGATCTCCGGTCCGGTGGTGCGGCGGTGCATCTCGGGATTGGCCGGGTTCTTGAACTGTTGGGGCAGCAGGCAGCGCCGTTCCGCGGCGATCTCCTCAGCCCGTTGCACCGCACCTTTCATCCCCAGGCTGCCGGGAGTCAGCACCAGTTCGGCGCCGTAGGCGGCCAGCAGTCGGCGGCGCTCCTGAGACATGGTTTCCGGCATGGTCAGGATCAGGCGGTAGCCCTTGACGGCGCAGACCAGCGCCAGACCGATGCCGGTATTGCCGCTGGTCGGTTCCACCACGGTGGCGCCTGGCTTCAGGCAACCGTCAGCCTCGGCCGCCTCGATCATGGCCAGGGCGATCCGGTCCTTGACGCTGCCGCCGGGGTTGCCGGCCTCCAGCTTGGCGTAGATGGTGGCCATACCCGGTTGCGTCAGTTTATTCAAGCGCACCAGTCGGGTGTTGCCGATGGCCTGTATGCAGGAGTCAATCGGAGGGTGCATGGGATATCCTGCTTGATCGGTTAGATGTAGTACATAAAGCGGTGATCCTGCTCTTTTTTGACGCCCATGTCGTGGCCGCGCTGGCAGAGGGTCTGCAGGGTCATCTTGCCGAACAGCTCAGACAGCAGGTCGTTGGCATCCTTCCAGACGGTCTGGGTTACGCAGTTGCCCTCGAAAGGACACTCATTCTTGCGGCGACGCTTTTTGCCCTCACCGCCACAATCCACCATCAGCACATCCTGTTCGGTGGCCTTGATAATCTCCAGCACCGTGATCTGTTCGGGCTTTTTGGCCAGTGCGTAGCCGCCCTGGGGGCCGCGTTTGCTCTTGAGGATGCCGGCTCGTTTCAGGCTCTGAAAGATCTGTTCGAGATAGCGGGGGGAAATTTCCTGGCGGCGGGAGATGTCCTGAATCTGGGACGGTGAACCGTTGCCGTTGTAGGCGATATCGAACAGTGCCCGCAGGCCGTACCGGCTCTTGGTTGACAACCGCATGAAAACCTCCTGGTAAGTGCTACGTAGGTGATTGCCGGTCTGATATAGGATACAACAGCGCTGTTGTCAAGAAAATTGCCGGGAAAGTGCTGCCTATTCTACTGAACTGCCATGACCCATCAGGGGGCCGTGAGCGGCGCTCGCGCCACGGTAACGCATAGGACCGCTGCCGCTCCGGCCTGCAGCAGGCAGCGTGAGCATTCGGCCAGGGTAGCGCCGGTGGTAAAGACATCGTCCACCAGGAGCACCCGTTTGTTTATGAGAACTGTCGAGTCAGGCACTGAAAAGGCGCCCCGCAGATTGATTGCGCGCTGCTCGGCCGATAGTTCGGTCTGGGAGGTGGTGTAGCGGGTGCGCTGCAAGAGTTGCCGTTGCAGCGGCAGCTGCCATTCTTTTTGCAGGATCTCGGCCAGCAGCAGTGACTGGTTGAAGCCGCGCTGGCGTAGTCTGCGGGGATGTAGCGGTACCGGCGCCACTAGGTCGGCATTGGATTCGGCAACAAAACCGCCGAGCTGCCGGGCAGTCAACAGCGCCAGCGGGCGTCGCAGGTGGAAACGGTGACGGTACTTGAAGGCGTGGATCAGGTCGCGACAGCCACCATCAAAGAGCACGGCGGACCGGGCCGCTTCCCACGTAGGCGGCTGCAGCAGACAGGCGCCGCAGGGGTGGTCGTGGCCTGCGCCAGCAAAGGGTTGTCCGCAGATGCTGCAGCAGGGGGACGACAGCAACGGCAGTTGATCGTGACAGGCCGGGCAGAGGTGCAGCGGCCCGGCCTCGGGGATGAAGCAGCGGCAAAGGTGGCAGCGGGGAGGCAGCGCCAGGTCCAACAGTGCCTTGCCCAGCTTGCGGGCTGCAGTGAGCATGGGGGGTGCGGCTAGAAGCCGAGCTCGGCGTTGACCACCACAACGTGCAGGTCGGTCAGGCGCGGCTTGCGTTCGATGATGGTGGTCACGCGACAGATCCGTTCCGCTGAGTTGCAGTTGCTGCAGAAGCCGGTGCTGGCGCAGGGGGTCTTGGCCTTGAGCCGTTTGGTGTTGGGTGGCGCGGCCCAGGTCTTGACCCGCTGGATTGCATCCTGCACCGTGCCGTCCACCAGCTTGTTGCGACCAACCACCACAATCACCTTGCGGGGGCCGAACTGCATGGCGCCCACCCGGTTGCCGACACCGTCGATGTTGACCAGCTCGCCCCGTAGCGTAAGCGCATTTGTGCTGCACAGGAACAGGTCGCAGGTCAATTCCCGGCGCAGGATGATCTGTTTTTCGTCCGGTGAGAGGGATGGGTTGCCATGGTTGAGGATCTCCTTGCCGGCGGCCGCCAGTTTCGGCTCCACCCCCAGCCCGGCGATGGTCATCGAGCCGCCGAAGCCTACAGAGTGGGCATCGGCAGCCTGCTGCAGGATGTAGTCGGCGGCTGCTTGCGGGGCTGCGCAGTAGACGGCGGTGAAGCCGTTGGTCTCAAGGGCGGCCACCGCCTTGCGGCATTTCTGTTCCCAACTCCAGCTGATCAGTTCTTCGGTCATGGTCATGGTGCTACTCCTTGTGGCGTTTGGGCAGGCGCAGGATGAAGGTGGTGCCGCGTCCGGGTTCGCTGTCAACCTCGATGGTGCCGTTGTGGGCCGCCACCAGTTCGCGGACAATGGCCAGGCCAAGCCCCAGGCCGCCCTGCGCCCCTTTGTAAAAGCGTTCAAAGATATGCGGCAGCAGCTCCGGAGAGATGCCGTGGCCGTTGTCGCTCAGTTCGATGACGGCGGTCTGGTCGGTCTCCGTGGCCCGCAGTTCGACCCGGCCCTGATCGGGTAGTGCCTTGAGGGCGTTGGTCAGCAGGTTGATCAGGATCTGGCTCAAGCGGTCCGGGTCGGCCCAGACGGTCAACCCGTCGGGGCAGGCCACCACGATCCGGGCCTGTTTGTCCTCAGCCAGTCGGCCAAAGCGGGTGGCAATCCCCTCGCAGAGCAGCTTGAGCTGCACCTCTTCCCGCTGTAGGCTCAGAAAGCTGGCCTCAGCCCTGGACAGTTCGTCCACCCCGTCCAGGATGGCGGTCAGACGGCCGGTTTCCTGATGCAACGACTGCAGCGCCTCCGGTGAGCTGGGCAGCACCCCGTCCAGCATGCCTTCCAGTTCGCCACGGATCACCATCAGCGGGGTGCGCAGCTCATGGGCGGCATTGGAGACCAGTTGCTTACGCAGCCGTTCATGGCCCTCCAGTGAGTCGGCCATGGTGTTGAAGGCGGTTGCCAGGCGGCCGATCTCGTCATTGGTGTTGAGCGGCACCCGTTGTCCCAGGTCGCCGCTGGCGATCCCTTCGGCTGCGGTGGTCAGGCGTTGCAGGGGACGCGACAGCCGGCGGGCCAGCAGTACGCTCAGCAACACGGCCAAAAGACCCATGCCGGCGGTGGAATAGAGCAGAAACAGGTTTGAGGAGCGGATGAACAGCTCCTCCTTGATCGGCCTCGGTATGCGCACCTCAAGGTGGCCGATTTCCTGGCCCTGCAGGAACAGCGGGTAGGGGTGATAATCCTCCGGGCCGGCCTCAGGGAGGCCCTCAGTGGAGGCGCTGATCCGCTTGCGCATCAGCGGTGGCAGGCCGCTTAAGGCC
>Ga0172377_10008875_pt1 | contig 10318 bp, 7 predicted proteins | sample Pumphouse3metaG_FD_119749 | JGI IMG/M metagenome (GOLD analysis project Ga0172377, IMG submission 119749) | Leachate microbial communities from a municipal landfill in Southern Ontario, Canada - Pumphouse #3 metaG | ecosystem: Engineered > Solid waste > Landfill > Unclassified | place: Canada... | reverse complement strand
TTCCATACTCCAGGCTTACGATTTCTATATTCTGAACCGCGACTTGGACTGCCGCATGCAGTTCGGCGGTCAGGACCAGTGGGGAAATATGGTCTCCGGGGTGGATTTGACCCGGCGCATGAACGGCAATGAGGTATTCTGCACCACCTTCCCGCTGCTTCTGGACAGTAACGGCCAGAAATTCGGTAAAACCGCCGGCGGCAACAACGTATGGCTGGATACCGAACGCACTTCCGTATTTGACTACTACCAGTTCTGGCGCAACTCCGAAGACAGCCAGGTCAGGCAGCTTCTCTGTTTTTTCACCAACCTGCCGGTCAGCGAAATTGACGAACTCAGCAGTCTGGAAGCCCCGGCTATCAACCGCGCCAAGGAAATCCTCGCTTATGAAGCCACCAGGCTGGCGCACGGGGAAGCGGAAGCGCGTAAAGCTTATCTGACCGCCGGCAGCAAATTCGGTTTCGCCGACCGGGAAAACAAAATTAAAACATCCAGCTCTATCGCTTCCGTAAAAACCGAGCAGGACAACAGTTTCGCCGACCTGCCGACAGTTAAGCTGCCGGAAAGCGATTTTGCCGGCGACGGCATGTGGGTAGTCAAACTCTTTACCGCCGCCGGGCTGTGCCAGTCCAACGGCGAAGCGCGCCGTCTGCTCAGCGGCGGAGGCGCTTACATCAACGACGAACGTATCGGCAGCGTAGACATGAATATAAAAGCCGGGGACTTCAGCAACGGGTTCATTATTCTTAAGGCCGGGAAGAAAAATATTAAAAAAATTATCTTGGAAGAAGCATAAATTATGATAAAAACGGCAATTATCGGAGTTTCCGGTTTCGGGAATATTCATTACAATGATCTGATCCGCTACCAGGAACACGGTAAACTTGAGATCACAGCGGCGACAATAATCAATCAGGATGAAGAAGCCGAAAAATGCGCCAGGCTGAAAGCCGTCGGTTGTGAAATCTTCAGCGATTACAAAGCGATGCTGGAAAAATTTCGCGACACCATCGATATATGTTTTATCCCTACCGGCATCAGTCTGCACGCCCCGATGGCGATCGCCGCTCTTGAGGCCGGAGCTAATGTTTACGTTGAAAAACCGATTACCGCCACTTTGCGAGATCTCGCCGCCATAAAAGAGGCTGAAAGCAAAAGCGGCAAATTCGTCGCAGTCGGCTATCAGAACATTTACCAGCCGTCAACCGCCAAAATCAAAAACGCCATTCTCGCGGGTGATATCGGCGAAGTAAAAACTATAAAATTCTGCGGTATAACCGTCCGCGACAAAGCTTATTATAGCAGGAACAACTGGGCGGGCCGAATAAAAATCGGAGAAAACTGGATATTGGACAGCCCGTTCAATAACGCTATGGCCCACCAACTGAACCTGCTCTGCTTCTTCGCCGGGAAAACATTCGAAAATCCGGCCCGGCTGAAAACGGTTCAGGCCCAGCTTTTCAGGGCAAATCCCGATATCGAAAACGCCGATAACGCCGCTATGGAAATAATTACGGAAGATAACAAAAAATTACTTTATTACGCGACACATACCGCAGAATGCAACGAAGAAGTACAGATTATCATTACCGGCACACAGGGCGTTATAAAGTGGACCTTTGATAAAACCACTTACAAAATCGACGGCCGGGAATATATTCATGAAAACAATGACAACCGCGACCACGTAATGGACGCTTTGCTGGCTAAGGCGAAAGGCGAAAAAAGTTTCATCTGTGATTTAGCGATCGCAGGAAGCCAGACCCTGGTGGTCAACGCCGCCCATGCTTCTTCGGAAATAAACGCGGCGCCGCCGGAATATGTCATTACCCAGCCATATAAAGACAGTACTTCCGAACGTCTGAAAGACATTTCGGAAATTATGTCCAGGGCGTTTCAGGAAGAACGGCTTTTTACGCGCGCCGATTATCCGTGGATGAAGACCGGCAGAATCGTTGACATCGCCCATGATGATATTGAAAAACTCATCCGGGAAAACTTGAAACTGCCTGAGTAGAAGTACTAATTAAATCCGATATCGGATTTGCAATTTCCGGCTTGCGTCTTAGTGTATGTTTGCTGATATTGTTTTTATAATTTATCTAAGGAGTTCAAAACCATGGATATTGGAATTGATTTATTGATGGATCACCTCGAAGAAGAAATGATGAACACTGAAGAAGCCATGCAGCGCGATTTTGCCGCGGTACGCACCGGCAAAGCTTCTCCCGCTTTGGTCGAGAACTTGAATATCGATTACTACGGCACCCCTACCCGGCTGAAAGAATTGGCCGGAATTACCGTTCCGGAACCAAGACTGCTGGTCATTCAGCCATGGGATCCGTCCTGCATCGCGTTGATAGAAAAAGCTATTAACGCCTCGAATATAGGCATTACGCCCGTAAATGACGGACGTATCCTGCGCCTGCCCATGCCGGAACTCAGTGAAGAACGCCGCAATACCCTGGTAAGACAGGTCAAGCTTCGCAGCGAAGACGCCAAAATAGGCATTCGCAATATTCGCCGGGAGGGAAATGAAATTGCGAAAAAATCCCAGAAGAAAAGTGAAATTACCGAGGACGACCTGAAGGATATGCTCAAAGACATTCAGGATCTGACCGACAGATATATCAAGCAGATCGATGACATCTTTGCCGCCAAAGAAAATGATTTGCTGAGTGTTTAAAAACCTATAGCTTCGGAAGCAAATATTTATGCGAATTAAAAAAAGATTCTTCCTGATTTTGCTGGGCATCGTGCTGATTGCACTGGTACTGCGCCTGGGAGCGGCTTATGAGCTGCAAACCGCCAATAACGGCAAGAATGCAGTCAATTTCCCCATGCCGGCCACTGATATGTGTACTTACAAGCGGCTTGCCGAACTGATTTCCCAGGGAGATTTTCAGGATCCTTTCTATATCAATAATTCACATAAGTATCAGCCTTTTTACAATTCGATATTCCTGCCCCTTATCTATTTATCGCTGGGATATTCCGTCTGGTCCGTGCTTATCGCACAAAGCCTCCTCGGCGCTGCGACAGTATACCTCGTAGGGATTTCCACCGCCAGGATATGGAACCGGCAGGCCGCGGTTATGGCCGCGGCAATGACCGCGTTTTCCCAGATGCTGATTTTGTATACGCCTTATCTCCTGATCGCTACTCTTCAGGCATTCTGGATGGCGCTGATCTTCTACTGCGCCGTTGCCGCGTATAAATCCGGAAAAACCCTGCATTGGGTAACATGCGCGCTGATAAGCGGCTGCGCGATACTTACCCGCGGAAACATCTGGTTTTTAATTCCCGGCCTCACGGCGCTGGCGGTTTATTCGCTGGTCTTCAAAAAACATCCTTCCCTGCCCTTGAAGAAAAAACTACTGGGAACTTGTGCGGCGGTTTTTGTTTTCCTGTTCTTAGTGATCCTGCCCCAGATTCCATTCTCTTACCGCAACAGCGTCTTGCTCGGCCATTTCTGCGGCCCGTCAAGTGACGCCCCCAACGTTCTGAGCTTAGGCAATACGCCGGAGTCTCCGCCCGGCGGACGAGAAGATGGCTGGGGGCCGGGCCCGATGGAATACCCGGCCACCTATGCGGTGTGGACCTCTCAACAGGCTAAAGTCAGCGTAGTTTCCAGGATATGGGACTGGTTTTCAACAGAACCGCTGGCCTTCCTGGAGCTTACCTACCGCAAGCTCCTGCTTTTCTGTGATTACCGGGAACTGCCCAACAATATTTCTTTGGGAATCGCCCTTAAGTACAGTGATTTTTTGAGTTACGGTTTTCTGTGGACCGTATTCATCATGATTCCGGCGTTGTCCGGAATTTACGTCCTTATCTGGCGCAGCCTGAAAAAACATGATCTGAAAATGCTCCTTTTGATATATTTTATCCTGGCCTACTGCGCCGCAACCCTGGCTTTCTATATCCTCGCCCGTTTCCGGGTTCCCATAATTCCGCTGCTGGCAATCATGGCCGCCATATTCATTAACCGCGTCTGGCGTGTCTGCAAACATGACCGGCGTCATTTATATGTTCCATATATAGCGGTTTTCTCCATTATCACCACAATCTGTTTTCTGGCCTATGACTATTACCGCGATAATTGCGAAGTCCAGGTTATGCGCAAAGTCCGCCCGAACGGCGTAAAGGTGGCAATGGGCAACGGAAAAACAATGTATCTGGATAACGGGCCGCATACTTTCGGCGGTTGGCGTCCGGTACCGTTTATCCCCGATATCAAGCTGAAAAAACAATTTAAAATCGACAAGGAAGCGAAAAACCAGATAGCTGAACTTGAGTTCAGCCTGATCTTTGCCGACGCGGGCGAAGCGACATTGCGCATCAATAACAATATAGAAAGGGTAACTGCCAGTCGGCCGGGAAAAGTAGATAAAACTTTCGTGATTCCGCTCCCGTCGACCGGAATGGTAAATATATGCCTGGTATCGGCCAATTGCAGATTGCTTTATCTGGTCGATATCCAACGAGATTACGGACGCTCCAGTATAAACAACAAAATCATAGACGGAGAAATCGTCTGCCGTTTATTCCTGTCCCCGCCGCCGACCAAAGATAAGAAGAAAGACACTAAACCGGCGGCCCCGGTTCCTCAAACCGCATATTTATTTCAGCAAACAGAAGACGACCGCGCGTAGAAAGCAGTTCGTCGTTAATGTCAGATATTCCGGACGCTTTGCCTTATCACCAGACGGGGATTCAGTTTGTGGACACTCTGTTCTTCTCCGGAAATAATGCTTTCCACCGCCAGTTCAGCCGCTCTTTCCGTGTCCAGATCCATACTGGTTAAAGGCGGGCTGCAGAAAGAACAGAAACTTACATTGTCAAAGCTGACAACAGAAAAATCGTCCGGGATCACAAATCCCCTCGTCTGCAAGTATTGCAGGCCGCCAAACGCCCTGGCGTCATTATAAAATACAATTGCGGTCGGTCGTTTTTTGAGTTTAATTATTTTTTCAGCGACTTCAGCGCCGGCCGCCATATAATCTTCAACAACACGTTTTTCCTGCGATATTACAATATTATCCGCCGGAATGCCGTTTTCGCGCATTACGTCCGCTATTCCTTTAAAACGCGGGTCGTCAGGACCGGGAGTCTGGAAACCGCCCGCGCATATTATATCCCGGTGCCCGCAGGAAATCAGATATTCACCAACCTGTCTACCGGCCTGGTACAGGTCCAAAAACGCTAAAACTCCAGGTTCCCGGCACACGTCCGAAATTCTTACCACCGGAGTCCCGTTCTTCCTGAACAACGCTTCTAACTTCGGCAGTCCACTGTAAATAATCACTCCTTCAATTTTATTTTTAGCAAGGAGACGTACATACTTGTCTTCTTCCGCCTGAAAAATCTTTGAACGGCAAAGAATCATACTCTTACCGTACTTAAGAAGACGCTTTTCCACTTCCGAACTGAACAAGGCAAAAACGGGGTTTTCGAGGTTCGGGACAAATACCGCCACCATGTCGGTTTTGCCACTGGTTCGTACTGATTTCAAAGATGTATCATTGACAAAAGTCCCCAACCCCATCCGGCGCAGGAGAAGCCCTTCGATCTCAAGTTCTTTCAAGGCAATCTCGACGGTACGATTGCTTACATGCAGCTTTTCAGCCAAAGCCCGCTGAGTCGGCATTTGAGCTCCTTTCCGATATACGCCGGCAATGATCTTTTCCCGGACGTACTCTTTTACCTGATCCTTCAACGGCTGTTTATTGTATAAATCTATTTTCATTTTGTTTTCCCGGCAATGTTCCAGCCATGCGGATAATTGACTCAATGTCTATATTATAATCTAAAATATTCATTCCGTCAAGTAAATTGTGATCGGGATGCCGGTTTATTTGGGCAGAGCGCCTGAATAAAACCAGGACTTGAACTTTTTTTAGACAGAATCAGCAAAGTTATTTTAGGATGGATTTTAAATTTTTATCTTGTACCTGATTGCGGCTCCAAGTAGCGCCGCGTCTCGATGAGACCGGCGACATAAAACATTGTCAGGCCACATAATGGCACTCATTGCCGCTTTCATCGAAAGCTGGCCTACTCGGTTGCGGCATGGATGTTAAATTTTCAGATTAATACAGTATAACAAGATTTTATCCTGTATTATCCTGTCAAAATAACAAATTCCTGTACCATTAATTTAATGAGCCTGACGTCCGCCTGAACAAATTAGTAATCGGTCAGTAACCACGCTTCAATTCTTGCGGCCTCAAAACGAGGCGAAACTGGTGGCGTTCGTTTGCGTGCATTTAACGTTTTTCGTAAAATATGAGGTAATGAGCCTGTTTTATAGGCGGAAGGCGTTAAATTGCAGGTAAAGGAGCAGCGGGAAATAAGAAGCCGCATGAAGCAGTTTCTCAAACTTTTCCCGCCACACCACGATGAATAACAACATAGTAACCCGCAAAGATCAGATGTAAAATCATCCCTCCGGGATTCAACTGACCGATTAACGCCCAAACCGTTAATACCACGGAAAACATCAATATCCACGGACATGTTCAACTTGAAAAAGTTCGGCGCGGCTCTACTTTATCTTAAAACCCCTTTAATCCATACTGAAAAAGGAGAGTTGAAAAATGGAAAGGATCAATATCAAGGTAAACGAATTCAATTCGGATGTATTCAGCCTTCTGGACAATTGGCTGCTGCTTACCGGCGGCAGCATGGAAAACGCCGAATGCAACCCGATGACCGTCTCATGGGGACTTTTCGGCGTCATCTGGTTCAAACCCGTGGTTATGGCGGCAGTCAGGCCGCAGCGGCATACTTTGCAGTTCATCGAAAAATATGACACTTTCACGCTCTGCGCCCTGCCGGAAGACAAGAAAAATGTACTTAATTTCTGCGGCAGCAAATCCGGAGCGCAATACGATAAAATCAGGGAATGCGGCCTGACCCCGATAAAAAGCGAAAGCGTGGACACCCCCGGATTTGAGGAAGCAGAGCTTATCATCGAGTGCAGAAAGCTTTATACAGATTGCATAAAAGCTAAGAACTTCCTTGACAAAAAAATAATCCCGGAATGCTATCCGGAACGGGATTTTCACCATATATTTATCGCTGAAATCGTGAATATCAGCGGTACTGAAAAATATAAAAAATAAAGTTTTTCGACAAAAAAATTTGCTTTCTTCTTAAATTCGTATTATATTAACTATTCAGTTGAATTTTATGGAGAAAAATGCAATGAACACTTTAGCAGTGAATACTGCCGGGGGGCTTTCTCGCCTTGTTCCCGGTGTCGAATCGCAGTCTTTTTATGACTATTTCGCAGACGCACCCCTCAACCGGATGCACAAACGGACCAACGGATTATGTTTCATCTCGCAGGACAATGACTTCCAGCGTCCCTACCGCATTTTTAACCGCAGCCTGACGGAAAGCCCGCAATTTCCCTATTTCCGGATCATGGAAAAATCAAATTCACTCCTGACCGCGTGGGTCAGCCGGAACGAACATGAACCGACTGAGTTCAATATGATCGACCTGAACAATATGTCGCAGGAAAACTTGGCTTGGCTGCGGGCCGCCGGCACTATCAATTCCATCACCGTCAGCGAAGATGAAAAGCTCATGGCCCTGGCCTATTACGGCGACGGCTGGCGGGTAGACATAAGACGCTCACAGAATTTTCAGCTTCGTGAAGTCGTAAACCATGCTTCGCCTCTAAGCGGAGTTTTTTTTCATAACGATATTTTATTCAGCCTTTCCGACCAACTGGTCGCCTCATACCCGGAAAGCCGCTACGAAAGCTGCGCGGTCTGTTCCGTCAAAAAAGTCCTGGGCTGGGCAAAACATCCGACCGCACCCTATCTGGCGCTGGTGGAAACCGATTGTTACCGGATTATTGACCTGGAAAAACTTTGCGTCATCAAAACCGCGGAGTGGACGGAACGGATCAAATGGTTCTACCTGCTTCAGAAATATTCAAACCGCCATCACCATATCCATGTCGCTGAAAGCGCCGTGAGCTTCAGCAAGGACGGCAACCATTTACTGCTCGGAGGCTGCGGACAGTTAGCTGTTTTCAACTGGAACGACATGCTCCGGCCGCGCTGTCCCCAGCCGGAACCGGAAAACATAATTACCCTCCCGCTGGAAGCCGCCCCGGATACGGGAGATAAAAAAAGAATTCTTGACGCGCATATTGTAGACATACTGCCGCTGAACCGCGACAAAATTCTATGCGCCACTGCTGAAGGGTACCTGTGCCAGATTAATACCAGGACCGAAGAAGTATTTCTTCTCTTGAAACCCGGCACCGGCGTCAGGATCAATTCTCTCCAGCTATGTCCCAAAGGCAAATATCTGACCATGACCGGATATTATTATGCTTTTGACGGCAACGCTTACCAGTTGGAATCGGCAATGCTCATCTGGAAAATGAGCCGTTTACTGAATAAAGGACATCAGTTAAAATAGCCAACTCCCCTGCAAACTTTCACAAAAACGCCGGAATCTTTACGCATTCCGGCGTTTTTTTAGGGTTTGCCAACTTTCTCCCCATCAAGGCAACGGCTTCCGCTGCCGTTTGGGAAGCGGAAATCTTGAGTTGAAAATTATTATCCGCCGCCGAAATACCGTAACTTACTGAAGCAAGCATGATATCACCGCGTTTGGCTTTCCATAAAATTTGCCTCACGCCGACAGATAAATTGCCTCCTACAGCGTAAACCGAATCGATATCGGGATCATCTTTGAACCGGGCTCTGAATTTTTCCGCGGCGCATAGCGCCGTATCCTCCGGACAAATAATAACGTTGCGTTCATCGAAATTCATCCCGGCTTCGTTCAGTGCCTTCATGTACCCCTGCGTACAGTCGGAAAATATCTGCCGGGACGGTCCGTTGACTAAAACGATTTTCTTCGCCCCCTGCTCTATCAGCATTTTCGTACAGCGATATGAATAATCCAGACTGTCCTCAACGATCCGGTCAAGTTCTTCTTCCAGCGGGTCCCGGTACATTAAATGACCGAGCGTCAGCAGCGGCACGTTCCAGGAACGGATCTTTTCAATGATCCCGGTATTCATTTTGCCGGAAATGAAAATACCGTCCACGCCGTGCCCCATAGTGGCTTCTTCCAGCGGACCGGATTCTTCAACATCCTTAATCGCGTAGAAAAGCACGCTGCCTCCGACCGCGACCAGTTTGCGGGACAGTTCGGCAAAGCTGTTCGAATAACGCGGAGAAAATTCATCTTCCCCAACCAGCACATACGCGAAAACCCGGCGTTTGGTAATCCCTCCGAACTGGTCGCCCTTGACAACAAATGTCCCGCGCCGTCCCATGCGGAATATCCATTTGTCGGCTTCCAAAAGCTTCATCGCCTTACGCAGCGTCAAACGGTTAACGTCGAAATATTCCGCCAGAAAACGTTCCGGCGGCAGTTTGCCGGACGGAAAAAGCCCGCGCTTGATATTGCGTTGCAGCGTCCGCGCTATTTGTTCGTAACGAAAAGTTTCTTTTGAACCGCTCATAGCCTTTATACCGATATTCTTAGTCGCTCCTACGGAGCTTGATCAAATCTGCCGACATACCACGGGCTCACGCCCGTGGCTAACCATAAAAAACTCCTGCGGAGTTGAAAATTCTATAGAGAGCCGTTCAAGTATTATCTCACGTTTGTAGTACCGCCTTCAGGCGGAACAGTCAACGTTAACCAGTGTAGGGATTCCGCTTAAAAGCGGTACTACAAACACGTAAATATCCATTTTACCGAAACAGCCTCATCTCTCATAGCAAGAGCAACTGTACATATACCAAGATATACCAGATTTTTAATATTGCAAATGCTTGTATTGTTCGTTTTGAAGCTATATTTTAAATCACGGAAACGAAAATAAAGGGAAAATATAATGATCAGTTTTACCGGAGCATTCCGGATAATATTGTTTTTGTTAAAAACGTTTTCAATATTATTCCTGCTGTCTGCTTCATTTGAAAGTGCGCTTTTTAAAGTATTTCAGAAAAAAAAGTGGAAAGAAATACTTAAATACTGTACTAAAGTAAATCTGATCATGACATTTACTGAAATCTTGCTTGGAATTTCGTTTTTTTTTCTCAGTTTTCCCATCATCCGCTTGTTTCCAACAACTTTGGGAAATACAATTTTTCTTTTCTTCTGGCTGGCTCTGCCAGGAATAATTATCTGGATAAAAAAACTTCTTTATAAGTACTATTGGGAAGACTTATCAGTAAAAAAACTAATAATGATGCTTATAATTTCAAACATGACAGTATATATATCTTTGTCATTGTGGCTGATCTCTAAATTACACACCGACGGCAGAGTT
>Ga0172377_10008874_pt1 | contig 10319 bp, 9 predicted proteins | sample Pumphouse3metaG_FD_119749 | JGI IMG/M metagenome (GOLD analysis project Ga0172377, IMG submission 119749) | Leachate microbial communities from a municipal landfill in Southern Ontario, Canada - Pumphouse #3 metaG | ecosystem: Engineered > Solid waste > Landfill > Unclassified | place: Canada... | reverse complement strand
GACGGCCGCGCCACCAAGATCATCATTCCTTCCGACATACAGGGCTTGGCTAGCTTAGCTGTCTCCGTGAAGGAAGTTCTGTCTGATGTCGAGGACACAGGAGCCAAAGATCCACAGGCTAGACAGGCGCGACTCGGCCAAAGCTAATGTCGGAAGCTGAAAGAGCAAATTCTCTGACTAAGGTAGTGAGTTCACTTTACATTCACGTACCCTTTTGTCAGAGAAAATGCCACTACTGTGATTTTTATAGTATTAGTTCGGCTGACTATGAAACTTACCGCAGCTGGCACGAGACGATCGTTCTCGAGTTGCAGCGTTTGGCCTCTGAGGCCGAAGCTGCAGGCGTTGAGATACAGCCCTTAAAGACAATTTACTACGGCGGCGGTACGCCTTCACTAGTACCGGTCAAGTTCCTCGCTGAGGAACTTGATTTTTGCCGCAATCTATTTGGTATCGCTCCGGACGCAGAGATAACGCTGGAAGCAAATCCCGAGCAGATCAGCTCGGAGAAAGCTGCTGTCGCTTTCCTGGAAGCAGGTTTTAATCGTCTGAGCGTCGGTCTGCAAAGTGCCACAGACTCTTTGTTAGAACTTATGGGTCGCCACCACAGTAGAGAGGATGCTTTTCAAGCAATAAATTTTGCCCATAAAGCTGGTTTTAACAATATTTCAGCAGACCTGATGACGGGGCTGCCTGATGCAACGCTCTCTGATATCGATGACGCATTGGACTTCATCAGCACTTTGCCTCTGACGCACGTGTCCTGCTATGCGTTGGACGTGCCCGACGGCACCGTCTTTGCGAAAATGCTTGCACGCGATGCTGCACGTTTTCCGGATGATGCCGGCGAAAGGCAGATGTTTCATCGCATTAGAGATGTGCTGATTGCGCGAGGTTTTCAGCATTATGAAATCAGTAATTTCGCATTAGACTCGTTTCAGTCCCAACATAACTTGGTCTATTGGCGGGCTGAGCCTTATTTGGCTGCGGGACCTGCTGCCAGCAGTTATCTGGCTGGTATCAGGAGTAACAATTCTGCTTCTCTGGCTATCTAGAAAGAATCTGTCGCCACCGAGGGGCCCTATTCAGAAGCTAATATTTGCGAGATTGTCTCCGAAGAAGAAGCTGCCAAGGAGACTATGCTGCTAGGCTTACGCTTACTCGAGGGTGTGAAGGCCAAGGAATTCCAGGAGCGACATGGCAAGGATTATCGCCTCTTGTTTGCATCAGAGATAGCAGAGCTAAGTCGCAAAGGATTGCTGTCTTTCGACGGAGAAACAGTGCGCCTAACTCGCGAAGGAGAAGACTTTTGTAACGTAGTGTTTCGCGAGTTTGTCTGATTGAATATAATGCAAAAATTGCTTCAAATTAGATACATAATGTGCCACTTTTGTTGCCTTTAAAACGTTGACACTCCATAGTGAGAGTGTTAAATTATGTTTAGCACTCGGATGCGTCGAGTGCTAAAGTTTTGAAAGGGAGGAAATATTAATGGATGATCGTGCCAAGATGATTTTACAAGCTATAGTTAACAGTTATGTTGAGCTATGTGAACCGGTCGGTTCCAAGTATTTAGTAGAAAAGTATAATCTCAATCTTTCCTCCGCTACAGTGCGCAATGTCATGTCCTGGCTGGAGGAAGAAGGCTATCTGGAAAAGCCTCATACTTCTGCAGGAAGAGTACCTTCAGACAAAGGTTATCGCGCCTATGTTAATAATCTCCCATATCTGCCGCCGATTTCTGTAAAGAAGCAGGCGGAATTTAGGGACTATTTAGATAAGCAAATTGATGAAGCCTCAGACCTCATCATTCGTGCGGCGGATTATTTAGCAGAGCAGACGGCTTTTGTTTCAATCGCCTTGTCTCCTGATTACAGTTCTGCTCAATTGCAACAGTTGAAAATATTGATGATTGAGCCGGGCTCAGCCTTAGTTGTCCTGGTAATTTCAGCAGGTATCGTTCATGATCGCCTGATTCGCGTTCCCGATCTCTTGGATAGGGATCAGCTAAACCGCATTGGAAATGCGGTGGAAACTGCGGTCAAGGGGAATGCTCTCAACGATATTACTCTGCTCATGGTGACCACAGCCGCAGAAGATACAGATTTACCGGAGGCCCTGATTAATCAGGTCGCCTATGAAACATATACAAGTATTAAGCAGATGGATAACCTCGATGTTTATATCGATGGATCTCATCGTTTGTTAGGTCAGCCTGAATTTCAGGATATTGATCGTGCACAGCGTTTTTTCCATGCAATCAACAAGCCGCAGATCGTAGCCGGTTATATGAGCGATATCCAGAAAGAAGAAGCTGATTTGCAGGCGGAAAAAAAGCAGGAAGAATCCGCTGATTCCGTTTCTCTCGACAACGAGAGTGAGGCTGAGACTACAAAGCAGAAGCGCGATGCCTACATGCTGCGTATCGGTCAGGAAATAGCGTTACAAGGATTGGAAGATATGTCGTTCATATCGACTGTGTACCGCATATCCGATGAAATATCCGGTCAGCTGGCAGTAATAGGTCCCAAACGTATGCGCTATGGAGAGATCATTTCTCAAGTTAAGTTTATTAATAAGACCCTGTCTGAGGCGTCTGAGGAACTGGAGCGGGAACGTTAAAATTCTGTAGTGTGAAAGATAAGGAGTATTGAATGAGCAAAGCAAAGAAGAAAAAAGGTCCGACCGAATTAGGTGAAGAAAGCAAGACGGAAACTCTCGAGCAAGAAGAGCAAGAAACTTCTAAAGCGACAAAGGGTGAAACACCGTCGCCGGAAGTCGAGACCTCTGAGCAAAGCCCGGACTGGGAAGAGCGTTACTTACGTGTTGCAGCCGAGTACGATAACTATCGTCGTCGCTCCAAGCGCGAACTCGATAAATTGTTCCAGGATGCTACCTGTGCAGTAGTGTGTGAACTGTTGCCTGTTTTGGACAGCTTTGACAGTGCTCTCAGCATGGAAGGTGTAGCGGACTCAGAAGCAAACGAGTCGAATGCCACCGGTATTAATTTAATTTACAAACAATTAACTACAGCGCTTAACAAATTGGGCGTTGAAGAAATAGAAGCATTAGGGGAAGAGTTTGACCCGACATTGCATCAAGCAGTAATGAGCGTTGAAGATGACAATGCCGGTGAAAACGAAATAGTAGAAGTATTTCAAAAGGGATACAAACGCGGCGACTTCGTTATACGTCACAGTATGGTGAAGGTTGCTAATTAATAGCTATATAAGAATTTAGCAAAATTTATCAACAGCGCTCAAGAAAATTACATATTTAGGAAAAGAGGAAAAAGATATGGCAAAAATTATAGGAATTGACTTAGGCACGACCAATTCGGTTATCTCTGTGATGGAGGGCGGCGAAGCTGTCATTGTTCCTAACGCAGAAGGACAGCGAACCACACCATCTGTTGTCGCCTTTACCAAAGAAGGTGAACGCCTAGTTGGTCAAGTAGCGAAAAACCAAGCACAACGCAACCCCGATCGCACACTTACATCGATAAAACGTGAGATGGGTACAAATAATAAGCACATTATTGACGGCAAAGAATACACACCTCCGGAAATTTCAGCGATGATTCTCCAGAAATTGAAAGCCGATGCTGAAGCTTATCTGGGAGAGACCGTGACCCAAGCTGTCGTTACTGTACCCGCTTATTTCTCAGACTCACAGCGCCAAGCAACAAAGGATGCCGGTCGCATTGCCGGTTTGCAAGTGGACCGCATCATTAACGAGCCAACCGCAGCTTCCTTAGCTTATGGCTTGGAAAAAGAGGACAATCAAACCATCCTGATTTATGACCTCGGCGGCGGAACCTTTGACGTCTCTATCCTAGAGCTGGGCGACGGTGTTTTCGACGTTAAAGCCACCTCCGGTAATACAAAGTTGGGTGGAGATGACTTCGACAACCGCATCGTTGACTGGATGATTCAGGAAATGAAGAACACTGAGGGCATCGATCTTTCAAAAGATAAGTTTGCCGTACAGCGTCTGCGTGATGCTGCTGAAAAGGCCAAGATCGAACTATCCAGCGTGCTGTCAAGCAATATCAGCTTGCCTTACATTTCCTCCGGCGAAGACGGACCCAAACACTTGGATTTGGATTTGAGCCGCGCGAAATTTGAAGATATGACCAGAGACTTGGTCGAAGCCACTATCGATCCGGTTCGTTCTGCTATGAAAGATGCAGGACTGCAGCCTGATCAAATTGATAAGATTTTACTGGTCGGCGGTTCCACGCGTACACCGGCCGTTCAGGAAGCCGTTAAGAAGTTTTTCAACAAAGAGCCTTACAAGGGCATCAATCCTGATGAGTGTGTCGCTTTAGGCGCAGCTATCCAGGCCGGTATCCTCTCCGGTGACGTTGACGAGATGGTCTTGCTGGACGTTACACCCTTATCCTTGGGTCTCGAGACCTTGGGCGGTGTTATGACACGCATGATCGAGCGCAACACCACCATTCCGACGAGCAAAAAGCAGGTCTTCAGCACCGCTGCCGATAACCAAACTCAGGTTGAAGTGCACATCTTGCAGGGCGAGCGCCCCATGGCTGCTGACAATAGAACCTTGGGCAGATTTTTCCTCGACGGTATTCCCCCGTCACGCGCAGGCATCCCACAGATCGAAGTGAGCTTTGATATCGACGCGAACGGCATTGTCAATGTCACCGCAGTTGATTTGACGACCAAGCGCAAGCAAAACATCACGATTACCGCTTCCAGCAATATGAGCGATGCGGATATCGAGCGCGCTGTCAAAGAAGCAGAAGAGTTCGCCGAAGCGGATAAGGAAAGAGCTGAAAAGGCCCACGTCCGCAATGAAGCAGAGACAAAGATTCGCACAACTGAGCGTCTCTTGGAAGACGAAGAGACCGGTAAGCTGTATCAGGGTGAAGATCGTGAAGCAGTTATGGCTGCCGTTGAAAAGCTCAAACAGAGTCACTCCAGTGATGACATTGAGGCCATGAAAACTGACAGTGCCGCTTTGGACGAAGTACTGTACAAAATTGCTGAAAAGCTGAGTCAGCAAGCTCAGCAGGCCCAGCAAGGACAGCCGGAACAGCCGGATGGCCCGGCACCCGGTAATGAACCCGGTACCTATGAAGCCGATTTCAAAGACGTTGGCAGTGACGAAGATTAAGAATGCAAGTTTAAAGACTAAATATGGTATTATCGAGAGCGACCGGGGCAACCCGATCGCTCTTCGAGTGTTAACTAGTCTTTCTTCAGGAAAGACATATAGGAGTAAATAGTGGCAGGAAAAAGAGACTATTACGAAATATTGGGCGTCAACAAGGATGCCGATTCTGCTGAGATAAAGAAGGCCTTCTGGAAACTGGCGAAGAAATACCATCCTGACGTAAATAAGGATGATCCTCAGGCCAGTGAGAAGTTTCAAGAAGCTAACGAGGCTTATGAAGTTTTGTCAGATGCAGAAAAAAGACAACGCTATGATCAATACGGTCACAGTGGCGTTGACACCAACGGTTTTTCCGGAAGCGGAGCCGGTTTCGGTATAGACTTAGAAGATCTTTTCAATAGTATATTCGGTGGTTTTGGTTTCGGCGGTTTCGGTTCCGGATTTACTCAGACGCGTCGTCCCTCAGGGCCTACGCGAGGAGCAAATCTACGCTACCGCATGAATCTAGACTTTATGGAAGCCGCCTTTGGCGTGGAACGTGAGATAACTATCCGTAAAGACGATATCTGCCCCACTTGTGACGGTAAACGTACAGCAGACGGCTCTGATCCCCAAACCTGTCCCAACTGTCAGGGAAGTGGCCAGGAACAGGTTCAGCAGCAAACCGTATTCGGCCAGATGCTAACTAGCCGCACCTGCCCACGTTGTCAGGGCAGCGGGCAGATTGTGGAGAATCCTTGTCCCACCTGCTCTGGCGTAGGCACGACCATGAAAGACAAGAAACTTCTCGTAAGCGTGCCGGCCGGTATAAATGAAGGGGAGATGTTGACCCTGCGTAATGAAGGCGAGCCAGGTCGCAACGGTGGCCCCTTCGGGGATCTTTATATTCAAATATTCATCCGCCCACATCCGGTATTCTCACGTGAAGGCAATATGACTTTTTGTGAGGTGCCGATAACTTATGCCGAAGCAGCACTGGGCGCTGAGATTGAGGTGCCGACAATCGATGGACCTCTTAGCTACAAGTTAAAGGAAGGAACACAGCCCAACGATGTTCTGACTATTCGCGGCAAAGGGATTCCATACCTGAACCGTCAGGGTCGCGGCGATCATAAATTCCGCGTTATACTGGAAGTACCGAGAAACCTAGACGACGATCAGAAAGAAACGCTGAAGAAGTTCGAAGAAAGCATGTCGGAGAAGCATTACGAAAAGCGACGGGGATTTATGGACAAGATCCGGAATCTCTTTGGGAGTAAAGAGTGAATTTTATAGTCTTTGATCTGGAGTGGAATAGCGCACAGCCCGGCAAGGCCGGAATCAAAGAAAATAGACCGGAGCTTCCATTCGAAATCATCGAAATAGGAGCAGTCAAACTATCACCCGAGCTCGAGCCGATCGCATTTTTCTCTGCTAATGTTCGGCCGGTGGTCTACAAGAAAATTAATAAATATATAGCAAGGGTCACCCAACGCGATCAGGAAAGTCTGATGCAGGGAGACCCTTTTTCGCTTGTTGCATCTGACTTTGCCGATTTTTGCGGAGCGGATGCAATCTTGGCGTCTTGGGGTCAATCCGACCCGGAGGTTCTCAAGCAGAATCTGGAATTTCATCATCTGGAGTCGACTTTTTTTACAAAAGCCTTAGATCTACAAGTTTTGTTTTCTCATCTTGCTGAATCAGGAGTAAAATCACAACAGCGTTCTATAGAATATGCACTTGAATTTTTGAGGATTGAAGCGGATCTTAGTTTCCACAATGCTCTCAACGACGCACGTTACGCTGGTCGAATTTTAAATGCCTTATTGTTAGATGTGAAAACTGAGGCAGAACGCAGGGACGCGCTCCGGCCTTTTCTTTACAATCCTTTTTTGGAACGGGAAAAGCGCTGGCAAGAAACTGTCGCAGCGGGAAGTGGTCCTGAAGCAATCATCAGAGGACAAGAGTATAAGTGTCCTGCCTGTGGTCGAGTTCTAAATAGCACTGAACCCTTAGTCACTACAAAAAAGAAGAAGCGCTGGACTTGGCTACTGTACTGCGAGCAACATGGTCAGCTTCGTTGCCAGATTAATCGCCGCCGACACGAGGGTAAGGATGTTTATCATTTCAGACTGACCCTGCCGTATCCGCCTCTATAACGAAGGAGGAAGTGAATGCAAATGAATACAGAGTTTTTAAGCGGCATTGCCGAAGAAGTAAAGACTGCTTGGCAGGAACTGATCTCAGAGGCAGACCTGAAAGCCGGAGACCTTGTAGTGCTTGGTTGCAGCAGCAGCGAAATAATCGGTGAATCCATAGGCAAAAATTCCAGTCTCATTGTGGGATACACTGTGATTAAGGCCAGCAAGGAGATTCTAGATCCCCTTGGTATTGATCTGGCAGTTCAAGCTTGTGAACATCTAAATCGCTCACTCGTGGTGGAGCATTCAGTGGCTGAAAAGCATAAATTGGAAACAGTATTCGTGGTCCCGGTAGCTAATGCGGGAGGGTCTGCTGCCACCGCAGCGTACGCACAAGCAGAGGATCCGGTCGTAGTGTCGGGGATCAAGGCTGCGGCGGGAATTGATATTGGTGATACATTTATCGGGATGCACGTAAAATCTGTGCAGATTCCTTTGCGCTTGAGCACGAAGAGAATTGGGAAAGCTCATCTCAGCGCCTTGAAATCGCGTTTAGCGCGCATAGGTGGAGAGAGAGCACAATATAAATTTGATCGGACAGCGTACGAACGCGAGCTGGCCGACGCTTTAGAGGATGACAATAGTGCAAACGCTTAGAAATGGCGATTGAAAAACTATTTTATTATGGAATAAAACAGCACAATCTGCTAAACTGAACTAAGCCTAAAAAGGAGGTATTGTGATGAAAAAGACACCACTAAATGAAAGACATTTAGCCTTGAGAGCGCGTATGGTTGATTACGCCGGATGGGATATGCCTGTACAGTATGAGGGCATTGCCGAAGAGGTTAAAGCCGTAAGAGAGAAAGTCGCGATGTTCGACGTCTCTCACATGGGAGAAGTATTAGTTAGCGGCGAGGGTAGTGGAGAGTTTCTGAACTGGCTTTTAAGCCGTGACGTCACCGGCAAACAGAAAGATCAGATCACATATGCGATTCTTTGTTATGAAGATGGCGGCACAGTAGATGATCTTTTGGTCTATGAAATGGATGACGGCACCTACATGCTGGTCGTAAACGCTGCCAACAAAGACAAAGATGTTCTGCACATCAATGATAGTATCGAAACGTATCGCAATAAATTTCCTGACAGAAAAGATGAGATCAAAGTAGTTGATGATTCCGCTCACTATGGTCAAATCGCTGTTCAAGGACCCGAAAGTCTGCAGGTGATGCTGGACTTAGCAGAGAAACTAGGACTCAACGCAGAGCAAAAGGAACAACTGCAAGGCCTGAAACGTTATCGTCAAATACAAGTAGATAAAGAGGGCTTCGAGCGGAAAATGATTATTTCACGCACCGGTTATACGGGAGAAAACGGCTACGAAATTTATCTTCCTGCTGAATTAACCGTTGAAGTGTGGGATCTACTCTATGATTACGGTGTTCCGGCCAGCGGATTAGGTGCTCGTGACTCTCTGCGTCTCGAAGCAGGGCTTCCGCTCTATGGTCATGAAATGGCTGAAGATATCACTCCTCTAGAGGGAGACATGGGCTTCTTCGTCGATTTTAGCCGTGATTTCCAGGGCGGCGAAGCTATGAAGGCGAGATCTACTCGTAAGAGAATTGCCTTAGTTAGTGAAGGTCGCGCCATACCTCGCGATGGATATCCTGTATTCTTAGATGATGAAGAAGTTGGCGTCATTTCCTCGGGCAGTTTCTCTCCCACCTTGGGCAAGGGTATCGCCTTTGCACTAGTAGGTAAAGATTTCCCGGAAGATGCCACTGAAGTTGAAGTTAAGGTGAGAAAGAAATTCGAAAACTTCAAGGTCATTGATACCCCGTTTGTTAAGAAATAAAATAGATAGAATTAGAGAAAGGTAAAAGAAAGTATGACCACTGTAAAAGAAAATCTTCGTTACGCAAAGACTCATGAATGGGTTGAAGTAGAGGGCAATGTTGCCACTATCGGTATTACTGATTATGCTCAGGATCAATTGGGCGATCTGGTTTATGCAGAAGCAGAACCCGTCGATACAGAAGTTGATCTGGGAGACTTAATCGGCAGCGTCGAGTCAGTTAAAATGGCTTCCGACCTTTATGCCCCTGTAGCCGGCACAATAATCGAATCCAACGAATCGATTGAAGACGAACCGGAACAAATCAATGAGGATGCTTTCGGCACCTGGTTTGTGAAAATTGAATTGTCTGATCCTTCACAAGTAGACGATTTGATGGATGCCGCAGCTTACGAAAAGTTCTGTGAGGAGGAGTCTGCATGACAGCTTATCTTCCCATGGATCGGGAAGAACGTCGCGAAATGCTCGCTTCGGTCGGTGTAGATTTAGACCACCTTTTCGACTCGATCCAAGAGTCCCAACGATTGAAGAAAACAGATTTCGAGGGATTGCCTGCCAAAGGGTTATCCGAACTTGAAGTTGTTGAACGTCTCAAGGCACTGGCGGATTTGAATGAACGTACTGATAACTTTGACTCCTACTTGGGAGCAGGTTTTTATGATCATTATCAGCCGGCTGCTGTGAAACATTTAATCAGCAGAACAGAGTATCTTACTGCCTATACACCTTATCAGGCTGAGATTTCCCAAGGTACGCTGCAGGCGATTTTTGAGTGGCAAAGCTACATCTGCCGTCTCACAGGCATGGACGTTTCCAACGCATCCATGTACGATGGCGCCTCTGCAGCTGCGGAAGCAGCCTTGATGGCTTGCCGTGACAAGCGTCTTTATAAGGTCTTCGTGTCAGAAGGTTTGCACCCTGAGTACATCGAGACCATTCAGACCTATTGTGAAGCAGCTGATGTTGAGGTCGTACTTGGTGCTTTAGATGAAGACGGCAAGACTGCAGATTTCCCGGAAGAAAAGGGCTATGCCTGCTTTATGGTACAGAGCCCGAATTTCTACGGTGTCGTAGAAGATCTCTCACTTGTAGTTGAGAAGGCTCATGCGGTAGGCGCTCTTGCAGCCGCTTCTTGCGATCTTATCAGCCTTGCTTTGCTACAGCGACCCGGAGATAAAGGCGTAGATATCGTTACCGGT
>Ga0172377_10008873_pt1 | contig 10319 bp, 5 predicted proteins | sample Pumphouse3metaG_FD_119749 | JGI IMG/M metagenome (GOLD analysis project Ga0172377, IMG submission 119749) | Leachate microbial communities from a municipal landfill in Southern Ontario, Canada - Pumphouse #3 metaG | ecosystem: Engineered > Solid waste > Landfill > Unclassified | place: Canada... | reverse complement strand
GTCCATATTTTTTTCGAAGTTTTGTTGTATTATTCGTAACTCGTTTAATATCCACTTGTCCATAATTTCCATATGTTTAGGTTGTGTAGTAGGGGCATTATCCAAGAAAGAAATAACGAATTTACTTGCATTCCAAATCTTTTGAACCAACTTTTTACCATTACTGAACTGTTCCATAGACATTACAGTGTCCTGTCCAACAGAAATATTGCTTGCCCAGTAACGAGTTACATCGGCTGAATTTATGTTTACTAAATCTTGTGGAGATTGTTTTTCATTGCCTTTGCTTTTACTTATTTTATCTCCGCTTTCATCTATCACATATCCTGAAATCATCACATCATTCCAAGGAAGTTTGTTAAAGTGTAGTAAACTTTTCGCTATTGTGTAGAAGTCCCAAACACGAATATTATCATGTGCATTTGGTCGCAAACTCATAGGAATATGAGAGTCATCTAATCCTAAGCCTGTTATGGTGTTCATACAAAGTTGTGGAGTTAGTGAAGAAGTCGCCCAAGTGTCCATAACATCTTTTTCAGGTTCAAACTCTGTACAACCACATTCACAAGGTGTCAATGGTTTTGTTTGAGTTGGGTCTACTGGTAATTGAGAAGAATCTGCTAAATGAATTTTTCCACATTTCTTACAATACCAAACAGGGAAAGGTACTCCATAGAAGTTTTGTCTGGAAATACACCAATCCCACTTTAAGCCATCAACCCAGTTTAAGAAACGCTTTTGCATTGTGCTTGGATACCATTTACACTCTAAGCCTTTTTTGTATATTTCATCCTTGTGGCTTAATAAATCAATAAACCATTGAGGCTTGGTTAAAATTTCAATATCGTGTCCACAACGTTCGTGTGTTGCTACTAGGTGAGTAATCTCCTCTTGCTTATATAATATTTTCGTTTGTTTTAATTGTTCTATAATTTCGGCACGAGCATCTTTTATTTTCATACCTACTAAACTGCCTGTAAGTTCGGTCATTCTACCATTGGTAGATATCGCTTCTAAAACAGGCAATTTGTAGGTTTTTTGCCATTCCATATCCGCTTCATCACCAAAAGTACAACACATAACTACACCCGTTCCTTTGTCCATCAAAGCATCAGGATTGCTTAAAATAGGAACTTCACGGTTGTATATAGGGCTGATTGCCATTTTGCCAATCAATTTATTATGTTTTTTATCCTCTGGGTTTACAAATACGCAGACACAAGCACCCAACATTTCAGGTCGTGTTGTGGCAATTTCTAATTTGTCTGCACTGTTTTTTATACCAAAATAAATGTAGTTCATTGTACTTGGTCTTTCTATGGTATCAATTTCACTTGATGCAATAGCAGTTTTACATTCTGGGCACCATAGGGTAGCAGATTGTCTGCGGGTGATTTCACCTTTGTTGTATAACTCAATAAAGGATTGTTGACTAATTTTTTGTGTAGTAGGTTCTATGGTAGAGTAGGTGTGTTCTAAATCACAAGAAAAGCCTAAACTATTGAAAAGAGTTTCATATATAGGCTGAATATTTTTCATTTCCTCTAAACACTTTTTGACAAAATCGCTTCGTTCCATAGTGTCCATATGTAAGTTGTATTTTTTCTGAACATAACGTCCACTAGGAAGTCCATTGTTATCAAATCCCATAGGAAAAAAGACATCAAAACCGCTCATTCTTTTATGCCTTGCAATAACATCTATTTGTGTGTAACTAAACAAATGCCCTGTATGTAGACTAGGTCCGCTGATAGTTGGTGGCGGAGTGTCTATTGTATATTTAGGGGTTTTGTCTTGTGGTTCAAAATGGTAAAGTGCTTTTTCTTTCCAAGTTTTTTGCCATTTTCCTTCTATTTCTTTAAAATCATATTTTTTGTCTAACATTTTTTTAATCCTTTTCTTTATATCTCTATTTAACATTTTTATATATTCAAGTTTAACATTATTAATAAAGGTTGTCAATCAACTTTTTCTTTGATTTTCATATGATTATTAATTTTTAACAAAAACTTTTTTGTTATCTTTTCATAAAAAATATTTGTTGATACAACTTGCTTAATAAATATGTTTATTTTCTAATATTTTCTAATTTACTTTTTATAAAATCAAATATTATGAAATAAAAACAATTAGATTTTATAAGCAAAAACCACCAACTTTGGTGGTAATTGCTAAATACAATTTTTATTGTTTAATGTGAAAACTTTGTAAATTTTTCACAACTTTTTTATAGTTTGTTTGAATACAATTTTTATAATTTCTGTTGAATCATTTTTTGCATATAAATATTTTATTCTGCAAACTGGCTGTTGTATAGTTTTGCATAAGCACCGTTCTTTTCAAGTAGTTGTTTGTGCTTTCCGCTTTCTACAATATTTCCTTTATTCATAACTAATATTAAATCAGCATTTTTAATGGTAGACAGGCGGTGAGCAATAACAAAACTTGTTCTTCCTTTACTTAGCCTATCCATAGCCTGTTGAATAAGAATTTCAGTACGAGTATCAACTGAACTTGTTGCCTCATCTAGTATGAGCATAGGCGCATCTTGTATCATTGCACGTGCAATTGTCATCAACTGTCTTTGTCCTTGGCTAATGTTAGTATTTTCGGTTAACACATAATCATATCCATTTGGTAATGTCTGAATGTAGTGATATATATTTGCACTTTTGCACGCTTCATCTAATTGTTCTTGGGTTGCATTTTGATTTCCAAAAAGCAAGTTTTCTCGTATAGTTCCCTCAAACAACCAAGTGTCTTGCAACACCATTCCAAACATATTACGTGTATCAGAACGTAGCATATCTTTTATTGAAACGTCATCAATTAAGATGTGTCCTTTATCAATTTCATAGAAGCGTTCTAATAGGTTTACAATAGTAGTTTTTCCTGCACCAGTAGGTCCAACAATTGCAACCTTTTGCCCTGCTTTTATATTTGCATTAAAGTTTTTAATTATCTTTTTATTTTTATCATATCCAAATTGAACATTATTAAATTGAACATTACCTTTTATGTTTGCTAATTTTTTAGGGGTTGAGCATTCCGGCTCAATTTCAGATTCTCCCAAAAAGGTGAACACTCGTTCAGAAGCGGCTGCGGTAGATTGTAGCACACTTGCTATACTTGCAATTTGTGAAAGTGGTTGATTAAATAATCTAATATAGATTAAGAAGGAAAGTATTGCACCAATTCCAATTTGCCCGTTTATTGCTAACAAACCACCAACAACAGATACGCCGACAAACCCTAAATTTCCAACGAAGCCCATTATAGGCATCATAAGTCCGCCAAGGAATTGACTTTTATATCCACAACGATAAAGTTCTTGATTTTTAACTTTGAACTTTTTGCCCTCATCTTCTAGTCCGTTAAAAGATTTTACAATGTTATGATTAGAGAAAACTTCTTCTACTTGTCCGTTTATATCTCCTAAACTTTGCTGTTGTTGTTTGTAGTATTTTTGTGATTTTTTAATTATTAAAGTAATTAAGAACATACCAAGAGGTATAGTAACAAGAGAAACAAGAGTTAATTCCCAACTAATAGTAAGCATCATAACAAAAATACCAATTAGCATTGTTATAGAGGTTGTAATACTGCTTAAACTTTGGTTTAGTGTTTGTGATATGGTATCAACATCATTAGTTACTCGGCTAAGGGTGTCACCATAACTGTTAGTATCAAAATATTTCAAGGGCAAACGGTTGATTTTTTGCGATATTTGAGAACGCATATTTTGCCCAACTTTTACGGCAATCTTTGCCATTATAAAACCTTGTATATAATTAAATATAAAACTAACTCCATACAGTGAAATCAACCAAATTCCATAGTATGCTACTTGTGCCATATCAATAGGGTAGGTATAGTAAACTACGTTAGTCATATCACCAAGTAAATCAGGTCCTATAATAGAACAGATTGTTCCACATACTGCAAGAATTAAGGATACAATAATAGCCACGTAAAAAGGAGCAAGGTATTTTATAAATTTACTCATACTTTTCTTAAATGATTTGGGCTTTTCTACACTATGAGCCATTCCCATAGGTCCACCACGTCCCATTTGTTGTGGTTTAGCAGAGGTGTTTTCTTTCATCGTGCTAAATCCTCCTTGCTTAATTGTGAATATGCTAACTCACGATAAACTTTACAGTTTTTCATAAGTTGTTTGTGTGTACCAAAGCCTATCATTTTTCCATTATCTAGCACCATAATCTTGTCGGCATCCATAACTGTTCCAATACGTTGTGCAACTATAACCTTTGTAGATTTGACAGATGATTTTTTCAAAGCATCTCTTAATTTTTTGTCTGTGGTAAAGTCCAGTGCTGAAAAACTATCATCAAAGAATAGAAATTCAGGCTTTCGAGATAAGGCACGGGCGATACTTAATCTTTGTTTTTGTCCGCCAGAAATATTATTTCCACCTTGACTGATATGGTATTTTAATTTTCCTTTTAGTTTTTCAACAAACTCTTCTGCCTGACTTATTTCAATGGCTTTGTTAATTGCTTGTTTATCTTTTTTCACTAACCCATAACCAACATTTTCTGCCACAGTTCCTGAGAATAAGGTGCTTTTCTGTGGAATATAACCAATTTTATTGTATAAGTCGTGAAGAGGGACGTCTTTTAAGTTTGTGTCGTCAATTAAAATTTCACCATTAGTTATGTCGTAAAAACGCATAAGTAAATTGATAATGGTACTCTTTCCACTACCTGTTGAGCCTATTATTGCTAAGGTTTCCCCTGCATCTACTTTAAAGTTTATATCTTGAAGTACTTTTGCTTCTGCATTTGGATAAGCAAAATCTACATTTTTAAATTCAATTTTTCCTTTAATGTCGGCAGGAAAGGATTGTGTCCCATCCTCAATACTAGATTTTGAGTTCAATACTTCACGTACACGTTTTGCACTCACTTCGGCACGAGGGAAGATTATAAATAACATAGAAAGCATAACAAAACTCATAAGCACTAAGGTAGCGTATTGTGTGAAAGCCATTAAAGATGGAACGTCAAGCAAATTTTGCCCTATTAAAGAAGCACCTATCCAGACCAAAGTTAGTGATAACCCACTCATAATTAGTGTCATAAAAGGTGAAAGTAGAGCCATCATTCTATTTAGAAATAAGTTTATTTTAGATAAATTAGTGTTTGAGTCTTCAAATTTATCGCTTTGAAGATTTTCAGCATTATAAGCACGAACGACTCTTAAACCTGTTAAATTTTCACGTGTTACCAAGTTTACTCTATCCACTGCCTTTTGTAATTTAGTAAATTTTGGTAGAGCAAAAATTAGTATGGAAATTAGACCAAGTAGCATAGCAACTAAGAATATTGCTGTTACTAGGGATAAATCTCCACTTCGTCCAATTATCTTAACAATTGCCCATACTGCCATAATAGGAGCAGTAAAAATCATTCTAATACCAATAGCATATGTGTTTTGCAACTGAGTAATATCATTTGTAGAACGAGTAATCAAACTTGCTGTTGAAAATTTATTAATTTCCTGCATAGAGAATTTTCCGACTTTATCAAACAAAGTTTCTCGTACGGTACGGCAAAGTCCTGCACTAATTCGTGCAGAGAAAAAACCAGCAGTTCCAGAAAAAACAACTTCGATTAAAGATAGCCCAAGCATAATTGCACCTATTTGCAATATTTCTAAGGTAGTGCTTCCTGTTCCTATTTTCGTCATAATATCTGCCATATAATCAGGCAAGGTCATATCAATAGCAACTACACCTACAACTAAACCAATAACAGCGAAAAATTGTAGCCATTCCATTGGTTTGAAATACTTCATCAATTTTATCATTTTTAACCTCGTTTGCATATTATAACCGCACTTTTAAAACTTTGCAACAAATATGCTATATTTATGTGAGTTTTTTTGTATATAGTTCATATTTATGTTAAATGTTGTATGATATTAAGGTAAAGTTGTTTAAAATAGCCACGTATTTGCAGTGGAATATAGCCACATATTTGAGTAGAATATAATGAATTAAAACTAATAGGATGGTTTGTATAGATTTACAGCAATTGTTACAAATTTGTATAAATCTTTATAAGCCCTTGTAAAAAAGTTCAAAGTTTATGGCTTTTTGTAGAAGAAACATTTGCGGATAATCACCAAGAAAGTTCAAAGTTTATGGCTTTTGTAGAAATATTTGCGGATAATAGCCAAGAAAGTCAAAATTTTGTCCTTTTGTATTTTTTATACTTTATAATAGCGTTAAATCAAATATAAAAACAAGTTTTTATGTCAACCGCATATATTACTTTGACAATTCTTTCGTTATTCATTATAATATTAAGAGATTTGGAGGAGCGTTACATATGTTGTTTTGGATATGGATCATATTAGGTCTGTTAGGGGCTTTCATTGTTTTTTCTATTCTGGCGTCAGCCTCTTTATTTCGTGGTTTGATTGTTAAACCAAACTTTGGAGAAAAAAATGCTCCATTATCAAAAAGTGACAGAGAACTTTTTTTTAGTGAAAATGCTAAGGCAGTTGAGTGGTTTAATACGTTACAACGTGAAGAAGTCTTTGTAACTAACAACGGATTGAAATTACACGGAGTATATATAGACCAAAAGAGTGATAAATCAGTTATTTTAATACACGGATATGCTGCAAAGTTAAAATATAGAATACAAGATGCTCCTTTCTATTATAAACAAGGTTTTAATATTTTGCTTATAGATTTGAGGACACACGGTGATAGTGGTGGAAAGTATATAACATTAGGAAAATATGAGTCTTTGGATTTGTTAAAGTGGATAGAATGGTTAAATCAAAGGACTAATAATTCTAAGATAGTTTTAGATGGAGTTTCAATGGGTGCTGCAACAGTTTTGTGTGCAACTGCTCTCGATTTGCCAGCGAATGTAGTTTTTGCTGTGTCTGATTGTTCATACACAACTATGCGTGATTTAGAACTAGCCATTTATGTTAGATTTATACTTTTACCTGATTGGTTGGTAATAGGTTTGTTAGAACTATATGCTCATCGTTGGGGAAAATTTTCGTTCTATAAAAATGGACCGATAGATTGTGTGAAAAAAGCAAAAATACCTATTTTATTTATACACGGACAAGGAGATAAACTTATTCCACCTGCAATGACAAATAAATTGTATGAAAACTGCACAAGTAAAAAGATGCTTTTAAAAATACCAAAGGCAGGACACGCAATGAGTTTTTGTTATGATAGACAAAAATGTAATGATGCGATTTTAAAGTTTATTGATTTAACTATGAATTCAGAAGAAAAGCAAGGCACTAGTGAAAAAGTGATTGGCACAGAAAATAGAGTGCCTAAAAAAGTAAAAACAAAAGTAAAAGAAACAAATATTGTTAGTAAAAAAGATTTTTTAAAAAATCAAGAAAAACAAACTATAAAAATTAAAGCAAAAAAAGCAGAATTGAAAACAAACAAACAAAAGAACTAGTAAAAGTTGAAAATATCAATCAAAACAACTCGTAAAAGTTGAAAATGCAAAAAAGTGAAAATAATTCTGAGAATAAAAATGAAAAAGGCGGTTAACTAATCCGCCTTTTTTAATACAAGTTATGCTACTGGCTTTTTGCTTTTAAACAAATTAGTTAATGTGTAATAAACTAGGGAACTTTTTCTATAATTTGCTGTTATGTTTTTTAAATTCTAAATTCTTAGATTGCTATCACGTGTACAAACTTTGTCTTTAAGATTTTTATAACATAGAAATAAATAATAAATCATCTACATATTTTCTCAAAATCTTTTTTAATAAGTCAAAAAAAGGCAAAAACATTGTTCATCTTTTGACTTTATATTTAATATACTTTTATCATTATGAGAGGAAACATTTTAATCGGAAAAAATAAAATTCGTAAAAGCACAAAGTTGCTTGCTTTTAATTATGTGGAGAATTCTACCATAGGCAAGAATTGTCAACTATATGGTTGTAAACTGTGTAACTGTATTATTGGTGATAACGTTACTTTAACAAATAGTGTTTTGCAAGATTGTACTATCGGAGATAACTGCACAATAGGTCCATTTTGTTTGATAAGGGAAAATGCAGTTATTGAAAATGATTGTCGTATAGGTGATTTTGTAGAGATTAAAAAAAGCAGAATTGGTCAAGGGACAAAGTCGGCTCACTTAGCCTATATAGGTGATGCGGATGTGGGCGAAGGATGTAATATTGGTTGTGGTTGTGTGTTTGCTAATTATAACGGAAAGGTGAAACAGAAGATTATAATAGGTCATCATTCCTTTGTTGGAGCAAATGTAAATTTAGTTGCTCCCTTGGACATAGGAGAGCAGTGCTATATCGGTGCAGGAGCAACTGTTCGTGAAAATTTATCTCCAAAGACTTTTTTAGTTGCAGAAGTGGAAAATAAAAGTGGAAAGAATAAGTGGGCTATTTAAAATAAAATTCTTTTTAAATGAGTTTAATTTAAAATAGGCTTTGTTAAAATAATTTGTGTTTTTAAATAGATTAAATAGGTTTTGTTTTTTAATAGGTCGAATTTTCAATAAGATTTGTTTAAGAATAAGTGCTTTAATTGAAAAAAAGTTTATTACAAACAAAATTTTAATCTTTTTTTAAAAAAGTTTATGAAATATAGAAATATAAAAAAAGACTAAAAACTAAAACTATAAAAGTAAAAAGAAAACACTAAAAATCGTAAAACTATCAAAACATAAAACTGAAAACTAAAACTCATAAGACTAAACTATAAAATCATAAAAAAAGTAAAATTCAAACCATAGAATTATAAAAATAAAATATATAAAATAATAATAACTATAACTATAATAGATATGATTAAACATTTACTTAATTTTAAACTTTAAATAAAAAAAAGAATTTGTTCCTATACAATAGGTAACAAATTCTCTTATTACTCAATTTTTATAACTACATTAGTTCGTTTTAACCTTGCAGATTAATATTTTCTTTTTGCTAATCAGTTCATTCTAACCTTGCAATTATGTTTTCTTTTAGTTAATTAGTTTGTTTAAACTTCACAGATAATTTTTTCTTTTAGTTAATTAGTTTGTTAAACCTTACAGTTTAGTATTTTTTATTTGTTGATTAAAGTTGGCTTAAATAGTAGGTTAGTATTTTTTTATTAATTAGTTTGTTTAACCTTACAGGTTAGTATTTTCTGTTTATTAACCAGTCGGTTAAATTTTTCTTTTAGTTAATTAGTTGGTTAAACCTCACAGTTAAGTGTTTTCTATTTATTGATTAGTTGGTTAAATTTTCACAGATAATATTTTCTTTTAGTTAATTAGTTCATTCTAACCATGCAGATTAGTTTTATAGAGTTATTTTTTATTTGCTGTTTATTTTACAAGTCGATAATAAATTGTCGTTTATTTTTTAGGTGTTTCTTTTTCCGTCTTAGATTCTTCTTTTTGTTCTTCTTCTTTTTCTGGGGTATCTTCCACTTTTATTTGGATTGCCTCACCTTTCTTGGTTTTACTGTTGCCTGCTTTTTTATTTATTTTAACGCAAGCAAATAATCCTTCTTCTTCAATAAATCCTTTTCCCCTGAAAACAAGGTAGGTCACGAAAGATGCTAAGATTACTAGTAAGTATAAAATTAAACCGAAAGTAACACCTTGGGCAGCAATAGTTAAGAATATAAATACTAACACAACAAGACAAACAAATATGGAAAATAGGCATTCACCAATAGTTTTCATTCCCCAACTGCCTACCTTTAATTCTTTTGCTTTTCCCAGTGAATTCATCCAGCCCCAAATACCGATTATCAACATTAATACAATGTCAATAAGTACGAAAATTTGGAATAGGGCTGCAAAGATATAAAAAATTCCCCAACTCCATAGTGTAACTACTGCATAACCAGACGCAAAAGGCACGAAAGACCAGCCTAATAATAATAGTGCCCAAACGCTAGTTAGTACAAAGAATACAAATGGTAGTGATTTTTTAGTACCAAAATCCATAAAAACTCTCCTTTATATATTTTTATTATAAGTAATATATACAATTTTATGAAAAAAAGTCAACTAAAATTACAAATTTATAATAATATCGCTAAAATTCTGCAATTTTATTCTTTTATTTTCTTGCAATTAAATATTGTTATATAAATTTTACTTATTACTGATTATATTCATAATGATACAATATTTGTTTTATAATTTTATCTTTATAGCGACTTTGTCGCAATATCATTTTTCGTTAGAAAAATATCATTATAAAGTAATATCATTTGCTTGTTAGAGCAAATATCATTGAATAATTAAAAAAAGTCTTTACACAAGACTTTTT
>Ga0172377_10008872_pt1 | contig 10319 bp, 11 predicted proteins | sample Pumphouse3metaG_FD_119749 | JGI IMG/M metagenome (GOLD analysis project Ga0172377, IMG submission 119749) | Leachate microbial communities from a municipal landfill in Southern Ontario, Canada - Pumphouse #3 metaG | ecosystem: Engineered > Solid waste > Landfill > Unclassified | place: Canada... | reverse complement strand
TTAACATTTTTAATCTCCTTTTAATATATTTTAATATATAATATTTTGATTGATATATGATTATATAATATATTGAATTAAATCATTCTATTATATATTAAAATCAATTATAATTGATTTTAATCATCATATTTGAATTTAGATAAATCTGTGTTATTTGCGGCAACTCCTATAGGTAACCAGTCAATATCTAACAACTCACAAGCTGATTGTATATACCACATATAGTCTAAATCTTTTTTAACTTCTTTAAAATCATAACTATCTAATGCCTTGTTTATAAGTCTACAATTGTCTGGTATACTTGGCATTTTATGATATGACTCTTGTCCTTTGTATTTTTTAATTTTGTATATTTGGCCAAGTGAATTATTTTTACTTGCTATAACTCTGTTACATTTATATAACTGAACTTCTGTTCCATCATTCATTCTTTGTACTACTCTGTTAAAAGTAGGACCTTTTTTACAAGTAATAGCAAAGTCTTGTAAGTTAGTATTTTCAACTATACTTTCAACAATATCTTTACGACTAACTAACCAATTTATTGCTGCTCTTTTACATACATATGCAGTCAACGGACTTATTAAGAAGTAACCAGGTTTAGTCCAAGTATCCATTAACCATAAACCTTTTCGTTTTACTTTTCCATTTTCCATAACTAATAAATAGTTGTTAACATCTCTTTGCCATATCTTATCAACTTTGTCAGTTTCCATATTTATTCCTGATATAGTTGACCATTCTTCCATTAACTTTTCTAGTAAAGGTACATCATTACGTCGTAATTCCATAAGTATCCCATCTGTGTTAGACTGTATTACTTTTAATCCAGGTATAGTTTTATATGCTTTATTTGCTAAGGCTGCTAAAAATAATTGACCCATTCTACAGGTAGACGTACACATAAACGGGTCATATAATTCTAAGTATTTATTTCCTGATGCACCGAATGTAGTATTCAATACTAATTTGTTTGCTAACTGAGAGTCCTCTTCATCCTGTGTTTTGTTAGGTTTATGTTTTAGCATTATACGTTCGTCAAATATATCTTTAAATACGTCAGGATTTTTTACACATCTACTTAATAATGCAAATTGTATTAACATAGACGGATAATACGATGCTGCATCTACATTCCTTAAAACCCACTCGTCGTTTGAAGCAACATAGCAATCGTTTGATATAACACTATGAAGTCCTCCATTACCAAACGATACTTTGTTATCAAACATAGTGACGTTAAATGATGATGTTGAAGTTCTAACTCGTTCAACTATGTCATTAGGTAAATTGTCGTAAATATAATTTTTTACTTTAGGTACAATATTTATGTTATCTTCTCCAGTTTCTTTAAACGAACATTTTTTAGCTCCTAAAGCTTTTCCTACCAATTTTGCATTTGTGCACATATAACATTCATTTTCAGGTATTCCGAATTTTTTACCTATAATAAGTTTGTTTGATACATATCCTTTAGTTACTACTGAATAAAAATAAGCTGTTGCATAAACATCGTGTTTACAATAATATATTAGTTCAGCTTTATCATGCTCAGTCAAATCTTCCTTTTCAAATGATACATCGCTTTCACGAATGTCAAGTCCAAGTATAGCTTCTTTCTCTTTTAACGAACCATCGTTATCGTCCATTAAGTCTTGGTATACTGAACCATTAAATCGTTTCTTAGCAAATGGATACATCATAGTATGTTCCTTACTTAAAAACATATTGCCTGGATTTATTATTAAGTCACTTACTATTTTAACTAAATTTGCAGAAAAACCTTGATATATTGCATTAGCAATAATTAAGTCGTATCGCTTTATATTATAACCTACTAATACTATGTTATCTTCCGTAAGCAAACTAATTAGTTTACCTCTAGCGTCATAATCATCGCTAGTTACATACACCATATTTTCTTTCATTTTTTCAGTAACTATACCGTCGTCAGGATAGTCACCAAACACACATAACCACCAATTAGGTAGTACCTCAAAGTCAAAAAATCTTAATTTCATAACGTCTCCTTTAAAACGGTTTATACTCAGGGTCAAATTTGCCGTGCTTTACAAATTTCTGATATGTTTTTCTATCCTCTTGTTTTTCAAATTCTATATCCAAATCATAAATAGCACAAATCTCTTCCTTAAAAGTAAAAGCAGTCATTTGTTTAGTATACTTATTTTCATCGCACCATTGTATAAATATGTTATACAAAGTCATACATTTTTTGTCGTGTAAATCAGCTATACGTAAATCATTTTCATATATCCATTCGTTAAGTGAACTTTGTCTTCGTTTAAACAAATCAAGTAATTCAGTTTCACTTTGTGATATTTTAAATCTGCCTTCCTCAATAGCTATTTTTATCCCTTCAACTGCTTTAAATAAAAAGTATTCCATATCTTTGTCAGTAACTCTATTCATAAACAAAGGGTCAGGTTTTAATACTTTGTTATTTAGTTCAATTAAAACCATTCGTCTATATAGTCCAGATGTTTTATCCATTATTTTAGGTAATCTGTTACAAGAAAACATACAAGTTACATAAGGAACAAATGATATTACTGCTTGATATATTTGTCGTACTGATATTATGTTACCGGATATTATTGACTTAAACCTACCCGTGTTTTCCAATGCTTTTCCATCTACTACATCGTCATCTATATTTAACAATTTTGATAATGTACTAGCTATATAGTAGTCTTTATCAAAATCTGACAAACTTACGTGTGATGTGTTTGTATCTCCTCCTACCATTTTGTGAATTAAATTCATAAACGTTGACTTACCAGTGCCACCTTCGCCTTTAAATATGAAGAACTTTTCAAACATATTCTTTTTAAGTAATGAGTAACCTGCTATTTGATACAAGAACTGCATCTTTATATTGTCACCGTTAGTTATTTCTTTCATAAACTCGTCAATCCTAGGTGAATATTCTACATTTTTGCTATACTCATAAGGAATAAATATAGTATTTATATCTGCTTTAGTAGGCAATGTTATATCTCCATTTACTAAATTTAATATACCACCTTTAGTCGCTATTTTATGCCAATCTTTGTCAAAATCTTCCAAATCAACTTGAGTTTTTAAACGTAAAAATTTAAGTATTTCTTGTCTGCATGTTGAGTTTAAATTTTTAGATATTTCAAAATGTATTAAACGTTCTATGTCCATTGTTTTTGCAGGTTTATAATATGAACCATTAAACTTATAAAAATTATCACCAAAACTTATAATGTCATATTGACTAACTATATCGTCTGCAATTTTATTAAGCAAGTTTTCTGTGTCTAACTGAGCTTGTTTTTTAACTTTATCTCTTTGCTTTAAAACAGTTTTAAATAACTCGTTATTAGGCATAGCCGTTTCAAATAAGTTTTCATTTATTATTCGTATACATTTTTCTATCTCTTCTGCCGACAATTTGTGGCTTCTTTCAAGTTGTGAACGCCATTTAAACAATGAGTTATTTCGTCCATCACCGTCAGTCATACCTATAAACGTAGGTGTGTTATCGTGCAATAATGGTTTTAAGAAGTATGGTACTTCCTCAACATAATCATTCCAATCACCCCAACTTCTATGCGGGTCATTGCATGGTAATACTACATAACCTGTTCCATTAGCTCTACTGTCAACAGTTAAGTTTAATCCACATTTATTTACTGCATTGCTAGGAATTTGTTGAGTACTATCTTGAAACAGTATATGCATTCCGTGAAAAGTATAATTATATGAATACTTAACTTCAAATTTATTTAAGAGACGTACTATATATTGTTGTGAACGTTTATCGTCTTTGTTATCAATATCTATTATACACATTCCTTTAGGAACAATCCATCCTACTCTGTAACCTTCTGATACTGCGGATTGAGCTTCATCATACGACAGCGGATTAGTTTTCCATCTGTTTATTGAAACTTTTGAGTCAAACTTGCTATCGTATTCTCTGTCCTTCCATTGAGACTCGTCATACTTAGCTATTTTAACATATCCGGAGTTAGGATAAATTCTGTTAAGTCTTGCTAAATTATCATCCATTAAAAATACTCCTTTTTAAATTCATAAATAAATCCGACATCCTCTTTTTATTTTTAACTTTATTCCAAATATCTTCTTCAATAGTATCTTTAAACAATAGAACTTTTATATCAACGTCCATATCTTGACCAGTTCTCCATATTCTGTGAACCATTTGAATATACTTTATGTATGAATAATCAATAGTATAAAAAATCATTTTATTACACATTTGTAAGTTAAATGACTCACATTGAGAACATTGTAATAGTAATATATTGTTAGTTCCTAATTTAAAGTCATCTATGCTTTCTGTACAATTTTTAAAATACGTCTGTATATATTCCATATCTTCAACATGTCTATATACTATTACTGTAGGTTCGTTCGTTAAGTTTTTAAGTAACCAATCTATTTTAATGTTATGTTCAAATCTATACACGTTTCGTTTTAAAGTTTTTTCATCAGTATAATATAAAAATCCATTTACTGCTTGATGAGCTTTTTGAATTGCTGCTAGTTTAATTACAGTACTTTCATAGTCTTCTATGGATATTATTCCTTGCAATGCATCGTTATATTCCTTGCTAGGTTCGTATGGTAATATTACTTCTGGATTTTCTGTTAACAATGGCATATTATCGTCATCATCATAATCTACACGTTGACTATACATAGATATGTTTCTTTCCCATCCAGCTCTATATTTTTTAGTTATCCCTATAACTTTAAGAATTTGATTGCCACCGTAATAAGACTTTTCGGTATCACAAGTAGTATCTATAAATGTTGTGTATGGTATATTACCCCATTCTGAAACGTTTAAATTATGAAACTGACAATAAATATCTACATCCGAATTCCCTATAGGTGTACCGGTTAAACCCCACGCATATTCACATTTTTTAGTAAGCATATGAACCAATTTACTTATTTTGCTATTATGAGATTTTATTTTGTGACATTCATCTACAAGTATAACGTCCCACTTAATTTTCATAAGTTTACTTTTGTAAGGTTCCAATATAGCAGAGTTTATAGTCATTAAAACAGTATCTTTAGGCAATATATTTTGTGGCACTATTTCTGAATTCCACATATTGTTAATTGCATTAGCAGTGGACAATATTAAAACCTTTCCATTCATTGCTACGTTTCTCATTGCAGTTATCGCAGGATAAGTTTTTCCTTTTCCTGGCTTATAAAACAAGCAAGCGTGCTTTTCCGTCATTAACAATATTTCTCCGTCTTCTTGATACGACCTTTTATTTAATAAATACTCCTCATACGTCATTTTACATCTCCTGTTAAACGAGCAATTAAAGCATCCACTACATCCGAATTATCAACAGCTATCCAAATACCACCTGCTGAACGTATTTTATTTCCAACTATACTTTGTGCTCTTGATACGTTTGATAGTTGTCCATCTCGTTTAATTTCTATCCCTACAAATAAACCTACTATAGCATCTTCTCCGTATAATTCTAATAACCGTTTAACTGTTACTGGTATACAACTAGTTACGTCCGGTCGTCCAGGTTCAGTAAACATACCTTGTGCATTTTTATATACATAACCACCTTGTGTTCGTATATTTTGCATAGTTCTACTTTGAATTTTGCATTCACGTTCTGTCAATGACATATACATACTCCTTTAATTTATTAGTGGAATTCATCGGACATTGACCGACTCACTTCCATACAAATCGCTGATGTTACTCAGCGATGTGTGTTATATTATTACGCAGGTTCGTATGATATTATTTTGTAACTTTGTTTAGTTTCTTTGTCATCAATGTATGTTCCGTCATCTGCAAGTACTTTTATATCTTTCTCGTATTCTTGACATTCAACGGTACCTTTAAACTTTTTACCTATTAAACTCTGGCCGATAGTTTCGTAATCACATTCAAACTTATAAATTTGTTCCTTAGTAGTTAAGTTCAAACATGCCTTAATCAAATTATTGTATGACCATCTTGCTTTAGGATTTAAACTGTGATACATAGTAGTTTTTCCAGCTTCTGATTTTGCATCAAAAACTGCCATAACGTTTCCAGAAGCACTAGCTTTTATTTCACAAGCTGTTATTTCAAATACGAAGGTTCCTTCTTTATTTAAGAATTCCTGTCCCTCATAATCACTAAATTTCTCTATCATATATTACTCCTTTAACTCATTTGAGTCTGCTTTATTTTCGCCTTCTGACAAATCAATAACGTTGGCTTTAGTTAATTTTCCGGCTTTAATTAACTCTTGCCATTTATCATAAGTAAAGTTTTCAACAAAATCACCTACTTCAAGTGACATATCTCTTGTACCTGTATCCATTAAAGGATGTGGACCTATATAAGTTAAAAATTTAACTTGTTTACTTCCGTCAGGCTCCAGTACACTTTTTCTACAACAGTAAAATATGTTTGATGCATCCTTCATATACTTTACTCCAGTTTTAATAGTTAAATCTGGAACAATACGTATCTCTTTTGCTAAACCACTAGTTTCATACGTTTCTAGTTCATTAGTGTGTGTTAACCATACAATAGTAACTTTTTGTTCTTCGCTAAAACGTTTCATATTGTCTTTAATGCTAAGCATCATTTTTGAAACGTCGCCCCATTCCTGTTGACTTATTGATTTTCCATTTTTCTGAAACTCCATGTATGATTTGTAATCATCTTGCATAGCACCAATAGTATCTATTACTATTGTTTTAAACTTGTCTGCATCCGGTTTACGTAAATCAGCTAATAATGATGCTAGTTTTTCAATAGAAGTTTTAGCTATTTTTCCATTTACAGGAAAATCATTTCGTAGGTTTTTAACTTTTATTTCATCATTTCCGTACTTAGATAATACTCTTCCTCCGCCATCGTTTCCTATTGATACGTACAACATAGGTTTAGGATAAGTACCTGCAATAGTTGTTTTTGCAGATTTTGGTTTGCCCATATACAAGTCTATGCAGTGCGTAACAAAATCGTCATATTCCATTTATTCCTCCTTTAAAATTTTAGATATAATTTACATAAGTTATGTCATAATTATACCTCCGTCTTTTTTAATAAATCTAATTAAGCTTTCATAAGTATTTTCTCGCCAATTATATTGTACTACGCTTATGTTTGAAAATTTAACATATATAGCAAGCATAATTAAGTACATATACGACAATGATGTAGACGTATCTTCGTCAGTTATATTATCTTCGCCTCTAGTCATAGCATCTTTAAACTCAGTTTCTGTGCGACAAAATATGTTAATTGTATGTTTATTTGATAATACTTTTTCAACAGTACTTAATTTCATATTCGTATCTCCACCTAACTTAACTCTGTAAACTAACTCGGTAAGAACGGCTCTGTCACATATTAAGTTACTATTTTCTGAACGTTTAAGTAAGTTTTCCCATTGTTCGTTGTAATCTTTTGAAGTTCTGTCAACTACAACTTGTTCCAATTTTAAGTCGTCAATTAAACGTTTACATAATGTAGTTTTACCTGAACCATCAACACCTTCAACTAATATTAACATACATCAGTTCCTCCGAATTTTGATGTAGAACGTTTTCCTTGTTTCTTAACGTAGTTTACATTTTGAGGTATCATCTTTATCATAACGTATTGACAAAATGACTCTCCAGCTTTATACTCAATTATTTGATTGCTTACATTATGAACTATTGCACTACAATTACCTGTGTAGTTAGGGTCAATAGGACATACTGCTACGGATAATCCTTTAACTGCTGCAGACGTTCTTGCACATAAGAATGCCATTTCACCAATACTAGGTGTTATGGTCACATCTAATTCAAAAACTGTAGTTGACTGCGGTAAGAATGTAACATCTTTGTCCAATACAATATCAACTCCTGCATCATCAGCATAACCTTTAACAAATGTTTCACGTTTTCCAAAAAGTTCGTGTTCATTAGGAAGAATATTATGTTTTAACAAGAATTCAGTCAAAGCATCGTTATACTTTTTTAAGCAATCTACGTATACCTTTTTTCCATAATCATTGGACGGATAACGTAACTCACGTTCCAAAAATTTATAACAAGCTTTTAAATCTGAAAGATACAACAAACTTTTAGCAGTATCCGTTAATTCAGTTTTAAATGTCATTGCCATAAATTCGCCTTCTTCATTATCCGTGTATTCTTTTACTCCAGGTATAATTGACTTAGTAGTTGATAATATGTCACCTCTTAACATTTCAACACTATCGTGATACATAGCAAGTTTCATTGCTTGAAATTCATCATTGTCGCTTATGTTTATTAAATAGTTTTTTCGTAACATTTCAGCTATATCTATAACACAAGCAACTACTAAATGAGTATGTTCAGCTAAATTTTCCTTTTCTCTTAAATCACAGCCATTCCATCTAACTAAATTTCTCATAGACATAGCATTAGAAACTACATTAAATGTATCACAAAATTCTTTAAAATCAGTTGTTTCCATAATAGTCCATCTCCTTTATAGCATTCTTAGCTACACGTTTCATAGTATCGTCATAAGTAGTAGGCAATATTTTGCTAGTTTTCTCTGCTTTAACCCATTTAGTAACTTCTTTTAATTCAGTATCAGTTAATAAATATGGTTGTGAAACTGCAATTCGTTCTAATTCCATTTTCCAAGCTGACTTTCGCCAATCATTTGTAGCAGGTTCATCAAAAATGTAAAGGCCAGGATTGTACGGCTTAAAATCACCGTTGAATACTTTTGTTCTAGTATAAAAATTGTCATCAATACATTTTGACTTAGGGAATACCCATTGCAATAATGACTTTGAATTATTATCCTTTACAGCATCTATTGCTTTTGACAATTCATAATACATATTTCTGTAAACGTAGTTTAATTCATCACAAAAACTGTTGTTAGTTCTACTGTAACAAGAACGTACAAAATCGCTAGGTGTAAAGCTACAAGTTAAACTTATAGTTTGTGCGTGAAGTCCTAAGTATCTAGCATCAGGGTATGGAATTTCTTTTTTACAAGCAGTAATATATGCCTTTTCAAGCAATGATTGAGCAGCAACTAAGTAGTGCATTATTTCATCATCATTTGCTATGTTCATAGGTATATTAAGTTCTTGTGACAAAGGACGTAATCCGTGACTTTCGCTACAAAATATAGCGTTGTCTCTTGTTAATTGTGCAAGACATATTCTACTTATTCCTTTAACTTCAAACTCAATTCTTATTCCTGATAACATAAACTTAGGGAATGTTTTTCCGTATATTACTTCGTCAATAAACTTTGAACATCTATCATTGTTTTTTGAATACTTTTCTGGCAAAGGTTTATATCCATCATTTCCAAAACGACCAAAATCATAAACTCTTTTTGCAATATCTTCAAAGTTAAAATTTAATAACTTTACTTTTATATTTGAATAACCATAGTTTAACTTCATTATTCTTTTCCCTCCCAGTTATTGTCCATTTTTATTAAGTCCTCTTGAGTAAGTCTATTGAACAGAACTTTAGTTAATTTGTCTACTGTAATACAATCTCCTGCATAAGCTAACATTATGTTAGTAGTTGAATTAAAACAACTTTCATCATATCCTAACAAAATTACTGGCTTATTTAATGCAAATGCCATTCCTATTTCAAATGCAGTTCCAGTATCTTTTTTAGATATTAAAGCTATAACAGTATCTGCATCTTTTAAGTTGTCAATATTTTGTTTAAACGTTTCTTTTGGTGATACTTTCTGTTGTTCCCTAGGAAAATAAACTTTACAGCCTGCTGACTCAGATGACTTGTTTACTATCTCAACTATATAATCATACAATTTAGATGTTATATCATCAAACCAAGGTGATGCAAAGTATATTTTATTTGGCTTTTTCATAACTACTAACTCACTATCTACAACTTTAAGTAACTTGTCCATTCTGTTTTGTAGTTCGTATATTGTAGTATTAGCGTATACACTAGTCTTTTTTAACATATTATTCTCCTTCGTTTATTTTAGGTTTTGAAATTCCTGCATTGGACCACATAGCAACTTCTTGCAATTTAGTTAATGCAAGAGATTGTTCTCTGCTAGCTGGTACCATTGTAGTAATAAGTTCAGCAAACTCTATTGCTTTATCCTTTATTAACTCTAGTTTTACCGCATCATTGCCATCAACTTTGTGATGTATATAGTTATTACGTATTTCGTTATAATTCATCGTCATTTACTTGCTCCTCCTTCTGCCTTCTATATGATACTGTTTCATACTTTTCCATTTCGTGAAAGTTAATTA
>Ga0172377_10008871_pt1 | contig 10319 bp, 9 predicted proteins | sample Pumphouse3metaG_FD_119749 | JGI IMG/M metagenome (GOLD analysis project Ga0172377, IMG submission 119749) | Leachate microbial communities from a municipal landfill in Southern Ontario, Canada - Pumphouse #3 metaG | ecosystem: Engineered > Solid waste > Landfill > Unclassified | place: Canada... | reverse complement strand
CGGCTCAATGAGGTGCACACGATTGCGACGTTGGCGTCGGGAGATCCCAATGCATCGAGTTTCATTCGGAAGATTCAGGATACGATTGCTGCGAGGGGGTTTGGGGATGCGGTGGAGGCCACCGTACGCAACATTATGTATGGAGAGGGCAGTTTGTGCGGCAACGGTGTTATTGATCCGGGCGAAACCTGTGAAAGTGACCGCGATTGCCCGGAGGGATGGGCATGTTCCGCATGCGAATGCGAACGCCCACTGGATGGCGACCCTGCCCTGGATACGTGGTTGATTGTTCCACCCACGGGCGGCACGCTCGTTTCCTCGGGGAGCACGTTGCTTTCCGTTGGCGGCACGGACGCCCATGGCAACCATTCTCTGGTACATACCTGGCATAACGACACATGGACACCTATCGGCCAATTGCCCAGCAATGCGGAAGGCAGTGCTGCCATCGCATTCAATGGCAAACTGCTGGTTGCCGGCGGATATGGCTCCATTCCCGTAGGCAGTTCCCAGGGTTTGCAGCATGCGCTGCCCATGAGCATGCATGTGTTGCAATCATCCAACGGGCAACGCTGGGACTATGCGGGCCCTCTGGGCGGTGCGGCAGCCAGAGATGTATCTGCCGTCTTCCGCCACGGAAAAGTCTGGGTAGGAGGACGCAACAAATACAACAACCGCATGCGGCTCTTCTCTTCGGAAGACGGCAGGGCGTTTGTGGAAGTCAAACCGAGCAGAGTCATACCGTACGGCACACTGCTTTCGTACAAAGGAATTTTCTACCTGGTCGGTCAATCCCAAATCTATGCATCGCGTAACGGCACTGACTGGTCGGTTGCCGCACCTGTCCCCTGGCGCACGACGTACGCATCGCGGAATATGGTGACCTTTGCACACGAAGGACTGCTGTGGATTCTGCTGGGCGAAAGCAGCACCGGTCCTATGGATCGCCTGTTTGTATCCAATAACGGCACGGATTGGCAGGAAGTACACTCTCTACCCTTTGGGAACCTGCGGGTGCACGATGCCACCGTACACGACGGCACACTCGTGCTTGCCGCACAGGAACCTGATACTGCGGAGTTGTTCTTCCAGGCACATATGGATGCAGCCCGCACTTACCTGGGGCAACATCCCTTCTCCCAGCACCTCAGTACTCTGCAGAATGCCGGTACGCTCGCATACGTCGGTCCCGAAATCGATGGCATGCCGGGTGCTCGTGATGCGGTCTATAAGCTTTCGCAGTCTGATCAGGGTATTCGCGTCCTCAAAACAGCTTCTGCTTTCCATGAAAAGTTTACCCAACCCACCATATCAGCAGATGGCCGATATATAGCATTCCGCACATACGCCATGACACAGAGTGAAAACGCGAGCATGCCTTCTTCTATCGAGTGGCAAGATACGCTGCAGGGCACCGGTAGAACCATCGCGGTGTTCCGTAATTATCTCCCATCGAATGACGGGCTGTACCCGGAACTCGATACCGTACTGTCGCGCAACGGTCAGATGCTCGCCTTTATAGAACGCGGAGTCAATCGGGCTGTACTGCGTATATGGCAAATCGACACCGAACCAGAAGACAGTGTTCCGATTGCTTCGATGCTCATAGATTCAGCAGCAACGCCCGCGACACTCAATCCGTTCTCCGCCCTGCGCTTTGAAGATGTACATGGGCGCTTCCTGAGCTTCATGTTCTCCGGATCGGCATCCCCTATGGACAATGATGCAGAAGCGACAGAAGAATTACGCCTGTTCGATAGGGAAACAGGACTTATGCACACGGTGAGTACCAATCTCAACCTGCACAGCGCTGCACCCGAGCCTGAAGATCTGGGCAGCATTGCCATCGGTCGGCGTTCACGCATCCGGTACCAAAAACTCATCGACGACAAGATTTTAGAAATCACCGGAGGCGCCTAATTCAGCCTCGCATGAGGTACAAGCGACCATTTGCCTTTCCTTCGAGTAGACGGTCACGCTGTAACTTTTCTACGATGGATTTGAGCCACCGCTCATGCTCATGCGGCGACCAGTCGATGCATATGCGGGCTCCGATGTCCCGGAGAGTGAGACCATGGGGAGCATCTCTCAATTCTTCCACGATTTTGCCTCGGAAAATTCGATTTGGCACATAGCGACCCGCCATTTCCCGCCCGGGTTCTGCGCGCGTTGCTGATATATTCTTTTGCGCGCGTACCTTGTATGCAGCCTTACAGAGTCCCTGTGCTGCCAGCGGGCAGGATCGGCACTTTGGATTGCGTTTAGTGCATACAAGAGATCCAAAATCCATGAGAGCTGCATGCCACTCTGCAGTCGTGCGTTCAGGCTTATCTCTATCCAGCGCTCTCTGCAATGCCTCCCCTGCCAGGCAGAGCAGATATGCATCGCTCTTGTGCCATGTCCCATCCGCGCGCTCCGCCCTAACACACGTGCGATGCAGGATACGACGGATATTGGTATCCAGACATGGCGTGGAAATGCCGAACGCAAAGTTGCGTATTGCCGCAGCCGTGTAGTGACCAATACCGGGAAGCGACTGCAGACCAGCCATATCATGCGGAAAGGCACTCTGCGTACCAACGATCGTGCGCGCGCAATCACGCAAACGGAGCGCCCTGCTGTTGTAACCCATTCCCCGCCATGCTCGCACCACCTCTGCATTGGATGCACCGGCTAAATCCTCCAACGTGCCAAACACCTCCAAAAAACGCTTGTACGTCATGACTACGCGTTGCACCTGCGTCTGCTGCAACATGATTTCGGATACGAGCACTTTGTACGCCCGCTGTGTTCCGTCCTCCTCTAGTAGGTCGCGCCAGGGCAGACGCCGCTTATGACTGCCATACCACTGCCAGATAGCCTCTGCAAAAGCTTTTATGCGTCCCGCGCGCAACATGCAGCCATCGTATCAGGAAGCCGCTTTCCGGGCGAATACCGTACCCATCGCGAAAATTCTCCGCACTTTCTGCTGAATCTGTTGACTCTCTGCAGACATCTTCCTAGACTTCTTGGGCAAAAGAGGACGTTTCCTCTGTATATTTTGCGACATTTTCTTCCTCCTTTTCCCCCTTTGTCATGGCTGACCAGAAATTTGACCGCAGCAAGCCGCATATCAACGTCGGAACCATCGGACACGTTGACCACGGCAAGACGACACTGACCGCCGCTTTATCCTTTAACTTCTCGCCCGAAGGGGAAAAGAAGAAATTCGAGGACATCGACAATGCCCCGGAAGAGAAGGAACGTGGTATTACCATTGCCACATCGCATGTGGAGTACGAGAGCGACAAGCGCCACTACGCACACGTTGACTGTCCGGGCCACGCCGACTACGTCAAGAACATGATTACAGGTGCCGCGCAGATGGATGGCGCCATCTTGGTGGTTTCCGCCGCCGATGGTCCAATGCCGCAGACACGCGAGCATATCCTCCTCGCAAAGCAAGTGAACGTCCCATATATCATTGTGTTCATGAACAAAGTGGATATGGTCAAGGATCCTGAGCTGCTTGATCTGGTGGAAGTTGAGGTACGCGAGCTGCTCAACAAGTACGAATTCCCCGGAGACGAAACGCCCATTATCCGCGGCAGCGCGCTCAAAGCAGTGGAAGGCGATGCCACTGAGATCGCCAACATTAAAATGCTGCTCGATAAACTCGACGAGTTCATTCCCGAGCCCAAGCGTGAAACGGATAAACCGCTGCTCATGCCCGTGGAAGATGTGTTCTCCATCAAAGGACGCGGCACGGTTGCAACAGGCCGTATTGAGCAAGGCAAAGTGAAGATCAATGACGAAGTGGAAATCGTCGGTATCCGCGAGACACGCAAGGTAGTCGTCACCGGTGTCGAAATGTTCCACAAACTGCTCGACGAGGGCATGGCTGGTGATAACGTCGGCCTGCTTCTGCGTGGCATTGAGCGCGAGGAAATTGAGCGCGGCCAAGTCATTGCCGCACCCAAGTCCATTACGCCGCACACTAAGGTCGAAGCGGAAGTGTACATTCTCACGAAAGATGAAGGAGGCCGCCACACGCCGTTCTTCAAAGGATATAAGCCGCAGTTCTACATCCGTACCACGGATGTGACCGGATCAGTTGAACTGCCGGAGAATGTGGAAATGGTTATGCCAGGCGACAACGTCAAGTTCATCGTTACCCTCGGCGCACCGATCGCCATGGATGAAGGTACCCGCTTCGCTATTCGCGAAGGCGGGCGGACTGTAGGCGCCGGTGTCGTGACCAAAATCCTCGAGTAAGCACAATCGCAATGAGGGGCTTTGGTCTCCAAAGTCCCTCATTGTTCCCACCTCCTGCTCTTTCTTCCCACCTCACGCTGCCATGACTCCATCTCCCCGCAAACCATCCACGCAAGAGAAAAAGGGTACTCGTGCCAAAAAAGCACCTGTGGCAGCACCTAAACAACACGCACCCAAAAAACAACACCAGGAGCCGCCCAAGGTTTCCACCATCCGTATTCGGCTGAGCGCATTCGATCATGCTGTTTTAGATGAAGCCGGTACAAAGATCGTCGATACGGCTGAACGGAGCGGCGCTGTGGTACATGGACCCATTCCTCTCCCTACGAAAATCCGCAAGTTCACTGTGAACCGGTCTACTTTTGTACATAAGAACGCCCGGGACCAGTTTGAAATGCGCACGCACCGTCGACTCATTGATCTGACGGAGACGACGTTCAAAACCGTGGAAAGCCTGCAGAATCTCAGCCTCCCCAGCGGAGTGGATATCGAGATTAAAATGAGTTAGCAGAACCGGGCACGCACGTTCTGCACTCTTTATTTCCACTTCTTCGCACGAATAGCGTTTTTGGCTGCGTCCTGCTCCGCCCGCTGCTTACTGTTCCCTGTGCCTTCTGCCACTTTCTCATCACCTATGTACGCGGCGCAAACGAATGTTTTATCGTGGTCCGGTCCTTCGTCGCTTATAACAGCGTAGTGAGGCGTCACACCGAACAGTTCCTGCGCCTTCTCCTGGAAGAAGCTCTTCTCGTCTTTGTCTTTCCCCTGAGCAAGGAGTTGCCCCAATCGAACCAGAATGAATTCGTTGCAGAACCGTTTTGCTGTTTCGTATCCCTGATCCAGAAAAATGGCCCCAATAAGCGCTTCTAAAGCATTAGCAAGCGTGGAAATTTTCGTGCGACCTCCACTGGCTTCCTCGCCGCGGCTCATGTACAGGTATTCACCTAAACCTATTTCCTGCGCCACCACAGCAAGATGCTGCCCCTGCACCAACGCCGATCGCCAGCTTGTCAGCTCCCCCTCCGTCTTCTGCTGATACTGGAACAGGTATTCTGTCGCAACAAGTTCGAGCACTGCATCGCCGAGGAATTCCAGGCGTTCATTGTGCCCTCGCCCAGTGTTCCGGCGCACGGCGCTGCGATGTGTCAGCGCCTCCTGGAGCACCTCTTTCTTGCGAAAATGCACACTGATTGCTTTCTCCAGAATGACGCTGGAAGACGGCTGTTTCATCCTTCGTAGTGTAGAGCCGTAACGGCCAATGGGAAATACCCATTTCCCCTGTTGCACCTCTTATTTCGCCACGTGATTCACAGCAATCGCCGGATCGTGCGCAATGGCATTGAGTACGCCATTGACGAATTTTCCACTCTCATCCGTTCCATACTCCTTTGCGATATCGATCGCCTCATTCATGGCTACGGCTGGCGGCGCATCATTCGCAAACAAAAGTTCGAATGTTCCAACGAACAATACACACCTCGCAATCGGATCCATACGTTCGAGCGTCCATCCGGGTGCATGTTCCACAATGGCCTTCTGCAACTCCTCTTCATGATCCAGGACACCGGAAAGCAGTGCTTCCGCAAACGCACTATCCGCTTCCCCCAGCTCCCGCACATTGCGCTGTAACGAATCCTGCATATTCACTCCGCGCGACAGGTGCTCGAAGAGAACCTGCATTACAGCAATCCGGGAAAGATGGCGTTTGCGTGCCATACCCTTACGCCTTGATCTTTGTAATCCCCTTCAATGCCTTCTCTTCACCATTCTTCGGCGGAGCGATAACAGCGTACGGCGATGCCTGCACGTCCGTTAAACGTTTTTGCTGTTTTTGGACATACACAGAGTACTGTGTATTTCCTGTGCTCTTGGCACGCCGCTTCTTGGGTGTCGGTCGCTTGGACATTTCACACTGATAGTAAAGGGACAGACGGGCAGAAGCAAAGAAAATACTGCCTTTCGCCGGCAGCGAATGCTTTAGCCATTCGGTTCGCCTGCGCTCGCATGCACTGGTGAGTACTTCTGCGCCAGATTCTGTGGCATTGCGCGGTAACGCGCAACGAGCATGTGCTCTTCCTGTTCTCCACCTGGACGAATAATGCGCTGGATCCAGGCGATTTCATTTGAACGCAGTCCCCGGCCATTCACCGTGAGTCCCGGAGGAGCCGCACTGGTGAAATAGGGACCGTCCATCTGCACGTTTCGCCCATCGGGCGTGCCATAGATGTGCACGTACGCATCGTATCCATCGTCATACGCCTGCAAGAGCAGGTAATCACCCGTATCATTCACAAAGGTGAGATCCTGCGCGCCCGGGAATACGGTTGCATCCAGACCAACGCCATGGTGCTCGTAGTACGAAACGTACAGGCTGTGTGCTTTCCAATCCCTGGCAACGAGTCCTGCATTAACAATCGCCCGAAACGTCGTAGTGGATACCTGGCAAATCCCTCCACCAGGTGCGTATACCAAATCCACGCCGTTCACGATCACTTTGGCCATGTGCCAACCATTACCTGTTGTCACAGGGCCCTGCAATGTCGCATTGAAGGAGAATTTCTCTCCCGGCGACACCAGCACGTTATGCACATGCTCATTGAGCGCTTTTCGCACATTCTGCATGCGCGCCCACGTGGAACCGCGGAAATCTGAACGACCGGTGGCCAGGAGTGTTAACTGCCCCAAGCCGGTACCCGTGCTATTGATGACGGTACCCACCTGCCGTTCAATCGGGATTGTGAGTTCAGTTTCTCCATTTTCCAGCGCCGCCGCGATCGCGGTGACCGCTCCGGTACTATGGAATACATCACCCGACCGTGCCGCCCCATCGGTGCGTGCACGCATGATGTTGCCCTGCCTCTCCAGATCTGCGATTACCACATGCCGGGGCGGACGCAGATGCTCGGCAATGTGTACTTGCAACGCATCTGTGATCCGGGACCGGTCGATCACGAATGCGGCCTCCTGTTGCGTGAATACCGGAAGAATCCACTGTGGGTCTTCTGGCACACTGAATGCTACCGTTCGCACTATGCCATCAGCATCAGTAAAATGCGCTGTCACTGCGCCTCTGAGAAGCTGCTGCCTCTGCGCCACCGCGGCAACCAGCGCTTGCCTACTCGGAAACGGCAATCCACGCTTGTGCAACCGCGCCTCCAGGCGATCAGCAATGTGCTCTACCAAAAGCGGCTGAGCTGCCTTCTGTTCCTCCTGAAGCAAAGAAGCACTCAAGGCAGCACCCATGACCGATGCAGAGACAATGATGGCTGCGACAGCGCCGAATGTTCGTTTCGCACGCAGCAATCTGCGTACGATGGAGGTGGATTTGTGTTTCATATGTATTATGTTTTAATATGTATATTATACAACTATAATTTATTTATGTCAAAACATCATACTGCGGTGCCACACTCCCGCTCCTGGTTGCACTCTTCCTTTACCTCCGCTGCCCGGAAAGCACTAACATGAAACGAAGCAGATACAAAAACATGTTGAAGATATCCAGGTATAAGCTGAGTGCCAGCATAAACGGATTGGCACCCATCTGACCCATGCGCTGCACCCTCTGCATATCGTACGCCGTAAAGAGGGCAAAAATGATGACACCGCCACCTGAAATGAGCAGTTCAAACTGTTGTGTGCGCAACGCCGGGATGAATATCTGCAGCAGCGCAAAAGCAATCAGCCCGAGCAGAGCCAGAAAAAGTCCCTTTGCCATTATGCCAAGATTCCAGGACGTCGTACGCGCAAACACCGCAGCCGCCCCAGCCATAAAGCCTGTCGCGGCAAGCGCATTAATGAGGATGGTCGGACCATTGCTGTATCCAATAATCACCGCGGAGAGAAACGGCGTGATCACGATGCCGGAAAACACAGGAAAAAGACCAAAAAGAAGGTAATTGAGCGGTGTTTTTTCCATCCACCAGCGCGCTGTAATTACCAGACCGAGCTGCGCGAAGAGCAGGATAAAATGCAGTCCTGCGCTAAAAATAGCAGTGGCGAACTGCGCCCCTATATATGCACCGATCACCGTGAGCGCCATGGCCATGGCAAAGAGGGCATACGCTTGCGATTCTGTGGAGGCAGAAAGCGTGATGGGACGGCTCTGAACGGTACGATCGAATTGCATGCTTTGAGTATACGAATACCACGCGCAAATTCAATGCAGAAGAGATATCATGCTGTGTGGTGCATCACGAAAACTGGTATAGAAATGGTATTTAGTGTATAATTATATGATTATGCGCTTCCTGAAACTGGTATTGGCCTCCGTGCTCTGCGGCATGCCCGCTGCCGCTGCCGCCCAGGTGGACCCCTGTATTAGCGGAAGCCTGACATGCAACGCGGACCTGGCAACGTATGTCGCCGGCATCCTGCCGGCACTGGGTACCGCATTCGTTGGCGTGCTCTTTGCGGCACTCGTCTTCTACGGCTTCAAGCTCGCCGTAGAAAGCCGCAGCGACAGTGGTATGCAGAATGCCACTCAAGCATACTTAAATGCATTCATCGGTTCCGTTGTCGTTCTGGGCGCCTATATCTTTGCGAGCAGTTTCGGCACCGTGAATGTGATTGCCCCCGCAGCTACGGAAACCGGCATTATCATCCCTATCATCACATTCGTCGTACAACTCGTTGGGGCAGTGCTCATTCTTAATATCGTTATCCAGGGCTTCCGCCTGATTGCAGCCATGAGCGAAGGCGACACGGATTCCGCACGCAAAAATCTGCTACAGAGCCTCATTGGTGCTGCGATTGTTATGCTCACTGTACCAATCATCAACCTCATTCAGCCGGGGGCTTTTAGCAGCGGCATCAACGCCGAAATCGTCGGCATCGCCAATTTCTTGGCTACGCTCTTCGGGCTCCTCGCCGTTCTCACCGTGATTGTAGCGGGCATCATGCTGGTCGTATCCGTGAACGAAAGCCTGAAGGACCGTGCCAAAACACTCATCATCACCGCACTTATCGCCATCGTGGTCGTCATGAGTTCGCTGGGTATCGTCCGCATTCTTCTCCCCTCCTGATGAACCTGCATCGCGTATACACTATTGGAATCATCGCGCTGACCGCAGGACTGTGCTTGCCTCTTGCCGCCATGGCGCAGGACGCGCAATCCGGCATCGCTGATGCAGGCGGCGTGCTCACCAACTGGTTCGGTAACGAAGTCGGTTCTATTGCAGAAGGACTAGCGCTTCTTTTTGTGCCAATCATCAATTCCGTTGCTGCGCTGGCCATCGTGGCATCGGCGATCGCGATGGCATTCAGCCAGAGCGAAGAACACGCCACTACGGCACGACGGACGATTATCGGTTCTGTTGTCGCCATCATGCTGGTGAACGCAACTAATGCCATACGCAGCGGATTCTTCGGCTCCAGCTATGTCTCCATAGGCAGCGGTGGCATCAGTTTTGAATCCGGCTTGTCTGTGGAAATTCTCGGTGTGGCAAGGTGGCTTACATCCGCCGCGGCCACAGTCGCCGTACTCATGATCATTGTGAGCGGTATTCGTGCCGTCATTACCTGGGGCAGTGAAGAAGGCCTGGCACAATTGCGACGGACTGTCATTTCTGTCGTCGCAGGATTCACCCTCATCGGTGTGCGCCTGATCATTGCAGAATCCATCACCGAAACAGGTTCCCCTGGAGGCATCACCAGCGAAATCGTGCGTGCGATGAACATCGTTGTTGGATTCATGGGTCTCTTTGCCGTCATCATGATTGTCATCGCAGGCATCATGATGGTTATCAATATCGGGGACGATAACCAGTACGGCCGTGCAAAATCACTCATCATCCGGGTTGTAATCGGGCTCCTGGTTATTCTGGCAAGCGCCGGCATTGTGAACGTGATCTATAACGCAGTGTAAGCAACCAAGCACTACATGCGTGTAATACGCGCATACATATCTTTGGCAAACGCAGATTCTCTTGCATGATCCACGATAGGTCTGGGGTACGTTCCCCTCTTTTGCTCCTGCATTCCCACGCCCCACCCCTGAATTGCCTGTACACTCCACTCTGCCAGTTCGGGAATCCATTTTTTGATGTATGCACATGCCGGATCGT
>Ga0172377_10008870_pt1 | contig 10320 bp, 10 predicted proteins | sample Pumphouse3metaG_FD_119749 | JGI IMG/M metagenome (GOLD analysis project Ga0172377, IMG submission 119749) | Leachate microbial communities from a municipal landfill in Southern Ontario, Canada - Pumphouse #3 metaG | ecosystem: Engineered > Solid waste > Landfill > Unclassified | place: Canada... | reverse complement strand
TGTCCTTATGCATCTTGGCCTGACAGAAGAACAGGTAGAGAGACTACAAGGGGCTGTTTACTTAGTATTAAAGCAGAATAACCTGCTGCGAGAGGACTGATGCTATATGGCATTAGGCGACGGCGCCAGAGGGCATATTGATCGGAAAAAGGCTGGGTTGCATGTCCTCCTGCAGAACTGGGGCGGTCAGCTTGAGGGCTATGCGAAAACCCATGCGCCCTGGACGGATCGAACTTCTCACGCCAGGCAATCTCTGCACGGCGGTGTGGACATACGTGGCGAGCAGCAGGTGTTATATCTTTCCCATGGCGTGGAGTATGGTATTTGGCTAGAAAATGCCCACGGCGGCAACTATGCCATTGTGGGGCCGACGGCTGATGTTCATCTACCACGCATCCGCCAGACAGTATTGGACTACTGGAGGGAGTAATCATGAGAAAAACAATCAGGCAGATCCTTGTTGATAATATTCCACAGGTTGAGGGGCGGGTGTATGAACCTCACGCTGCTGGAGCAAGTACGCAGAAGCCCTATTTGGTGCTACGTGAAGGTGTCCAGGACCCAGAAGCGGACTGGGCGGCCTTCTCTACCATTGTCGAAGTCTGGCCCTACGTCAAGCGGACCACGTTTCGGCAGGTGGACAGCCTGGCTAATGCCGTTACAGACACCCTTCATCGGGCCAGATTTGCCCATGCCGGCGAGGAGTACCTGATTGACTATCTGGGCAGTGCCGGTCAGGACTTTGTAGACGAGGAATGGGATGCCATTACCCGGGGCCTGCGGTTCAGGGTGTTTGCTTTGGGTTGGCTGAATGGTCTGACGTATGAGCCGGACCCGGTGGCAGCGCTTCAAGGCTGGGTAACTGAAACATGGCCGGAAGTGCATACCGACCCCACTACATGGACCCCCGTTGATACTACTCCAGGAGTTTATTGGCGATTGGTGCGGATGATGCCAGTACAGACTACGGCAGCGGTCACCTGGATAGAAGCTCAGATAAACGGGCACATCCTGGCTCCCTCTGCTGCTATTCGACTGCTCTGGGTGCGAAAGTTGGCTGAAGGATTAGCAAGGCAACGCAGGCTTAAAATGCTGGATGGGTGTCCTCTTGAGCTGTCGCGGGTTACTGCTGATAGCGAGGCCGATCCGATGAGAAAAGGGCAGATACAGCTGGTTGCCAGGTTTGGAGTTTTGCAGGTCAAAGAAGATGCGCCTGCGCTAAATAAGGCGCACATCACGGAGGTGAAGTAATTGGCAGACGTCAAAAGGCGGCAAGATGCAAAAGAGCAGGAGAAAGTAGTTACACAAAAACAACCTGATAATTTATACGTCCGTAGCGAGCTTATCGGGGCGGCCTCTTCGTTTGGTGTAAGGCCTGAAGTGGTTGCCGGGGCCTTACGACTGGTGGGCAAGGATAAGTTGACGAAAGAAGAAGCAAAAAGTGCGATTAGAAAGTATTTAGAGAGGAAGGTGTAAAATATGGCTGGTGCAATTTTTCAGGTGGGCGAACAAAAAGTGCGCCCGGGTGTGTACGTTCGTGTAACCAGTGCCGGTGAATCATCAGCCGCTGTAGTACCGCAGGGTATTGTTGCGACTTTGTTCCGGTCTTCCTGGGGGCCATTGGGTGAGCCGGTGGTATTGGAGAACGAGCCTTCTGCGCTACAAAGGTTTAGCGGTGGCACTGTTGATGCTGTTCAGGAGAACTTTAGGGGCGGATGCCGGCAGGTAGTGGGTTATAGACTAGGAACTGGCGGGGCAAAAGCGATGGTAACATTGCAAGATACTACTGCAGTTCCGGTAGATGCGGTTAAGTTGGAAGCTCTTTACGAGGGCGTGAGGGGCAATAACTTCACAGTAACCATCCGAGGTTCCCTGTCTGATGATACAAAGCGGGAGCTGCTCCTATATGAAGGTGCTACTTTACGACAGACTGTTGAATTTACAAAAGGCGTTGGAGAGGCGGCTGCCCTAGTTGAGGCGCTTAGCGATTCTCCTTGGGTTGCGGCTACTTTGGTTGCAGAGGGAACCTTAGCAGTTGTTGCTCAGGCACCGTTTGCTGGTGGTGAAGATCCAACAGTAACAGGTGAGGCTTACAGCGCAGGGCTTTCTGCAATTGAAGCAGTTGACTGGAACGTGCTATGTGTAGATACTGATGATGCTGTTACTCATGCAGTTGTCCAGGCGTACATTGACAGGGTAAGAAATGAGGGCAAGCGGGTATTAGCTGTTGTAGGTGAACCTGCTAGTGTTGAACTGTCCACCAGGTTTGCCAATGCTCGAGGGTTCAATGGCCCGGCTATTATATACGTAGCTAATGGTTTTATTGATGCCGCTGGCAATGATTTAGATGGCTACAAGGCTGCTGCACGGGTAGCAGGAATGGTGGCTGCTGCACAGATAACAGATTCGCTGACTCATGCCGTAGTCCGGGGGGCTACCGGCATAGAAGGTGCCTTGACAAATGCAGAAATTGAACAGGCAATCGAATCTGGTGCCTTGGTGTTTACGATGTCTGCCAAGAAGCAGGTGCATATCGAAAGCGGCATCACAACTTTTGTGACACCGACAGCTGATATGGACGCCGGATGGAAGAAAATCCGCAGGATGAGGACGCGCGACAACCTTATTGAGCGCATTGTTGCAACCTGGGATCCTATAATCGGGAAAATCAACAACAACCCCGATGGTAGAGCCACCCTTATTGCAGCTGCTCAGGGGATTATTAATCAAATGGTTGGCGAAGGTGCACTGATAGGCGGAACCTTTGTTGAAGATCCGAATAATCCGCCTGTTGGTGATTCGGCCTGGTTTGTGGCTGCCGTGGATGATATTGATAGCGCGGAGCGGTTGTATATTGAGTTCGGCTTCCAGTTTAGCCCGACAGCATAATTTAGGAGGTGTAAATAATGGCTGATGGACGTTATATATTTCGTGATTGTGTTCCAGACGGTGACATTGACATTGCCAATGTGACTCCTGGGGAGGTACTCACCCGTGCCTGGTCGTTCCGGGCAAATGCCGATCCTGGTTTTCAGGAGGCGTTAGATAGCGGCAAGTTTGACCCCAGAAACATCTTGAGAGGCTATGACGGTGAGCTCTATGACGGCGACGGTAATTTCTTGGCTGAAGTAAACGAATGGCACGCACCTATTAGCTTTGAGAATAGTGATTATCAAGCAGCAGGCCAGAAGCTTAAATGGGCTATCCCACAAGGATATTCCGTAGCGCTCACATTTACCGAAACAGTTGTTCGAGATGCCGTGTTGCTGAATAAGGTTATTGGTGGTTTGAAGGCCGGCTCCCCAGATGTGTCGCTTAACTTTATGGGCGTACTGCGTGGACATAGCGAGGCCTAATTAAAGCAAATAAAGGAGGGCTACAGCAAATGACTGAAGATAGCAAAAAAGATATGTTAGCAGCTGAAGACACAATCCTGAAGGATGTTGGCGGTGTCCTGCAGGCTATGGAGACAATTACCGAATATGATACTTTTAAGGTGATTCGTAACGGCAAAGAACTATTCTCCTTCCGAGTGTGTGGTCTTGACGATGAGGAAATGGAGCGATGTAGAGATGAAGCGACTAAGATGGTCAAGAGTAAGCGACTGGGTACGACAGTGCCAGGCGACTTTAACTCTGCAAAGTTCAACTCCTTGCTAGTCTACCGGGCCACCCATCCGGAAGATCGGAAATGGCTCTGGGATAACAAAGAGCTGCAGCAAAAGGCAAAGGTGATATCTGGCTGGCGTGTTATTGATGCTGTATTACGGTATGGGGAGAAGGAAGCGGTAATTGAGCTGATAGAAAAACTATCCGGCATGGATGAAGATGGAAATAGCCTTGAAGAGACAATAAAAAACTCATAAAAGCAGGGGGCAAGACTACCCTGCTTCATCAGGTTTTCCAGCGGTTAGGGATAACTCCGGATGAGCTTTACGCCAAGTCCTACAAAGTGAGGGCTTTCATTTTTGCTTCGATGCGGGTTCAGCTGGAAGCGGAAGAAGAGCAGGTTCGGGAGATGGAGAGGAGGGCAAGGGGCGGTGGCAGGTAACGAAATTTACAGGGTAGAGATACCGATTATTGTTGATGATCAGACCGAAGGGCCTCTCCGAAATGCGGAAGCACGAGTCAATAGGTTTCAGCAAAACGCAGAAAAGGCAAATCGTAAAACCAAGAAACAGCTCGAGTCCCTTGCCCAGATCAAGGCTGAACCGATCATGAAAGTCAGAGATCAGCTGACAGGCAACGTGCTTAAGGCAGATAAACTGATTCGCAAGCTGGACGCTGAAAAAGCGTCTCCGCTCATCGAGGCCCAGGACAGAGTTTCTGCAGTAGTAACGAGGATCAACGCTGCGCTGAAGGCCTTGGACAAGGGCGATGTTGAAGTGTTGGCTGAAATGAAAGGCCCGCTCATGGATGAGATTGTGAAGGCCAAATCAGCCCTGGCAAAGCTAAACAATGTAAGAGCTGGCCCTATAGCAGAACTCAGGGGTGAGCTATTTGGCCAGCTGAGTAAGGCTACATCCCAACTGCGAGACATTGATAGGCTTCATGTTGAACCCAAAGCCACCCTGCGGGAACGGGTGACTATGAAAGCCAGGGAAATCAGTGGCAATCTTCGCCAGCTAACAAGCAAGGCGTGGACAGTAGTGGTTAATGCAAAAGACAGAGCATCTGGTATCATCAGAAGCATTGGCACGAACTTAAAAAGGCTGGGTGTTGGAGTGATTGGAGGAGCTGGCGTTCTCACCAAGATGGGCATTGATATGTTTGTTGAGCGTGAAAACGTCACGATGGCATTTGAGACCATGCTGGGCAGTGCTGATGCCGCAAAGAAACGTGTCGAGGAGCTGACCAAGTTTGCAGGCATGACTCCTTTTAGCCGTGATGAAATATATGAATCGTCACGTATACTAGAGGTATTTACGAAGGGAGCCTTGTCTACCGGCAAGGGCTTAAAGCTGGTTGGCGATGTTGCAGCTGGGACAACTCAGCCGTTCAATGAGGTAGCCTTGTGGATAGGCCGGCTATATGACGCCATGGCATCCGGCAGACCTGTGGGCGAAATGACAAGTCGCTTGCAGGAAATGGGTGCTATCAGCGGCAGCCAAAGAAACAAGTTAGAACAGCTGGCCAAGTCAGGCAAGAATATCTCCCAGACATGGCCTGAGGCTGAAAAGGTATTCGGGCGTTTTAACGGACAGATGGAAATAATGTCTGAGGGCATGGGAAACCTGATCCTGTCCACCAAATCGTTTTTCCGGGAAAACGTTGTTGCGCGTTGGGGTCAGGGCGTTGAGTCCGTCCTAGGGCCACTCCTGACAAAATTCCGAAACTGGAGAAACGAACATCCCGAGGAGTTAGAGAAACTAGGAAATACTGTTCAGGGAATAGCAAGCAGGGGAACAGAAAAGATAGTTGGATTCTTTGAGGGAGCATATGGCCGTATAAAGGAAATTGTCGAATCTCCCGAATTTAAAAGCGCTACATTCGAGGAAAAGATCGTGATATTGTTTGAAGCTGGCCTTGATGCGGCAGTGACATGGCTGGAAGGTCCGGGAGCAGAACTCATCACAAGCGCTTTCACGACATTGGGCGAAGTTGCAGGGAAGGCGTACCTTGCCGGGATGAAGAAGCTTGGAGAGAAAACGGTTGAAGAGCTGAAGCAGGGAGACCTTGCTGGTGCTGCTGTTCCTGCCGCTGCCATGTATCTGTTGGGTGGCGGAGCGCTACTAAAGGGCGGCCTGACAGTTGGCAAGGGTGCGCTTGCTGGAGGCAAAAAAGCCGTACAGTCCAAGCCTGTGCGCGGGCTTGCTGGGAAGGTCAAGACAGCCTTTGTTGGTGAGGATCTTTTGCAGGCATCCAAAAGAGCAGGGACCACAACACAGACCGCCACCAAGGCAGCCGCTACTACTACAAAGGTGGCTGCCAATACTACAGCAAAAGCTAATAGGCAGGTTGTGGGCTCATCCAAGGGAGCGGCCAAGCAAGTCACAAAAGCATCCGGGAGTCTTGGCACTCTAGGTAAATCAGCCAAATCGCTGGGTAAAGTTGCAGGAAGAGCCGCTGTGCCGCTGGCTATAGGCCTTGAAGCGTACGATATCTATAAGTCGCAGGACAAAGTCAAGGCCACTGGCAAGGCTGGTGGCGGTTTGGCCGGAGCCGCTCTTGGTGCTAAGGGCGGAGCGGCAATAGGTACTATGATATTGCCTGGCATCGGTACGGTAGTAGGAGGCGCACTGGGTGGCGTTGGCGGGTATCTAGCTGGTAGTTTTGCCGGCGGCAAGGTTGTTGACGCAGCACGCGGAGGTGGAGGTGGTGCCGAGCCTGCCTATGCAGAGGGTGGCGGTGCAAGCACAAACCAGTACCTTAACCAGGAGGTCTATGAGCCGTTTCGTGAGCAGGTTGTGAGGGCGGAATCTTGGGGTAGGAATTTAATTGGCAACTTCATGCGCGGTCGTGATTCTGCTGGGATGAGCATGACAGGTTGGCTGAACAATAAAGTTTATGAGCCATTCCGTGAGATTGTAAATAGGTCTGAATCCTGGGGTAGGAATCTAATTGGCAACTTCATGTCAGGTAGAGACTCTAAGGGCATGTCAATGAGCGGCTGGTTGAATAACCTGCTGTACGAGCCTTTCCGTGAACAGGTGAATCGTGCAGAGTCGTGGGGTAGGAATTTAATTGGTAATTTCATGCGCGGTAGAGATTCCGCGGGTATGTCGATGGGCGGTTGGTTAGATTCGCAAGTGTATTTGCCTTTTTGGAGCATTGTTGTACGTTCGGAGTCCTGGGGACGTAACCTCATAGGGAACTTCATGCGTGGCAGAGACTCGGCCGGCATGTCGATGACAGGATGGTTAAACTCTCAGGTATACGAGCCATTCCGATCGGTAGTCAACAGAGCAGACAGCTGGGGACGGAATATGATTGGTAACTTTATTTCTGGCATGGAGTCAAAAAGGGGTGATCTATCAACCGAGGTAAGAACCCTTACTAATCTTGTAGTTAATCAGTTCCGCCAGGGGCTAGGCATCGCGTCACCATCCAAGCTGGCGTTTGATATAGGTCGCTACACCATGTTGGGGCTCATTAACGGCATGAGCTCTGTTGATGTTAAGAAATTCACAGAGAAACAGATGGCAGCCTTAATGGATGCAATGGGATCTGCAGGAGGGAACGTTACGGGATGGCTCAGTGCAGCGCTCATGGCTACGGGAACACCCCTCAGCTGGCTGCCCGGATTGCAGCGCTTAGTCCAAGCTGAATCAAGCGGGAATCCGACTGCGGTCAACAGAATATCGGTTGGAGGGGAGCACGCCACTGGGCTCCTACAGACACTACCCAGCACATTCAGATCTTATGCCGCACCTGGTATGGGTAACATCATGAACCCAGTGCATAACGCAGCTGCTGCAATCAACTATATAAAATCCCGGTACGGGAGCGTGTACAATACTCCCCTATTCAGGAGTGGAGGCAGATATGTCGGATACGCTCAGGGCGACATAGTGACCAGGCCTCACTTAGGGCTTGTGGGGGAAGCCGGGCCTGAGGCGATTATTCCGCTATCGGCACGGATGAGGAGCCGGTCGTTATCGCTGTGGGAGAAAACAGGACAGATGCTAGGGGTGCGGCCATATGAATTTGGAGGTTTTGCAGATCTAGCGCCGGCGGTAGCAACTGGTGGTGGTGGCTATAGCAGTATAAGCATCGTGAATAATGTCAGCGTATCGGTTGATGGAGATGGTAGCGGTGAAACACCCTCAGCAAGAGAAATAGCAGATGAGGTTGCAGATGAAATAGCAATGAAGATAAGCAGTATATTTGGAAACATGCCGTTGAGAAGTTAAACTGCGTACCTCTGTATTTAGCAGGAATATGCATATCAATATAGAACTAACCTGCAAGAGGGGGGTAAGTTATGAGAAAGAATCTATTTCTAATTGCGTCCTTGTTTATGCTAGTGCTTGTGGTGGCGGGCTGTGGGGAAGGAGAAAACGAAAAAAACGCTAACGTCCCTACTGGTGACAACGAGAACGCTGTCATCGAAGAAAAAGCCATAGAACCCGAAAAGGTACTAATTGAAGGGGCAGGGGAACGAATCCTGGAATTAACCGAAGGACTTTCTTATTTTACGATCGTTGAAAGCATTGAAGTATATCAACAAGGGGACGAGACATGGGCTGTTGTAAAAACAGGCGAAATAAAAGATTATGATGACGGCGGGTGGAGCGAAGAAATAGCAAGGCTGACAATATTAAATGCATATGGGAACGTGATCTATCTGGATAAGGTTCTCGTTGTTAATGCAGATAATATCCAAGTAGCCTCGATGTGGAACTGGCTCTCGAAAGAATAAATTAGCAATATATACTTTGGAACACTTTAGAAACGCTCGTAATGGGCGTTTTTTAATTATAGCATGCCCAAGGGCAGGTGAAATATATGCTTTTTAGTCTATCTGTAGGCACAAAAAAAATTCAACTCCCTATGAATCCGGAGAAAATTACGGCTAAAACAGGCAGTAACATGAACACTTTTGAGGTTCTTGACATTGGAGAAATAGAGCTGCCACGAGGCACAAAGCTAGACCGCATTTCTTGGGAGGGGATCCTGCCTGGTGAGTCACGGAGAAATATGCCTTTTGTGAGGCAGTGGCGGGAGCCAAAAGATATTGTAAAAGAGATAGAAAAATGGAAAAATAACGGCACTAAAATTAGGCTGCTGGTGACCGAAACCACAATAAATCAGGATGTGTACATATCAGATTTTGAGCATACCTGGAGTGGTGGTCATGGTGACTGCCAGTACAGTATTTCTTTAGGGCAGGCCCGGGATCTTGTGGTTCAGGTTCAGCCTGGAGAAGCGCCGAAACCTAAACCGGCCCCGAGGCCGGCACCCCCTGCTCCTAAGATGTATACGGTAGTAAGAGGGGATTGTTTATGGAACATAGCAAAGCGGTTTCTGAAAAACGGGGCGCGGTGGCCGGAGATATACAACATTCCAAGAAACAAAAAGATAATCGGCCCTAACCCCAACCTGATTTATCCGGGCCAGGTTCTTCAGATACCTTAAAATATTTCACGTGAAATAACCATAAGGAGGGTTGCATCATGATCGATATAGCAAAAATAAAATACAGCCTTCTCGCCGTGCTATCCGATGGTGCAAAAGTCCGCCCTCAAATTGCAACATCCAATGTAACTACCGAGGAGAATGAAGGGGAGCTGGCTGTGAGGCTTGAGGCTGATTTTCACAACGCCAAAACATCGGATGGAAAGAGACTGCATCAGAAGCTGCCCTTAGGGTGCCGATTATCCCTGTATTCTGATTGGGGAACAGGGAGTAATGAGGTGTTTAGGGGCGCTATCTTTAATTGGCGCTATAAAGAGGATCCGCAGGAGCAAATATCTATAACGGCATACGACCCCCTTTTTTATTTGAAGAACAGCAAAGATGATCGATACTACAAGGCAAACACTACAGGCAAGGCGATCATCGTTGATATCGCTAAAGCTTGGGGTATCCCTCTTGGTACCGTACAAGGGCCGAATGTCGCTCTAGCAAAGCAGATATTTAGAGGTGATGAGCTATCGGATATGATAACGAACGTCCTGGAGCAATCGAAGAAGCGGGGCGGTGGCGAGTGGGTAGTGCGGAGCAAGCAGGGGAAGCTCGATGTAGTTCAGCCGGGGCAAAATTCCCCGGTTTATCATTTCGGAGCAGATAGTAATGTGTCGCTTGTGGAAGATCAGCAGGACATAGAAAACCTTGTTACCCGGGTAAAGGTAATAGGCGCTGAAGACAAAGAAGGCAAGGCGCCGGTCCGAGCCACAAAGGATGGCCGGACAGAGTTTGGGATACTGCAGGATTTAGTTTATGAGCGGCAGTATGACAATCTTTCTGCAGCTACGAAGGCGGCAGAAGAGATACTTGATGAGCAGGGTAAGCCCCGGAAGAAAAGGAAGGTCTCAACTCCTGATCTTCCTTTTCTGCGTAAAGGGGATAAGGTACACATTACAGCGGGTACCTTGAACGGCTACTATGTTGTTCTCGGTATCACACGCAAACTCTCAGATTTGACTATGACGCTGGAGGTGGATGATGTTGGCTAGTGGGATGAGCAAGCTGGCGCAGGTATTGTCAGAGCGGATAGGCGAGCAGACACAGCGACCTGACGACTTGGAACTGGGCACAATACAGGGGAACATGAGTCTCTTAATTGACCGTTTCCCGATACCGATACCGAGAGGTGAATATTTGGTTTGCAGAACCCTTACACTACTAGATCCTCTCACAGCTACAAAATTTACAAGCG
>Ga0172377_10008868_pt1 | contig 10322 bp, 5 predicted proteins | sample Pumphouse3metaG_FD_119749 | JGI IMG/M metagenome (GOLD analysis project Ga0172377, IMG submission 119749) | Leachate microbial communities from a municipal landfill in Southern Ontario, Canada - Pumphouse #3 metaG | ecosystem: Engineered > Solid waste > Landfill > Unclassified | place: Canada... | reverse complement strand
TGGATTCAACGGTCTTTCCGGAAGCATAGTAGATATATTTCTGATCCGGTTTCATCTTAGCCTTATAGTCCTTGAAGCTGATAGGTGTATCACTGTTGAGGCTCTTGAAGACTAAGAGATCCTGAAGATCGTCTTTCTTCATTCCATAGCTGGAATAGATACCGAACTTTAAGAAATCACCGTAGATTTCAAAGAACTTGCGATATTTTTCCGGATCGGAAGTCATCAGGTCCTTCAGCTTGGCAATGACCTTGGTTTCGATGGAGGAAGCAATCTTTGTCAATAAGGGAGACTTCTGAAGCATTTCACGGGAGATGTTTAAGGAGAAGTCATCACTGTCGACTAAACCACGGAGGAACTTGAAATAGTCAGGAACTAATTCCGGGCATCTTTCTTTGATGAAAATGCCCTTAGCAAACAAAGCTAAGCCCTTTTCATAGTTTTCACTGTAAAGGTTATAGGGAGCATGAGAAGGAATGAAAATCAAAGCATCGTAGGAAATGACGCCTTCCGCTTTGATGTTCATTGAAAGCAAAGGCTCTTCATAATCATCAAAGCGGTTCTTGTAGAAATCATTCAAGTCCTTGTCAGTGACTTCGGATTTGGCTTTCTTCCATAACGGAACCATGGAATTAAGAGTCTTCATCGAGGTGACATCAGTGGTCTTGCCTTCAATCGGCTTACCATCTTTATCCAAGACCGGTTTGGATTCTGTCACCAACATCTTGATAGGATAACGGATGAAATCGGAATAACGTTTGACTAATTCCTCAATCTTGCTGGTTTCAAGATAGTCGGAATACTTGATGTCATCAGTATCATCCTTGAAATAGACGCGGATTGAAGAACCGGAAGTGGCAAAATCCTTGGATAAATCACAGTCTTCGACCGTGTATTTATCAATACCATCGGAAGTAAAGAGATTGCCTTTGCCTTCTGAACCGACGGTCCTGACTTCGACTTTCTTAGCAACCATGAAGGCACTATAGAAGCCGACACCGAACTGTCCAATGATGTCGATGTCTTTCTTCTCTTTTAAGTCCTTGTACTTCTCAATGAATTCCTTGGAACCGGATTGAGCAATTGTTCCTAAATCCTTTTCCAACTGATCCTTGTTCATGCCGATTCCGTTATCTTTGACTTCCAGATAACGGTTTTTCTTATCGACAGTTAAAAGAATCTCATATTCTCTTTGTTCTAACTTGCCATTGGATTGGTAAGCCATGAATTTATACTTATCAATAGCATCTGAGGCATTGGAAATCAATTCCCGAAGGAACACGTCTTTGTTTGAATAAATGGAATTGATCATCAAATTCAACAGCTCTTTCGACTCCGTCTGAAACTCTTTTTCTTCTTTCATGATTATCTCCTCAATTTTTGACAACAACATTATTATAGTTAATTAATTAGCACTTTAAAGTAGAAAGTGCTAAAAAGATAAAAATGTTTATTAATTCGCCTTCAAAAGTGGCTAAAGACTCGAAATTATAGACAAAATCAGAAAAGAATGTTTATTATTTTTTCACAAAAAAAAGGATACCGGTTGATCGGTATCCTTTGATTACTGGTTACTTAACAGCTTCCTTGACGTTCAAGGCTTTGATGCCGTCCCTGATTTCTTCCAATAAGACAATATTCTCAGCCTTAGGAGCGGGAGCATTCTTCTTGGCAGCTTCTTCAGCTTCCTTCTGAGCAATTTCCGGATGATCCTTCAATAACTGATCATGTTCACGTTTAGCTAATTCAGCTTGGAAAGCGACACGGTTAGCCTTCACGGAGGAGACAGTCTTAACAATGGCAAACAATGATAAGGCAATGATCAAAAAGGCGATGATGGCATTCAGCAATGAACCCCAATCGATGATAGCGGAGTTGTTGTAGAAATAATTGGTTCCATGCAACGTGTAGAGGGACTTAAGCTGAGTCTGCCACTGAACGAAAGCGGCATCATCGGCTGTGATAGTCACATTTGCACTTGATTTAGCATAAGCGATTGTCATATTAGTTATATCGCTGGAAGCAAAGGTCTGACCAATGCCGGTAATACCAGCCTGAGCTGAATTGGCAGCCGGTAAAACAGTCACTAAGCCTTTTAAGCCACCAGGGACACCCCAAGTGCAGACACTTAAGAGAATATTAGTGAAGGCAGTGACAATGGCGGAGAAGGCTGAACCCATGATGACACCGACGGCCATGTCGAGGACATTGCCCTTAGCAATGAACTTCTTGAATTCAGCACCTAAGTTCTTTAACTGCTCACCTTTATTACTTAACTTAGCTTCTTTTTTAAGGCTTTTCTTTTCTTCTTTATCCATAAATTAAAAATCTCCTAGGACAAAGTTTAGTCCAAAGGAGATTCTTTTTCAATCGATTTAGGACAAAAAGGCCGAAAAGTTACTTAATTCCGAAAGTCTCTTTGACAGTTGACAAGAATTCATCTTCCGGAAGAGCACCTAAGATAATGGCTTCTTCTTCGCCGTTATGTGAGAATTTGATTCTCTTGCCATCCTTATAGGCGACTAAGGTCGGAATGGAAGATACGTCATAGTTGGCGGCAATTTCCGAAAAACGGTCGGTGTCGACCTTTAAGAAGGTCACATCCTTCAACTGGTCTTCCAAGTCTTCCATGACTCGTCCCATCATTCGGCACGGCCCGCACCAAGTGGCAAAGAAATCAACGACGACGTTCCCCTGCTTGATGGTTTCATCGAAATCCAACGAATTGTCCAAATGTTTAATCATGTTTATCTGCTCCTCTTTCTAGCAATATCTTATGTTAGCGACCAATTGATTGCAAACATAATGCTTAGAGGTAGAGACTTAGGACTCCGAAACTCAGAGACAGCAATCCTAAAATAATCAGATGCAGAGGATAATAGGCATAGAAAGAATACTGAACAATCTTATTCTCATAGCCTTTCTTTCCGTTATATATAAGAATAAAGACAAAAGCCAAGGTGGAATAAGTCCCGATAGGTACGAATTCATTAGGTATGAACGAGGAAGTGTAGTCTAAGCGGTAGATAAGATAGAACAGCAGTTCCACGAAGATCAGTCCGACAGCTTCGATGATTTTCTGATCCCGTAAGCCTTCACTGATTAAATAGGTGTCTTCATCCAAACCGGATGTCAGAGCCTTTCTCTTTAGATAGTAGTTGGATATTTCCTTGCAGAGGAAGAAAACCACAAACAGGACAATTGAGAAAGTCCCCCAATCGGTCTTAAATAAGGTCCCGTAATTGACATCAATCACATAATTGCTTAACACGGCATAGGCTATTGGAAGAATGGCGAAAAGGGAATACTTGTTTTTCTTTCTGAGAAGATAGACCGTCAGTACTCCTAAGAACAAATCGGTGAAGACATTGCCAATCAAGGGATTAGAGGCGATGGTGATGTTAGTGGCTAAGGAAACAATATAGCCAAACAAATCCATGATTAAGGATACAGCTAATAGTCTTAATAGGTAGTTCCTTATGTTATGGGTATGATAGACTCCTTCAACAGCTAAGAAAGCAAATATCGGAAAGGAAATCTTTCCGATGGCCCGTAAAACATAATAGGCAGTAGGTATGACGCCTCCGGAAGCATCGATGAAAAGAAGCGCGACATGGTCCAAAGTCATCAAAACCGTGCCGATGATCTTCAGCCAGAGACTGGATAGGCCAAAGGTTTTTCTTTCCGTGGTTACTTGGTTCATAAGTTGAATAGGTGAACGACTCCCATCCCGGAAGTGGAATTCATGGTGGCAAAAATCAGAATGAAGCTTAATAAGTTGTTCGATAAATGACAAAGCATGCTCGAAGTGATATGACCGCTTTTACAATAGACTAAAGCTAAGACAGAACCACTCAGGAAATAAACCGGGAAGTTTAGCAGTTCATTCATCAGTTCCTTCCAGACGGCAATGGTCTCAGTGGCATTGGTTCCATAATAGGAAGCATAAGACTGGTATTGCAATAAGGTACTAAAGGAAAAATGAATGGCAGCAAAAATCAGACTTCCTACCAAGATACCAAGCCAGGTGTTCTTCTCTTTGTGACCGATTGTATCAACTAAACCGACTCGGTAAGCTAATTCCTCCACAAAAGGAGCAAAGATGACGACGGGGAAGAAAGTCAAAGCCGGATAGGCAGTAGCCATGGTGTTAATAGTGACTTGGTTACTGTTAGAGCCATAAATGTCTTTAGCGAAAGTACTGTAGATCAAACCGAAAATTTCATCGATAGCAAAAATCAGGATGACTCCTAAAGCCGCATAAATGTAGGTTTTCTTATCCTTGAAGCCTTCTAAAAAGGTCTTCCAAGTCTTTCTTTTACTGAAAATAATCATTGAAGCATAGATTAAGAAAACAATTAAATAGCAAAGAAATTGAACTAGGGAGTTTGCAAAGACATCATTGTTGAAGGCCTCATTTGATTCATTTGCAATCATCGCATAAAGGTTAGAGACAATAGTGGCAATTATGCTAAGACCTAAGAAATCAACAAGAAAAAAGGTCAATTTTTCCCAAAAAGGAACAAAAGAATTGAAATCCCGATTAGGAAAAAAACTTCTTTTCAGTTCACCGCTGGAATTTTTGGCATTGTTTTGCCCGGGATCATATATTTCCATTTGAATAGCTCCATATTTTTAGCCTTTTAATTCTAACCCAAAAACTATCATTTTGGTACCCATCTTTGATATAATTAAGTTAACATTAAAGGAACGGACACCAGTATGTCACTTACGACGATTTTGAACATTGTTTTAGCGGCAGTCATTGTCATAGCCCTTTTAGGTGGTTTGGCAGGCTTCGTCAAAGGCATCTATAAAACTACTTTGAAGACAATTCTCAAAGCACTGTTGATTCTAATTTTTGTCTTTACGACACCCTCTATCAGCAAGGCCATCATGAACATCGACTTATCCAACTGGGACATGAAGTTTACCTTTCAAGGAAACGTCATCCAAGTTGAATCAGTTCAGCAGACCTTAGCCGAAATCCTCACATCGACTGGATATATATCACCGATGAACGGCTTATCCGTTTATGAAACAGCTTTTGCCATTGCTGATTCGCTTCTTTCATATGTGGTTTTCTTCCTGATACTGATTCTGATTCAGATCTTCATTTCCTTATTGACGGCTATCTTCTATAACGGAATCTTCCGCTGGTTTTTACCAGTTGAAACTAAAGATGAGAGAAAAGAACGGAAAAAGAAATCCAAGGAGACTCAGAAAGTCACTGACGGCTTACCGGCTAGTGCTAGTGAAGCCAAGGAAGGCAAAGGCAAGAAGAAATGGCCTTTGCTCCGTTTGCCTGGATTTGCTTTAGGAACCGTTCAGGAATTTGTTTTCGTCATCCTATTGATTTCACCCTTGACAGGCTTATGTAGAACCGCCATCAATAACAAGGATTCCGTTGTCCAGGTGGTATCTGCTTCCGGAAACAGCGATACGGCTACCAAAGTATCCGGCTACATGGATGAAGTATCTGCTAGTGCCATTTATCAATTGACTGGCATCGGTAATCTAGATACGAATTTAATGAACAAGGTATCATCCGTTGATGTCAACGGTCAGAGCGTCTCTCTGAATAACCTTATAGATTCGACTTTTGATGTTGCCCAACCTTTGATCAGCAATGGGGCCATCTCCTTTAATACCGGGGCGGGTGAGATTACTTTAAATCTGTCTTTGCTGTTAACCGATGAGATGGTATCGACTTTAATCGATAAATTAGTGGCTAATCCGGTAGTGATGGCCCTTATCCCTCCGTTGATTGATATCGGAACCAGTATGTTATCCGGAAACTCTGTCATCTTAAGTCAGCTGACGTTTGACAACATTGACTGGAGCAGTGATTTAACGGCTTTGAAGGGCATCTATTCCAATCTTTCCTCGACTGGATTAGTATCTTCCTTCTATAACGCTGATGGCAGCTTTAACAGCAATTTTGAAATCAATTTCTCTACTCTGAGTGATGACCAAATCAGCTATTTAGGGAAAGCCGCTTCTGGCCTTGGTCAAATGCAAGTAATTAAGCAGAATCTTCCTAATCTCGTCGCATCTTTAGGATCGGTACTGGCCAGTTCTGGCAATGATATTCTTTCTACTGACAGTTCAACTTATGAAAATATCAATTGGTCGAGCGATTTAGAGATCATCTTTACCTCAGTAGTCAAAGTCCTGAGGGCTTTAGGCATTGATTACACCTCTTCCTATAATTTCTCCACTATCGGCACCACCATCAGTGATGGCTTATCAACGGCTTCCACAAGAAGTGCCTTAAAAGAAGCCATTGTCGGATCCAATTCAACTAGTGGCAAGGTCAGTGGTTTATTGGATACCGAACTTGTAGGCACGATGACTGGTAAATTAGGTGATATTCTCTACAGCTCCTTGAAAAATCTTCCTTCTATATCCGCTTATGTCGAAGGCATAGATTTCCAGGACATCTTTGCTGATATGACTACTGATTCCTTAAAAACGGAATTCACCAAGCTTTTTAATATCACGGATTTGATTTTCACAAGTGAAGCTTATACAAGCGGAGCCTTGGATTTCACCAATCTGGGTGCCACCGATATCGGTGACAATAAGGTTGATGATCTAGTCGTTAGCGTCATTGAACAGGCTGAGGATTCTTCTTTACTTACAAATTTGATACCTTCAATTCTTAAATCCTTCCTTTTCAACGGAAACTTTGATTTTTCTAACTATCTCTATGGTTTGACTCCTTACGACTTTAACTACGACTCTACTTCCTTCCTTGATAACTTCAAGCAGATCCTTGTTTTGATGCCTAAGATCCAAAAGATGACCGATGCCATGAGCGACGGCAGCAAGACTACTTCCGAAAAGATTGCCGCCATTGATACTGATACCTTGCGCTCCCTGCTTAACATTCTGGCCAATTCCGATTTCTTTAATCCCGCTCAGACAACCGGTATTGTCTCGACTGAATACAAAAACGTCAATATGTATACCTTCTTAAGCCATTTGTTATCCTCCTCTTCCTTTACGAGCGTTGGCATCTCAATCCCTTCATTGGAGAAGATGCAGACGATTGAATGGGGTGATGGCTCCAGCGACGGCAAGGAAATCGATAAGCTTTGTTCCTTAGTGGATGAAGCCAAGAAGAATTCTAGTTTCTTCTCCTCGGATGTGAAGTCCTTATCCGATATTGAAGATACCGATTCTTTGGTAGCCTTAGCTAGAGAGGGTTTGTCCAGCTCCTTATTGCAGGATTCCGTCTTAAGCATCATCAATGATTCCTTAGACACTTACCTTAAGGATTTAGGAATCAACCTAAGTCTCAATGATATGCGTGTTTCATTATGGCTTAGCAAAGACAGCAATAATCTTGATGATCTTGACCGTTTAGGAGCCATCTTAAAGCTCTTAAAAGGCTCCGATTTGAACAATCTAGATATGGAAACCTTTGATACCGCCAAACTCAATTCCCTGTTGACTTATATCCAATCCTCACACTTCATCACTCTTCTGAATGCTAACGATCCTTTTGGCTATGCCTTATATTCAATCTTAGATAATCAGAACTTCTTTACCAATATGGGCATCAACCCGGTTTCTGTTCTCTTTGACTCCATTACCAATAGCTTTACCTGGTCCGAGACGGTTGATTTAAATGGCTACTCTATCACTGATACAGAAACCTCCACCACCACCTATTTCGCCTCTACCACTAAAGGTGCCATCAAAGATTTGTCCATTCTTCTTAAAGGCGTTCAGGAAAAAGGTTTTGCCGCTGTTAAAAACGGTGATTTGCCGAAACTTGATGTCTCAGTCTATGATTCTCAGTTAGTTAAGAACCTTTATTCAGTCATTATTGAGAACACCGTAGATTACATTGACTTAGGGACCCAGTTCAACGGCATTCTTCAGTCGTTGGATTTCTCCCTTATTCGTACCATGACAGCCGCTCAGGTCTATTCCGAAGTTGAAATGATCCGAATGCTATACAGCAAGAAGGCAGTCTTAGCCTCCATGTTCTCCGATTTCACCGCCCTTAGCTCCAAAGGCTACATGGATGACTTCTCCTTGATCATGGAAACTATTTCCAAATCGATTTTGATGACTACCGTCAAAACCGGCGAATCCTTATCTCCTTTAGGAAGAGTCTTTGCTACCTTCATCTCTGAAAGCCAAATCGGCAATATGATCACTTTCGAAGATAGTACTTCTACTGATACCAATGACAAGGTCGAGGGAATCTTAGCCAGTGTCACTGACTGGCCCAGTGAAGAAAATAAATTCATTAAAATCACTGAGGATGTTCAGGGCAAGGATTTCAAGAATATGACGATTAGTTCTCTGAGCAAAACTGAATTCAGCTCCCTTCTTTCTTCCATGAATGAATCCGTGGTTTTCCATCGGGCTCCGATTTACTTATTAAAGAAAACCCTCGGCACTTCCGATATGGCTAAGCTTCTAGTTGATCCGGATAATTCCACTATCGTACATAACTTTGATTTCACTGTCCATCTGGACGGCAATTCCACTACTGATGTAGCTTATTGGCAGAACGATATTGATCAGATTTTAGGACTGCTTTATAACACCGATGGCACCAAGACGACATTCTTCACTTTGCTGACTTCCGGTACCTTATCAGACTTGGAATTCTCTGATTCCTTAAGCCTTGACTTCATCTACTACATCGGTCAGATGAATCTCTTTAAGACTAGTCGCTCCTATTTGGTCTATAACATCATGAAGAAAACCACTGGCGACTATATGAGCGGATTGATCCACACCGCAGTCAATGCTGCTTATGGTGAAAATAGCAAAGTCTACCGTTTAGAAGAACTCTTCTTTGAAAACCCGAAGCTGGTCAATTCCGATGCCGCTAAGCAGAAGGCGTTGATGCTCAATGACTTAACCATGCTGAAGCAAGTCCTGTCGAATTTGCTTAAAAATATGTCCTCCTTCAGCAGTGCCACCAGTCTTGAAAGCTTAGGATTAGCAAGCGATTATTTTGAAAAGCTGAACGCTTATTGCTTTTCTTCCACTGACGGTATCTCCACTTCAATTGTTTATCGCTCTGATTTCACCAGTGAATTAGTGGCCGGCGTTGAACATGCTTTGCTCAGTAACACGACTTTTGCTACCTATTTCAGCTCAGTTGCTAACTTTGATTTCTTAGGATATGATACGACAGGAACCGTCAATTATCAGTATGTCAACCCTATCGAAGGACGGGGAATCGATGCCTTGGTATCCTTTGCTACCTTAGCGAAGACCTTATCCACTAGTAAGCTTTACTTCACCTATTTAGAGCTTTCAACCGTCTTCACCCAGTTCGGAAATGGCACCACCGCCAATATCTCGGATGATACTCATGATTATACTTTCTATAATTACTTCCTAACCACCGCCTCTTATTCAACTACCGGAAATTCTTATCTAGGCTTAGCAGCTAAGGATACCATCTTCGGAATTTTGCCGATTGAGGAGACCGCCGCCATCTTACCTGAAACCTTAGCCACTTTGATTCCAACCTATGCGACTTTGCTCTCTACTTCTTCTTTCAAGGCTGTCCTTGACAGCGTCTCTAGTCAAATCAAGTAACTGAAAAAGCCTAGCTGACCTGACATCCAGGAAGGCTAGGCTTTTTAATTGGACTAAGGAACTACTTAGGCTCTTTCAGCATATAGGCTAATCCGCAGGTGTTTCGTCCACAGTGGCAGCAGATGATGCCGGAAGCCTCAATGGGGAAGAGAATCTTCGTACCCAGAAAAGCATCAAGTTCATGGCGGATATGCTTAGCACCGCCATCTGATTCCACATTCGGAATCAGAATCGGATAATTTAAATCGATATTGCCTTTATTGAAAGCCAAAAGCAATTCATCAGTCATGGTAGATAAGCCTTTATTGATGTCTTTGCCTCGGGCAATCTTATGGACCGACATCTTGCCTTCTTTTAATTCAATAATCGGGTGGAGATGAAAATGGTTTCCTAATAAGTAAGTTAATCCTGAGCATCTTCCGCCTTTATAAAGGAAGTCCATAGTTTCAATACAAAAGCTCATAGAAATACGTTTTATGCGCTCGTAATGGTTCTTGGTGATTTCATCCACCGATAAACCTTTTTTGATGTCTTCTCCGATGCCGATAGCCTCTAAGCCAGTACCCGAAGACAAGGAAGCGGAATCAAGGATTGTTATTTTATCAGCGGCATTGAGTTCCTGGACAGCTAAAAGGGCATTGTTGTAGATAGAGGAGATCTTGGATGAGATAGGCATAAAGAAAATATGGTCGTATTTTTTCAATTCGGGAGTGAAGATATCCATCAGGTCGGCAATATTAAGA